>Ga0256840_1002113_pt1 | contig 17793 bp, 10 predicted proteins | sample 355202metaG_FD_185969 | JGI IMG/M metagenome (GOLD analysis project Ga0256840, IMG submission 185969) | Hydrothermal vent microbial communities from Mid Atlantic Ridge, Atlantic Ocean - 355-202 | ecosystem: Environmental > Aquatic > Marine > Hydrothermal vents | place: Atlantic Ocean: Mid... | reverse complement strand
TCAGGTGCTATGACCCTATTGATAGTATCAATGGTATCTGTACTGTCATTTGACTCTTGAAGGTACTGCTGAAATACAAGAGGGTTTGCTGTTCCTGGACCCGATACTGAGTTTACTTCATCTTCTGGAAGTGAACCACTTAAAAGAGAGGCAGTTAAGTCAGTAATGACACCATTGCTTGAACGGGAGACGTTTTTATCAAGATGCAGTTCAAGGTCTACTGCGGCACAGTCTTCATTAAAGTTTGTTGTTATCTCACCACCTTTAGCACGAGCAATCACATCTCCTATAAACGCAACAGACATACTTAAAGGACGTACAGTGGGGTCACCATAGGCTTTATTTTCAAAATCATTCATGAAAATATAGCTTGAGTTGTTGTCTAGTACTTGAAGCGACACAGTGCCTATATCAAAACGGTAAGGATAAAAGCTTAAAGGCATGTTGGTATAACTAAAGTCATTGACATTAATATTGCTATCTGTTACACAGCCATTCATTCCTGTATTGGAGGTAGTAATGGTATTTGTATTAACGATACAGTCATTGACTCCAGGAAAAGTTTTGTATGCATACCTTGCTTGGTCAACAATAGTCCAGTTGTTATCGACTATATTATATAGGTAGTTTCCTACATTGTTATGATTTAGAAGTTTTGGTTGTATGATCCCTCCATCAAAATTGATAGACCAAGATGTACTGTTTTGGTCAAAACAGGTTGTTGGATTGTTATCTGTATCAAATGCTAAGAGTGAGGTGAGATCGTTGTTAAAAAGATCTGAAAAGAGGGTGTTGTATCCAAATGCAGGAATAGTATCTCCATCATAACTTGTTGCTAAACCACTCACTCTATATCGGTAGCCTGCAGCTAAACGTGCTGATAGGGTATCTGTATTTTGTTTAATCATGCTACCGGTTTGCAAAGTAGCATTGACATCTTCGAGGTTGTCTGAGAGTGTTACACGGTAAGAAGCAGGACGGATAGCAAAGTTGTCACGTGAACAGACAAAGGTTGCAAAATGGTCACGCATACAGGCATAACACCCTTGTGTACCGGCAATCACATTTTGGTAATTGCTACAGCTTCCATATTTGGATGTGCTACCACAAAAACCAACAGTCCCATCTGCATTGGTGATATTGTCATCCTCTTCCCAGTATTGGGTGTAGAGGTCTTCAAAACAGCTATTACTACCTGTTAAATCATCTTGAGGGTCTGGACAGTTGTGTGGTATGATGCTACCATTTGCATCTACAAGGTACCACATCCTAAAGGCTGCGTTACGTAAAGCGGTATCTGTTTCTATATTATTCATATTTACGCGAGTATTGAGACCATCAAATCGGACAAAGGTATGCCGCCTTCCTGTGCTATCTAAAGGTTTTACGATGACAGTTTCTGTGTTAGAACAGGTAAAGACATTATCTTCATCGTTAAAGGGGTCTGCATCAATGAGTTCAAGATCAATTGTATGAACCTCTGTTTGACCTATGGCTACTTCATTTTCATAGCTACTGTCGTAAGCGACAACATCAAAGTCAAAAGGTTTTCCGACAACTTGTGTCCAAAGAGGGTATTTTTCATTTTCATTTTGTAAATTTTGTGTATCTTGTCTTTCTACATTAAAAATACTTCTTTGGGGTCTATAGACTAAAGATTGGGCACAGCGTGGAATGTTACTTGATTGTGTGGATTTATAGATAGGAACATCACCTGAACCAAAGTTAATGGTCATATTTAAATCTACCTCAAATTGTCCTTGGTAAGGCTCTTCTAGATGGTTTTCAATGGTATAATCAAATTTACTAAAGTAACGTTGGTTGGTTTTTATGATTCCTCCCGTAGTAAATCCATCTATATCAATGTTGAGGTCTTCACCTATACCAATAGTTGGACGTAATGATGTAGAGTTTGGAGTAAAGATACCTTGTAGATAGGTATTTACATTATTGGGGCTATAGAAGGCATTTTTAAACTCTGTATTTTCAGTAGGTGAGAGTCTGACACTGATTTGCGTATTTTCAAAGTCGAAGTCCCCCTCTAAGCTTTTAAGGGCAATAGCAATCGTAAGGTTGCCATCATAGGAGATGATCTCTCGGTTATCACGGGTGATATCTAAGCCATTACGTGAAACAGTGTAGTCATAACAGACTTCCGGGATATAGAGATCTGTAGCAAACCCAAACATAGAGAGATAGATAAAATCTGCATCCCTAGTATTTGGAGATGTAATCGTAATGGTTGTAGATGTCTGGTTGTGTTCTATGATATCATTTAGACTAATTTGGTCTATGTCAACACCTAGGGTGTTTTCAAAATTTGGGTTTCTTGCGGTAACATTTTCTCCATTAAGGGAGACGGTGGCATTTTGCACGTTGTTTGGATCATTAAACGAGTCTGTTAAGAAGATTTCTGTTCCGGTTGGGTTTGTTATACTGATACTGTCTGGTAAATTTCTGTCTGATTCTGTAGCAAAAGTGATAAGTGTTGCATTGATAGGTCCTGTTTTAGGGGTAAGAAAACCTGTTATATTTGTAGAGGCTTGACTTTGAGCCGCAACAATAAAACCACTATATAAAGAGATGTTTTTTACCGTTCGTAGTTGAGGAAATCCTCTGTCTTCCACCACTATAGCCAATGCCCATCCTGAACCTTGATTATCTATACCAGAGGTTGCTTGTAGGTCTGCTACCCAGTAGGTACCACCTTGCTGCACAAACTCTGTAACATTTGCAGCAGCAGAGTAGTCAAACCTGCCATCATCTGTCCAGCCAAATTTATCAGAATCGGTGGTGATTTGAACGTAGGCACCATTTGTAGTAGGTGTTCGAAGTTGAATAGTGCCTGAGGACATACGCTGCGCATCGGTTATGCCGCTACTTGGGTTATGTCTTCCTGCCCAAAAAAGCCATGCTTCTATAATGACATCATTTGGGTTGAGTACCAAATCAGCTGAGGTGGAGTTAACAAATCCACTATTGACAGCGACAGGATCTAAGTTGGCATGATTTACCACAACATCATTATTGTTTGCTGTAGATCCTGGATTAGTACATTGTCCCCATTGATCTGTACTACATAAAGATTGGTTTCCTATAACGAGTAAATCTCCTGCAATGTTTGTATTGATATTGCCTGCGATAGGTATTTTACTAAAAGGTCGTGTGTTGTTAGTCGTAAAGTCTAAAGGAGCTGGAACGGTGGTAATGTCAAGAGTCGATGAGTTATACCGCCCAGTATCACCACGTGCACGGTCACAGATACGAAGTGTCCAAATGCCTTGAACAAGCTCACCGTCAAAATCGCTAAAGTTATCATCAGGTTCACGTTCTACTGTGCTGGTATGAGAGGTGAAATCATCCTCAATTTCCATACTGGCATCATCATGAAAAAGTACATATAGGTTGTCGCTATCGTCCCCGCGTCTATCAATAATATCTATGGTCGTTCCAGAGGGAGAAGTGAGTGTAATCTCTAAATCACTTCGCCGTGTGTGGTCTATGTTTAGCAAAAGCGTGATACTTCCTACTGCCTGTGTACTTGGTTCATTATAGGTGATATCAAAACATTGTCTGTCATTGATTGTGGTTGTGGTATTGTCTGTCATCGTTGACGCATAGAGTGGTAAAACACTTGCTAAAAGAAGCAATACTAAATATAAAAACTTGTTTTTTTGCATGGCATAGACCTTTTTATTTTTAAATGAAATTATTACTTTAGAATACCATAAATATCCTAAAAATTATAATAATTTGTGATATAATAATACAAAATATATACTTTAGGTTGTAAGAGATGAAAAGAAATGCATTTACAATGTTAGAACTTGTTATGGCGATAGTGGTGATTGGTATTTTAGCAGCATTGGCTATGCCTCGGATAGAACGTGATTTACGTCAAGATGCTGGAGATAACATCCTCTCTGCTATTAGGCAGACGCAACACTTAGCACTCAATGATAATAAAACAAATCCTAACAGCCTTACATGGCAACAAACATTGTGGCAGATACGTTTTTCAAATGGAGGTGGTGAATGGTGGTACACCATAGGTGCCAATAATGATCAGAGTAACAACCTAGATCAAGCTGAATCGGCATTTAGCATCAGTACAGGCAAGTTTCTACATAGTACAGATGCATCCCCCGCTGATCCAAATGAGAGTAAAGAGATTTTTTTAACAGCAATGTATGGCATTAATGGTGTTGCAATAAATGATTGTACTACACCTAATGGTACCGCTGCTATGCATATTGCTTTTGACTATCTTGGACGTCCTCATGGGGGAGTGACTCAAGGAGGAGGAAATGATTTTGGTACACTGGTAACAGATGCGAATGGCTGTACGCTAACATTTACTTTTGCAGATGGCAGTCCAAACTTAAATATACGCATAGAACGTGAAACAGGGTATGCGTTTATTGTAGGACAACCAAACTCTTAAAGTAAAGAGTAAATATAACAAGCATAGTTAATACACTTTTTACATACTTTGAGCTATGATTAAAGATATTTAAATTTATGAGGTACATATGAATTTTACAAAAAGTGTTTTAGTGGGTCTATCTATGATGATGACATTTGTCTTTATAGGCTGTGGTGGAAAGAGTAATGAGAGTGCAGAGTTTAACAAGCCTGCATTGTATTGGTACAAAAAGATAGCTTCTAGCATAAGCAGAGGAAATTTAGACAAAGCAGATGCTTACTACATTTCGCTAAAGAGTGAACATATGCGTTCTCCACTTATGCCAACAGCGGTGATGATGCTCGCTCATGCACATATGAATGAAGAGGAGTATCTGCTTGCAAATTACTACTTAGATGAATATAACAAACGTTATGGATCGGATGAAACACGTGAATATACAGATTTCTTAAAATTACAAGCGTCATTTTTGGGTGTAAAAGATGTCTATAAAGATCAAAAGTTGATCATGGATACTATAGAGACATCTAAAATCTACATAGCAAGATATCCAGGTTCACCGTATGCACCACTGGTCAATACCATACTGATACGTTTGCATATGAGCCAGTACCTGCTCAACGAAAACATAGCTGCACTCTATGAGAGAACAGGGCATGAGAAAGCCGCTAAAATCTATAGGGACAAAAACATAGGTTCTGTGGTTGAAATGGCAGACATTACTGCACCCAAAAAAGGTATCATCGGTAAGATATTTGACTAAATATTTCCAAATGATTTCCTCGCCTAAATGAAAATTTAGGCAACTTACACTATAACACTACATAGATTATTTTACTAAAGGAATACAATGATGCAAATGAGTGACTACGATGCACTGCCTACTACACTCCCCATAGTAGTAGAAGATGAGCTTTTTCTTTACCCTTTTATGATAAGCCCCATTTTTTTAACAGACCAAAAAGACATAGATGCAGCCACTGCTTCTATGGAAAACAACTCTTTACTGTTTGTGACCTCTTCCATAGAAGGAAAAGAGGGCAATAGGGATTTTGACTCTATCTATAAAGTAGGCGTGATAGGCTCCATCATGCGTAAGGTACATATACCAGATGGTAGGGTTAAGATACTTTTTCAAGGACTCACGCGAGGAAAAATCGTAGAACCCCAAGACGGTACCTACAACCAAGCGATAGTCGATGTCGTAACACTACAAGATTTTGATAAACTTAAAGCCGAAGCATTGATGAACGTTCTAAGAGATAAGATAAAAAAACTTTCTCAACTGAATGCTTCATTTTCAGCGGACTTAGTACGTACCATAGAAGAAAATGACGAGCCAAATCGCATAGCTGACTTGGTGTCGTCTATGCTCAAACTAGACAAATCTGTAGCCTATGCACTCTACACTGAGACCAATGTTGAGAAAAGACTCTTAGGACTCATAGATGTAGTTACAGGTGAGATAGAAGCTGCAAAGATACAACGTGAGATACGTACAAAAGTACACTCTAAAATAGAACAAACCAACAAAGAGTACTTCCTTAAAGAGCAACTCAAAGAGATACAGCAAGAACTTGGCATGGACACACAACGCGAAGAAGAAGTAGCTGAGTTTAGAGAGAAGATAGAAGCCCTCAAACCAGCAATGAGCGAAGATGCTTTTAAGGAAATAAGTAAGCAGCTTGACCGTTTTGCTCGCATGCATCCTGATTCTTCAGATGCAAATGTGTTACAAACCTACTTAGAATGGGTGTTAGAACTTCCTTTTGGAAAGTTGACCAAACAAAACTTAAGCATCTCAAAAGTGGCTGAAGAACTTGACAAAGACCACTACTCTTTAGAGAAGCCTAAAGAGCGTATAGTAGAGTTTTTCTCTGTGCGTGAGTTGGCAGATTTACGTGGCATCAAAAACAAAGAAAGCTCAGGCGCTATACTTTGCTTCGCGGGTCCTCCCGGTGTAGGTAAAACCTCTTTGGCAAACTCTATCGCTACGGCACTTGGGCGTCCCCTTGTACGTATAGCACTTGGTGGGCTTGAAGATGTAAATGAACTTAGAGGACATAGACGTACGTATGTAGGGGCGATGCCGGGACGTTTAGTACAAGGACTTACAGAAGCCAAGAGCATGGACCCGGTCATCGTACTAGATGAGATAGACAAAGTAGGACGTAGTATGAGAGGTGACCCAACTGCGGCACTGTTAGAGATACTTGACCCTGAACAAAATAGCAAGTATAGAGACTACTATCTAAACTTTAACATTGACCTCTCAAATGCCATTTTTATAGCTACGGCAAATGATGTAGGACGTATACCTGCACCGCTTCGTGACCGTATGGAGTTTATAGGATTGAATTCGTATACACCTAAAGAGAAGTTTGAGATAGCTAAACGTTACCTCATACCTCAAGAGTTAAAAAAACATGCGCTTAAAAAACGTGAATTTTCTATCTCAGATAAGGCACTTAAAATACTCATAGATGAGTATACACGAGAAGCAGGGGTAAGAAACCTAAGAAGACGCATAGCAGGGCTTATGCGAAAAACTACGAGACAGCTTTTAGAAGATAGTAGTAAAGACAGCATTGTTGTGACTAAGAAAAATTTAGAAAAGTTTACAGATAAGAAAGTATTTGAAATCTCAACTGTGGATGAAAAACCACAAGTGGGCATCGTCTCTGGGCTTGCTTGGACTGCTGTTGGTGGGGATGTCTTGACCATAGAAGCTGTCAAGATAAAAGGGAAGGGTAGTTTACAACTCACTGGTAGTTTAGGTGATGTGATGAAAGAGTCTGCACGTATTGCTCATACTTTAGTTAAAACACTGATAGATGAAAAACGGCTTGCCATCATGCCTTCAAAAATACCACATAGTCAAAAAGAGAGAGATGAACATATCTCACTAGACCCTTCAGAAGTCTACAAGCGTTATGACCTTCATATACACGTTCCTGCAGGGGCTACACCAAAAGATGGTCCAAGTGCAGGGATAGCTATGGTAACAGTGATATCGTCCATCCTCAGTGGTAACAAAATAGACAATAAGATTGCTATGACTGGAGAGGTGACACTCACAGGTAAAGTACTGCCAATAGGCGGGTTAAAAGAGAAGCTTATTGCTGCATATAAAGCAGGTGTAACTAAAGCTCTGATTCCTATGAAAAATTTTGAGAGAGACTTAGATGAAATACCTGATGAGGTGAAGAAAAATATACATATTATAGGTGTGTCAGATATTGATGAAGTACTTCTTGAAGTGTTTGTGCCATAAGCTTGACAAGTCCGTAAGGACTGTGTCAGAATTCCTAATTCCTATGACCATTGGGTCATTTTAGCATAGAGTTGCTCTTCTTTTATTGGCTTACACAAGAAGTCATTTGCCCCATTGTCAAATACTTCTGTTTTTCGTGTATCATCTGTAGAGAGAACAATCACAGGAATATGAGCATTTTTCATATCTGATCTAAAGATTTTTAAAAACTCTATCCCATCAACGATTGGCATCATAATATCTAATAAGATGAGGTTGACATCTGTTTCTTTCTTGAGTTTGTCTAATGCATCAGAACCATTTTCTGCTTCAATGATTTCACTTACATTCTCATTTTTCTTTAAAAGAGTTTGTATCAGTTTTCTATTGATGAAGTCATCATCCACAACAAGTACTTTTAGTCCCATTATTATTATCCTCTATACTTATTGATTAAGTTATTTATTTCTTCTTTTGACGCGGTACTAGGTATAGTTTCACCTTTTTGAACTGTTACTTCTTGAGGTGACTGTGTATCACATGACGAAATGATAGCTATATTTTCATCTAGGTTACTGATGCTTGATGAAACAAGTTGAACGTCGGTAAACACGATATCGTATTTATCAGAAGTGATGACTTCTTCAAGTGTTGAGGTCTCTTCCAGTACATCATAGTCGTACCCTAAGTTGTCCAATACTTTTCCTAGAATTTTACGTGAAAGTATGAATTTTTTAGCGATAAGAATCTTTTTTTCTTGAGCTAGTATTTCAATTTCACTTGTATCTTCTTCTGTCTCAGGTATGACTAGGTCATCTGCTAGCGTAAGCTCTTCTTTCTCATTTTGGATCTCGGAAGACTCTTCAGGGACATCTTCACTCTGCTGCGTCACTGAAGAAGATGTCTCTTTTTTGTTGTTTGTTTGAGCTAAGAACTTGTTTAGTATATAGAGTAGTTCGGTTGTTTCAATAGGCTTAGTAATATACTCATCCATTCCTTCTCCAAGGAACCTCTCTCTATCACCTTTAAGTGCATTAGCAGTCAAAGCAACGATAGGTACATGTTTTAATCCTTCATCTTCTTCATAATCTAGGATCTCGTGGGTCGCTTCGATACCATCCATTACAGGCATTTGTATATCCATGAAAAGTAAATCATATTTCCCTGATCTACGCTTCTCAAAAGACTCAAGACCATTGTTTGCAATGTCAACAGTGATGCCATGCTCTTCAAGTATACGTTTAATGAGCTTTTGGTTAATAATATTATCTTCTGTAACCAATACATGTGCATCAAATTTAGTTTGTTGTATAGCAAGTGTCTCTTCTACAAGTTTAGGAGTACTCTCTGCAGAAGCAGATAGTGCTGCTTTGAGCTTAGTCAATGTGACAGGTTTAAAAATAACATTACTTTGGTCAACACCTAGTTCTTCAACTTTGTTACGGCTTGTCACATTGGCAATGATGATAAGTTTTGACTTATCCATATGGTGTATGCCATCCATGATATTTTGTTTTGCTTTATCTATATCTATCCAATAGTTTTTACACACGCCATTACTCTCAAGTTCTTTTAAGTCACCTATAGATTCAAAGTGTTTTACGGTTGGACCAAAGTAGTTAAAATAGACCTCAAGGTAATTGTCAAGTTTTGTTGGAATATCTTGTTCATACTTACCAATAGTGAGGTCTGTATATGCATGTGCATAGTTTATTTCAGTTGAAGCAACTTCTTCTAACGGTAAAGAGAAGAAGAATGACGTCCCATTGTCTTTTGCACTTTCAAGTTCAAGCACCCCACCCATAAGTTCAACAAATTGACTGGAAATAGTCAATCCAAGTCCAGTACCACCATATTTTCTTGTGACAGATACATCTGCTTGCGAGAAGGCATCAAAGATGCGTGATTGTTGCTCTTTCGTCATACCAATTCCATTGTCTTGTACAAGGAATTTTACTCTATTTTGACCGTTTTCATCTTCTATTTTTGTGATCTCAAGGTTAATCTCTCCACCATAAGATGTGAATTTAACAGCATTTGAAAGAAGGTTAATAACAATTTCTTTAATTTTTGTTGGATCACCTTTAAGTTTAGGGGAAATGGTTGGATCCATATAGAAGTTAAGGTCAATGTTTTTCTCAGTAGCGGCAACTGCATAGGTCTCAACTGCAGATTCAAACTCTTCTGCTGCATCAAATACGACGTTTTCAATTTCAATTTTGTTACTTTCAATTTTAGAAAGGTCAAGAATATTATTGATAATACTTAGAAGGTTTTCTGAACTTTTATCGATAATAGAAAGGAATTCATCTTGCTCTTCAGTAAGATCTGTACTACGTAAAATTTCTGTAAATCCAACAATACCATTAAGTGGTGTACGAATCTCATGGGACATGTTAGCAAGGAAAAGAGATTTGGCTTCATTGGCTTGGAGGGCAATGAGTTTATCATCTTTTGCGGTTTCAACTAGGGTTTCCAAGAACTTATAAGCCTCTTTGGTACCCTCATGGGTATCAAGCTCAATATTTTCAATAGCCATAGTGTCTGAGTCAAGATATTGGTCAGAACTTTTCATTTCATCTACGGCTTTGTTTAGTACATCTTCAAGCTCTTTAATGTTTCTTGTGATATCTCTAGTGGTTGTATATCCAAGGTAAGCAAGAATAAAACTCAGTAACCAAATAGCAGAAGCAATAGCAAGGAGTAAAAGGTGTTTTTGGAGGAAGACATCAGACTTTTTCCATAATGCATTTGAAACAACAAGTTCTGCTTTGGAGAGAAGCGTGATTTTATTGGTTTGTAGGGCAAACCAGTCCATAGCCTCTTCTGCATAGTCACCATTATCGATATCAGTTTGAATGGCTGAAGAAGTCATAGCAAGTTCTTCCATGGACTTTTTTGCTTTGTCATTGAAGAGTATTTTTTCAAGTTGTTTACGTAACTTTTGATTTGTAACCTGCTTAATATCAAAACTGTTTGCTTTTGTTTTAAACTCATCCCATAGGGCAATCTCATCAAAAGACATAGAAATCTTCTTTGTCATATAGTAGGCTACAAACCCTCTCTCAAGACCAGCATTTTCTTTTGCAGTGTATATCTGAACCAATGTGGAGATAAGGGAAGATATCTCTGTATCTAGGGCATAGTCTTTAACACCGAGTAAGCTTTGAAGTGCAGGTGCTGAAAGGGTATTTGTGTATTTATCAAAAAAGATAGTTCTAAAATTTACATTTGTTGTGTCTACTAATTTACGTATGTTTGCAAGTGCTGATGTGTTGGTTAAAAGCTCTTGATACATATTGGTTTGAATATTACTTTTTTCTCCAAGAAGTTCAAGTAAAAATGGAAGATAAGAGGTGTCTTCTGTAATTAAACCAGCTTTTAGGTTTTTTAGAGCTTTATCAAGCTTAAGTCTTTGCTGCTCAAGGGGTGCTTTAAATTCTTTTTTATCACTTCCCAGATAGAGTGCAGTTAGTCCACGTTCTTTCCCAATATTGACTAATGTTTTGTTAAGTAATGCATTGTTTTTAAGGGTCGTTTTCAGTGCATTTGCTTTTTCATAATTGATATAGGAGGTCACAAAGAAATAACTCGAAAGTAGTATGAGCAAGGTAATTGGCACAAGTCCAATCAGTTTTAGTCTATTACGTATTGTCATCGTTTATTTCCTTTAGTGTGATATGGCATTAATTTGAGTCTCAAACGATAAAAAGTGAGCCCAATAGTCTTTAATCAATGTTTCTAAATCGCTACTCTTCTCACAAAATTGAATTTTATAGAGTGTGTCTGAAAGAGCGTTTATACGAAGATTGCTTGAGGCTCCTTTTAAGAGGTGACCAATTTTTTGTATGCTATCTAAATCACCCTCTTCATAGGCTTGTAACATTTTTTTCGTTTCTATATGTGCTTGCTCTATAAAGTCATTTACAAATTCTTCAATGAGTTCAATGGGGAGCGATAAATCATTTGCAGCCTCTTCTAACTGAAAATCAAAATGTTTCGGTTTGATACCTTCAAGTGATATAGTTCCAAAACTCTTACCTTTGCGTGTAGTTTTTTCAGGTACATTTTCTTCAATGATAGGTGCTAGAGTCGGCTCATCAAATAACTCAAGTTTATCATCAATGGCTGTTTCCTCTTCCAATTCAAGTGTCATTTCATCCATTTGTGTTGAATCATTGTCCAGGAGAGTATTTTTTATAACAGTATTTTCATCTGTTGTCATGCGTGAAAGTGTACTGTAAAGAGATTCTATATCGTCTCTTTGGGTATCATTATCTTTTATATTTGAAATAATATCACCAATAATAGGAAGGCGTAAAACATCACTTAGCTGTGATAATGTATTGATAGCATCATTACGTATAGCATCATTTTGACTTTGTAAATCTTTTTCAAGACTCAATGCCGTATCTATAAAATCATTTAAAAAGTTTTTATAGTCATCGTTAGAAATACCTATCTCTTGGCTAATGGCTACACTATCTATAAAGATTTCAGAGATCTCTTCTTCCTGTTTCTCTAGATTGATAGTAGTGTCGTTCTCATCAGTAATACCAAAATCGATGGCTACATCATCTAAGTCTAGTGACTCTGTAGCTTCGCTTTTTGTTTCATTGCTTGTTTCTTCTTTTTGTCTAGGTGTATCATCATCTAAGACAAGATCAAAGAGTTCATCATCATTTGGAAGATCAAGAGAAGGCATATGCTTTTGACTGTCATCTAATGAGATGATGTCATCTTGAGGAGTATCATCTCCATCATTGATGATAGTGTCCATGTGTTCATCTTCCAACATAGAGGATAAGGTATCAGTATCTTCATTCACCATATCTGAAGCAATGCGTATGAGGGTAAGTTGACCTAATAAACTAGAAAGTGCTATTTTATCGACGGACAAAACTTCTTCTTTGTTTTCAAGCATCAGCGTGACAGTTTCTTGTGATTCTAGCTTAAATCCAATATCACCTTTGGCGATTTTTGTAGATAATTCATCGATGTGTGCTACATTACAATAGCTTAAAAAACGCTCATCCGCCGCAATGACTTGATGTGTTTCATTTAATATATAATACATTTTTTATGACTCCTCTTTTTCTAGTAGATCTTTATAAATAGGTATGCTCTCTTCTACTTCCGTTTGAGAGGCAGGTCTTCTTGCTGCAGTATAACCTACTACCTCCCCATCAGCAAGGATAGGTGAAATATGTGAGTACACCCAGTAATACTTTCCATCTTTTCTCATGTTTTTTACAATTCCTGTCCATTCTTTTTTAGCTTGTATTGTGTCCCATAATTCTTTGAAAGCAGTTTTTGGCATATCGGGGTGTCTTACTATATTATGATTTTTTCCCATAAGTTCATCTTTGGGATATCCACTGATTTCACAAAATTTTCTATTGGCATAGGTGATAATACCTCTAAGATCTGTAGAAGAAATAATCAAGCCTTTTTCAAAAGTGTACTCTTCATCTATTGGATTAGGTTTATTCATAGTAGTGTCTCACCCCTTTTTTAAATTTTATCTTAGGAAGAATGGCAGCAGTTTAGTATATTTTCATCATTGAGAAACATACTCGCGTAACCTGGCAATCTGCGTGAGATCCATGGTTTTCTGTCCTTACTTCGCAATAAGTTTAGCCTTTGGTTTAGAAATTATAGTTTAGCTGCTTATATCGTCCTGTCTAGAGATAAAAGATTAATCCATAACACTAGTACTCAAACTTTAGTACAATTAAACTAAAAATAGAATGAATTATGAGGTTTTTTAGTAAAAAATATTAATTTCTCAGCAATTATCAATTATTTGTCTTTAATAATATTTGAAATTTTATCATTTGTAACTTTTTTAATCTCTTCTATGGATGCTTTTTCGATGGCATCAAAGGTACCAAAATAGTCAAGCAGTTTTTTGACGGTAGCCTTGCCAATACCTTTTTGATTGAGTAATGAAATTTGGGTATCTTCTTTTCGTTTTTTATTTTGATGATAGGTAATGGCGTAACGATGTGCCTCGTCACGTTGTCTTTGTAGCCAGTGTAGGCGTTTGTCATTTGGTTTTAACTCTATGAGACCTTGGTCTGTATAGAGGAGGTCTTTGGCTGCACCTTTGGCTCGGTGTGCTTTAGCATCAAGTTTTTCTTTGGCTATGGCTAGGACATCTAGGTTTACGTTTGCCTCTTTAAGGAGCGTTTTGGCTAGGTTTAGATTGGCTTGTCCACCATCAAGTATCCATAAATCTGGGGCAGGTTCTGTGGTGAATTTTGCTATGCGACGTGAGAGCATCTCTTTCATCTGTCCATACTCATCACGAGCGTGGAGTTCATATCGCCTATAAGAACGTTTGTCCCATTTCCCTTCGTTCCATACTACCATACCCCCTACCGTAGCTACCCCCATCATATGTGAGTTGTCAAAGGTTTCTATGCGGTAGGGTATACAAGTAAGTTCAAAAAGGTCTGCAATGCGTTGCTCCATCACGGTGTCATCAGCAGTTTTGCGTAAGAGTTCTTCACAGTTTTGCATGGCTAGAGCTATGAGTTTTGCTTTTGCTCCACGCTTAGGAGTGTGTATTTGTATTTTTTTATCAAAACGTGTACTAAGTGACGATGCAACTTGCAGACTGTCTTCAAAGCTATGAGCTGTCAAGATGTCCTTAACCATATGTGGACTGTCTACAGTATAGAATTCTAGTAAAGCTTGTTTATAGGCATCGTTTTCATCAAAAATATGGGTATGCCTAAAGTAGCTATAACTAGATGAGATGATTTTACCTTCACGCATAAACATTTTAACGATGACCCCACGCTCATCACCATTTAAAATGGCAAAAATATCCAGATTTAAATCGCTAGCAAGATCAATGTTAGAAGAGATGGTAAGTGTAGAGATAGCTGATATGGAGTCTCTCATAGAAGCCGCTTCTTCATAACGTTCGTTCTGGGCTAGTGCTATCATCTTTTCTTCTAAGGTGCTTATGAGATGTTTGCGTTTTACGATAGAGTGTTTGGCTTGGGTGATAATGTTGCCGTACTCTGTAGGGCTTACTTTACCCTCGCAAGGAGCAAGGCATTTTTTTATTTGGTAAAAAAGACAGGCTTTCCCTTCACGAAGACAAGATTTTTTTTGGATGAGAGGGTAGACCTCATACAAAGCATCAAGTAAGGCACGACCCCCCGTAGGAAAAGGACCATAATAACTAATATCTTTACCCTTCACAACTTTTCGTGTGATTTCAAAACGTGGATACGCTTGTGACTCATCGATGTAGATATAGGGATAGGTTTTGTCATCACGTAGTAAAATGTTGTATTTTGGTTTGAGTTGCTTGATGAGAGAGTTTTCTAAGATGAGTGCATCTTCTTCTGTTTTAACTACGATGTATTCAAGTCTGACAACCTCTTCAAGCATTTTGATGATACGTAGACTTTGGCTAGGGTTAGGCAGTAGGTTTGGGGTAAAACGCCAGTAAGACTTCACTCGGTTCTTTAGGTTTTTAGCTTTTCCCACATAAAGGAGTTTACCTGTGTGGTTTAAGTACTGGTAGACGCCAGGTGAAGTAGGGAGGTTTTGAATTACTGTTTGCATTGGATGAGTGCCTTGATACGTTCAAAACTTTCTTTGAGTACGTCATCTTGTGGCAGCGTGAAGTTGCCTTCTGCACGTTCTTCATAGTAAGGTACGGTCACTTCTGGCACTTTGTCTTCAGGTAGTGCATGGTATTTGCTATGAAAGATGACTACTTTGGAGGCAGTAAACATTTTACAGTCAGAAACATGCGTATTGAGTTGCATTAATAGGCTTTTTAATAAATCTCTATTATAATTGAGTTCCATTTTAAAGCCAGGGTGTGTTACTGCTATGAAAAGTGTTTCTTCTTTGATGTAGACAAAGGCAACAGCTTTTTGCCACTTGGGACTCAAAAGAGAGATATACTTTTGATAGCACTCTTGTTGCTTTAAAACTTTAAATTGAGGTAAGGAAGATAAATGAGACAAAATCATATTCGCTTTTTTCATAAAGCAATTATAACATCACTTTGCTGTGTCATCTTAGTAGGATGTGGCTATAAAACAAATCCAAAATATGTGGATGAGAGCAAGCAAACTAAGAGTACTAAAGTCGAAAAATAATTATGGACAAATATGATGTGTTAATTATAGGAGCAGGTATAGCAGGACTGTATGCCGCAATGAACATACCTAAAGAGAAAAAAGTGCTTGTGGTGTGTAAAGACATTCCTTGGGAGTGTAACACCTTTTATGCACAAGGAGGGATGGTTACAGCTCTAAACAAAGAGGATATACCTCTACATATAAAAGACACTATGGCAGCTGGTTCCTTCCACAACAATGAAGAAGCCGTTGAGATACTTTCTCGTACTTCTTTGGAAACCACCGCAGATATCATCAAAAAAGGTATGGCGTTTGATAAAGATGAAGAGGGGAATATCCTCTACACTAAAGAAGCAGCCCATTCAATAGAGCGTATAGTCCATGCAGGTGGAGATGCAACGGGACGGTATATGCACTACTTTATGATGGTAGAAAATAGGCACAAGTTACAGAAAAATACGCTAGTGTATGACCTACTCATCAAAGACGGACGTTGTTATGGTGTGAAAGCCACCGTCAATTATGAACCGACAACCATTTATGCTGATGATGTCATCATCGCAAGTGGAGGCATAGGCTCTTTATATGAATATAACACGAACTCACGTACTGTCTCAGCAGATATACATGGTATCTGTGTCGAAAAGGGCATAGAACTAGCAGATATGGAATTTATGCAGTTTCACCCTACTGTGTTTGTAGACACACCCTATGCTAGAAAACTTTTACTTACTGAAGCTCTTCGAGGTGAGGGAGCCCACATTGTTGATGATGAGGGAAGACGTTTTTTGTTTGACTATGATGAACGAGGGGAACTTGCTAGTAGAGACATCGTATCACGAGGTATTTTTGACTATAAACGTAAAACAGGGAAACAAGCTTATTTGGACTTTTCTATGTTTAAGAAAGAGTGGTTTGAACATCGTTTCCCTAACATTACCCGTACGTTTGCAGCTATAGGATATCACTTTCCTAAAGACAAGATAGCTATCTCCCCTGCCTTTCATTATGCTAATGGTGGCATCAAGTGTGACACGCATGGGCGTATACCTGGTATGGAAGGTTTGTATGTCATAGGTGAAGCAGCACGAACAGGTGTACATGGAGCAAACAGGTTAGCATCGAACTCTTTACTTGAGGGGGTCGTTTTTGCGAAGCGTGCAGTTGACCACCTTTTATCCAAAGGGCATGAAAGCGTAAAAACACCTACGTTTGAGAAAGATTACGGCAATATACTGCACAAAGAAAATGATGAAATCTATAAACAAAAACTTCGACAAATCATGTGGGAAGATATAGGTATTATTAGGACAACGAAAGGCTTACATGAAGCAAAAAACCTTATCTATGATATGAAAAATCATGACATAGGACGCTTATTGGAATTACGGCTCAATACAGCTTCTGCTATTGTAGAAGCTGCACTTGCAAGAACTGAATCGATAGGCTCACATTATATAGAATCTAAATAGTACCGATCTATAAAAAAAGGCTTTTAACCATACTCATTGTATAATCATACAATTAATTATCAAGGAACCGATCTATGAAACAAGTACCCATTTTAGTCCTCGACTTTGGCTCACAATACACACAACTTATCGCTAGAAAGTTAAGAGAATCAGGGGTTTACTGTGAAGTAGTACCTTACAGAGAAAACATCGCAGATATCAAAGCACGTAAACCACAAGGGATCATCCTCTCTGGAGGTCCTGCTTCTGTGTATGCTGAGGATGCTTATAAGCCAGATGAAGAGCTGTGGTCTTTAGGACTTCCTATCATGGGTATCTGTTATGGTATGCAGTTGATGACACAGCGTTATGGTGGGGAAGTAGTCTCTGCTGATCATCATGAGTACGGTAAAGCAAAGTTGAGCATAACCAGTGCTGCCATCTTTGCAGGTATGAGTAACGATGAGACGGTATGGATGAGCCATGGAGACAGAGCAGAAAAAATCCCAGACGGGTTTGAAGTCATAGGTACTTCTGAAAACTCTCCCT
>Ga0256840_1002112_pt1 | contig 17795 bp, 14 predicted proteins | sample 355202metaG_FD_185969 | JGI IMG/M metagenome (GOLD analysis project Ga0256840, IMG submission 185969) | Hydrothermal vent microbial communities from Mid Atlantic Ridge, Atlantic Ocean - 355-202 | ecosystem: Environmental > Aquatic > Marine > Hydrothermal vents | place: Atlantic Ocean: Mid... | reverse complement strand
CTAATAGATTAATTTCAGAAATATCTAAAGCATCAGGGAATCCTGACTTAAAAATCAAATCGAATTCAAAATCTTTAAAGAGAAAATTTAAAATCTTAAACCACTCTATTTTCAACAAAGAGATTGCATCCTTACGATAGTTATTAATTAAAGGTTGTAATTTGACTAATTCTTGAGTCCATTCATCCAATGAAGATCTAAATTGTTGCTCTTTTAAACAAATATTTCTTTGTTTTAGTACATGTTGGTACTGTTTCCACTGTTGATGAAAAGAAGGAAACTTATAAAAGGCAATCCAGTCAATAAATGAACGACGCAGTTTTGGAGAACCAGTAATCAAGTCTATAGAACCTGGGTGAATAACAGTTAAAGGTAAATGTGTACTCAATTCGGCTTGCGTATAAATATTGTCTTTATTAATACGTATAACTGTATTAGTTAATGATTTTTGCAAACCTATTTGTGTAGAATTATTCCTTTGATTGATAACTCGTGCAGAAACTATTACAGAGTCTTTATTGTATGATATTAGATCAGAAATGTGTGCGGTTCTAAAAGATCGACCAGAAGAAAGTAAGGCTAATGCTTCTAGGAGACTTGTTTTTCCGGAAGCATTATCGCCAACAATAATATTTAAGTTTTTTGATAAATCTAGTTGGATATTTGATAACGATCTACAATTTTTAATCGTTAATTTATTAATCCACATACGATTCTATACGGTTTAAAGACGTATAGGCATGACAACATAGTGTGTATTCATATCATCCTTGGAATGTAATAAGGCACTAGTATCTGGACTAGATAGACTTAAGAATAGTGTATCACCTTCTAAATGATTAACAGCTTCTAAAAGATAAGTTACATTAAAACCTATTTCAAAGGGTTCACCAGAAAATTCTATATCAATTTCTTCTTCTGCCGTTTCATTATCTGGGTTATTTGAATGTAAAGATAATAAACCTTGTTTGAAACCTAAACGAATTCCTTTAAATTTTTCATTAGATAAAATTGCTACTCGAGAAAGTGTATCTCTAAATAGATCACGATCAAACTCTATTGAATACTTACTTTTAGAAGGAACTGCAGCTTTATAATCTGGATATTTTCCATCTATAAGTTTAGAAGTAAAACGTATTTTATCTTTAAAAACACGAATATGATTGTCACTAATTTGTAAAGTAAGAGGTATTTCACTACTACTATCTAATAAACGAGAAAGCTCTAAAATACCTTTCCTTGGAACAATAATATTAAAGTCAGGGTTAGAGGAAACGTTATCTAAAGAATATTCTGAAAGAGCTAAACGATGTCCATCTGTTGATACTGCAATAATTGATTCATTCCTGAACTCAAATAGTAAACCATTTAAATAGTATCTAACATCTTGATTAGCCATAGAAAATGAAACTTTTTCCATTAAATATTTTAGTTTATTTTCAGGTATAGTAACTTCTTGCTTGATAGGAATGTCATCAAGTAATGGAAAATCATCAGCTGGTAAAGTTGCTAATTCGAAACGACTTCTAGCACCTTTTATAAAAAGTCTATTTTCTTTTGCTTCTAGTAAAATGAAACTGTTGTTAGGTAAGGCTTTACAAATATCAAATAATTTACGAGCAGGAGCAGTTAACGTTCCTGTAGATTCAGCTTGAATGTTAAGTTGTGAAGACATTTCTATTTCTAAGTCTGTACCAACCATTTGAAGAGAGTCTTCAGACACTTGGATAAGAACATTTTCAAGTATTTTACTGGTATGTTTTTTTTCTACAGCACCAACAACATAAGAAAGTTGTTCAAGTAATGTTTCTTTGGAAATTGTAAGTTTCATAGTAATAGTTATATATATATTTAAAAGATAATAGTAATAATAAGGGTCGTATATTTTTGTTAATAAAAACTAAATTTAGTTTATTTTCAATAATTTAGTCTTGATTTCAGTTGTTATTTAAGACTGTTTAAAAATAAAATAAATTGTTTAAACAATGTGGATAAGTTGATATTTTAAAGAAATATTTTTTTATACACAGTTTACACAATCTTTTATACAGCACTTATTTACAGTTTAATTATGTTAAAAAATAGATCTTTAACGAGTTAATGTTCTTTCTAAAATACGATAATTTTCATTTAGACCTGTGTCCTCAGCACATAACTCTTTAATTTTTCTACAGGCATGTAATACAGTAGTGTGGTCGCGCCCACCAAAGTACTCACCAATTTCAGGTAGACTATGGTTAGTAAGTTCTTTAGACAGTGCCATGGCCATTTGACGAGGTCTCGTGATAGATCGAGTACGACGTTTAGAGTCCATGTCAGAGGTTTTAATATTAAAATGCTGAGCAACTGTTTTCTTAATGTTATCGACAGTAACAGTTTTATTTTGACTCATTAATTGATCACGTAAAACATCATGAACAAAGTCTAAACTCACCTGAGTGCTTTGATTAAGACGTAAACTTGCTACAACTCTTTGAAGAGCACCTTCTAAATCACGTACATTTGAGCGGAAGTTTTTAGCAATAAAGAATGCGGATTCTTTAGGAATATCTATATGATATTCCTCAGCTTTTTTAGTCAGTATTGCTACTCGTGTTTCTAAATCAGGTGGCTGTATTTCAATCGTAAGTCCAGAATTTAAACGAGAACTTAAACGATCATCTATACCTTCAACATCACGAGGATAACGATCACTTGTCAATATAATTTGTTTTTGTCCTTCAAGTAATACATTGAAAGTATGAAAAAACTCCTCAACAGAGCGCGTTTTATTGGCAAAGAATTGAATATCATCAATAAGTAGCGCATCAACAGTTCGATAGAAATTTTTAAACTTATCTATATTATTAGTACGTAGTGCTTGCACCATGCCATTTACAAAACGTTCCGAATGCAAGTAGACAACATTCGCATTGCTATTATTTTCTTTAATTTGATTGCCAATGGCATGCATCAAATGTGTTTTGCCTAAACCAGAGTTACCGTAAATGAATAGAGGGTTATATGAAATTCCTGGATTATCGGCAACTTGTTTAGCGGATGCAATGGCTAACTGATTTGACTTCCCTTCCACAAAACTATCAAAGATGTAGTTTTTATCTAAGTTATTAGTAAAATTTGTATCACTGTTGCTTAAATTACTGTTATTAGAGGGAGTGTGGAAAGGTTTATTGTTAGCTTGGGGTGTGACTTGTTGATAATCGGGTGAAACCTTCTGCTCGTTGATGGTATTTGTAGGCAAATCGGTTGTGAACTGTGGTTCGTTAGAACCTATCTGAAGAATTACTTGCGTAGTATCTGAGTTTAAACCTTTAGCAAGTTCAATAATTCGCGGTAAGTAGTTATTTGTAACATGTTGATGAACAAAAGTATTAGGTGCTAGTAACACCAATACATCACCGTGTTGTGTACCATGCAATGTTCGTAACCAAGTATTTATCTCTTGATCACTTACTTCTGACTCTAAGGAATTTAGGCATTGTTGCCAAAGCATAGTGGTAGACTCCATTCTACAACGATGAATTTATGAACTAAAATCGAGTTGTTACAATTCGTGTTATCTGAAAAGTAGCAGGAGATTAAGGTGCATAGTTTGAGTTTTGAACGATTTAGCTAATTAAGAGAGAAATTTTGTTCCTACAATTTTTTACCAGTGGCTCGTACAAAATGACCCGATATTTATTTACTATTTAGCAGATTATTAATTTATGAGGGTAGATTAATATAAAGCCTTGTTAGTTAGATAAATTACATACATTTTCTTTGCAAAGAAATATAGCAATAAAAATAAAAAAACTTGCAAAGGGGGATAGAATATTACTTCATTTTAGGAGTTATCCACAAGCATTATTTAATAAATTCTGTGATTGGAAATTACCAAATAGTTATAATTTAGGCACCAGCGTTATCCTAGATTGAGATATCTAAAATGCAGCTCAATCTTTATATTCTGAGTAAAAGTAAAAATATAAAAAACAAAAATTACAAAAAACAATTGACTTAAACTACACTATTGCGTATTTTTTGTGCCCGTTTTTAGTTTCTTGATGTAATATTGATTAAATTAAAGTAATATACGGCTTTTATTAAATTTCGAACAGGTTTCGACATGAAAAGAACATTCCAACCCAGTGTAATAAAACGTAAACGTACTCACGGCTTTCGTGCTCGCATGAGTACTGTTGGCGGTCGTAAAGTATTAAAATCACGTCGTGCAAAAGGCCGCGCAAGTCTTTGTCCATAAATTAGCAATTTAACTGAAAGGTATAGATTACTAAATAAGTTATTGTGGAAAAAATGGATGTAAATAAAAAAAGTCTTAGTTCGCAAGACTTTAGGCTGTCAGGTAAATTAAAACTGCTAACCACTGATAATTATTCATTTGTATTTGATAAAGCAGAACGTTTTGGTAATTACTCTTTTACAGTATTAGCTAGAACAAATAATTTAACGCATCCACGATTGGGTTTAGCCATATCTAAAAAATGTGCGAAACGAGCAGTTGATAGAAATCGAATAAAACGTTTATTTCGAGAAAATTTTAGAATAAATCAACATAAGCTACCTAGTGTCGATATAATCGCGATGTGTAAACCAAGTGCGATTAAATTAAGCAACCATGAAATGCATCAACAAATTGAAAAACAGTGGCATTTTATGCGAAAAAAGTTCGCCAGTCGCTCCGACTAGAAATAAAACACATACCTATAAACGAGTGCATTAGCTATGGATCAGCAACGCCCCTTTCTTTACCTAACTTTATTCTTTTTGGGCTTTTTAATTTGGTCAACATGGCAACAAGAACATGCACCCAAGCCTGATAAACAAATATCTAAAACAACATCTACGCAACAAAGTCAGTCTACAATTACAGATAATACAATTCCGAGTATTATACCTGCGTCAACTTCAGTAGCAGGTAGTGTAGAAGTAAATAACAACGAGAAATTAATTCACGTAAAAACAGATGTATTAGATCTAATTATTAGTACAACGGGGGGAACAATAATACAAGCCGATTTACCAAGTTATCCGGTAAGTTTAGATGAAAAAGATAAAGCTATTCGTGTAATTGATAAAAATATTGGTTATGTTGCGCAATCTGGTTTATTGGCAGAAGTAGTTAGTAGAAGTGACCTAGCACCTAATCATTATGCAAAATTTAATGCTGATAAAATGGAATATATACTCGCTGAAGGACAAAATGCGTTAAATGTTCCTTTAGTTTGGAATAATGGTAAAGGTATACAAGTTGTAAAAACATTTCATTTTGAGCGTGGTAAATTTTTAGTCACACAACAGCAAAAAATAAATAATGACTCTCAAGAAAATTGGCTGGGAAGTGAGTACGCACAATTAACGCACGGTGATGTGAAAAGCAAAGGGAGTTTGCTTGGTGGTAGTGCTATAGCATATGTTGGTGCAGCTTATTATCACGATAAATACATTAAAGTAAAATTTGGTGATATTGAAGATGAAAATTTAAAAGATGAAGTAACAGGTGGTTGGTTAGCAATGTTACAGCACTATTTTATCAGTGCCTGGATTCCAGAAGAGGGTAATAAAAATAATTACTACACAATATATGATAAAGATAAAACAAACTACATAATTGGTGTTAAGTCTAGCCTTAAAACAATTCCTAGTGGTGGTAGTGATACCTTTGTTAGTAAATTATATGTTGGGCCTACAGATCAAGCGGCACTAGAAAAAATATCAAAAGGGTTAGATTTAACAGTTGATTATGGTGTTTTTGCGTTTGTATCAAAACCAATTTTTGCAGTAATGAACTTTATAAATAAACATATAGTAAGTAATTGGGGTTGGACCATAATTCTTTTGACACTCTTTATTAAGCTTGTTTTTTTGTACCCATCTGCGATGAGTATGAAGTCGATGGCTAAAATGAAAAAGCTACAACCTAAAATAAAAGCAATTTCAGAAAAGTATAAAAATGATCCGCAGGGAAAGCAGAAAGCAACAATGGATTTTTATCGTAAGGAAAAAATAAATCCATTAGGTGGTTGTTTACCAATACTGATCCAAATGCCAGTTTTTATGGGCTTGTATTGGGTTTTACAAGAAAGTGTTGAGTTAAGACAAGCCCCATGGATTTTATGGTATAAAGATTTATCGATAATGGACCCTTATTTCGTACTTCCAGTAATATATGGAATTAGTATGTTTGTGACACAAAAATTGAACCCACCAATGGTTCAAGACCCTATGCAGCAAAAAATATTTATGTATTTGCCTCTTGTTTTTACTGTTATGTTTTTGTTCTTTCCTGCGGGTTTAGTCCTTTACTGGGTTGTAAATAATATTTTACAAATAGCACAACAATGGTTTATTAATAAAAAGATAATAGGTGATGGTTAATAACAGCAACGAAACAATCGTTGCTGTAGCAACTCCATCTGGTCGTGGTGGAGTTGGTATTATCCGAATATCCGGAACATTGGTTCCTATTATTGCTGTAAAAATATTAGGTTCTCTCCCTACTCCCTTCAAAGCTTCACACCGCCTGTTTAAAGATCAATCTGGTAACACCTTAGATGACGGTGTTGCTATATATTTCCCTAACCCAAAATCATTTACTGGCGAAGATGTGTTAGAACTTCAGGGTCATGGTGGTCATATCGTTATGGATATGCTACTAAAACGTTGTATTGAGTTAGGTGCTAGATTAGCTAAACCCGGTGAGTTTTCAGAACGCGCCTTTTTAAATGATAAACTTGATTTAACCCAAGCTGAGGCAATTGCTGACCTAATAGATTCAGGTTCTGAACAAGCTGCCCGATCAGCACTTCGGTCTTTGCAAGGCGATTTTTCTAAGGCGATAGATTCATTATTAACAAAAATGATCGAAATGCGCGTTTATGTTGAAGCTGCATTGGATTTTCCAGAAGAGGAAATTGATTTTTTAGCCGACAAAAAAGTCTTAAATCGTTTAAATGAAATTAAACAACAGCTTAAAGATATTACCCAAAAAGCACAACAAGGTAGCCTATTGAGAAATGGTCTACACCTTGTGATTATTGGAAAGCCAAATGCTGGAAAATCCAGCCTGCTCAATGCATTGGCAGGTAATGAAACTGCCATAGTTACGGATATCGCGGGAACCACGCGGGATATTTTGCATGAAACAATCAACTTAGATGGAATGCCACTGCATCTAGTGGATACAGCAGGCTTGCGAAAAAGTAACGACCCTGTAGAAAAAATAGGAATTGAACGTGCATGGCAGGCTATTAAAAACGCCGATATTGCTCTTTTGTTGAAAGATGATTCCCAGTCATCAGATAAAAATGCCGAAACTGATCAAATACTGCAAGAAATACCGGACAATTTATCCGTAATTGTTGTACATAATAAAATTGATTTAAGTGAAAAAGTTGCTGGTATAGTAGCGGATGAAATTTATATTTCAGCTAAGTTTGGTAAAGGTATAGATGCGTTGAAAGAAGAACTAAAACAACGTATGGGCTTTAAGGAAAATAGCGAAGATAGCTTTATAGCACGTAGACGACACTTAGAAGCATTACAAAGAACAGATGATTATGTAAAAAATGCTGAACTGCAATTGGTAGAATATAATGCAGGTGAGTTAATTGCGGAAGAACTACGGCTGGCACAAGATGAGTTAGGAACCATTACAGGTCGTTTCACCTCAGATGATTTACTGGGTGAAATATTTAGTAGCTTTTGTATAGGCAAATAAGTTGGTAATGCTATTTTGCAAAGGTATCTAAGGCCTCGGCCACAAGCTCTACTAATTTATCATCCTTACTCTCAAAAAAGTGATTAGCACCTGAGACCATTTTTTGTTTATATTTTTTATTATGTGAAGCGGCAGTAGCACGCATTGGTGCTGACTCAATCACTTCAAGTAGATCATCAGAGCCATATAAATCAAGTATTGGTAATTTAATCTTTTTCAAAGACGTGGTATTACCTGCCCCCATGCCAATGCCTATATAAGCAATGATAGGCGTATCTGTTTGTGCTTCTCGATAAATTTTCTTATGCGCTAAATAATAATTAGCCATTTTTGCTCCCATGCTGTGAGCAACTATAACTATATTTTTAGCGCCCTCTTTTGCTAAATGACGGATTCCAGCGTCAATACGTGCAGGTACTTCTTTCATTAATGGCTGGTAATCACGGGCTTTAGCATCGTTGTTCAACACCGGCATTTGCAAAGAAAGTGTATTCCAACCAAGCTCTGCTAATTGAACGCGTAAAGGTTGAATAACCGTTTCCCAGTCAGGATGAATACCAATACCATGTAGAATAATAATGCCTGTCTTATTACGGTTTGTGGCATTAGTTGAAGGTACTTGTTTAATATTATCAGGAATACTTAAATTGCTAGCAGATTTATTTGCGCGTGTATCAATAGCCAAAAAATCGTTTTTTCCGTCGCTGAGTTTTATAGCTTCTCCGTCAACTAATGAGTCACTAATTTGATCCGCCCAACGTTTCTCTTTTTCTTTATCGGTGGCAAATGCCAAAGTGCTTGTTAGACAAAAAATAAAAATTAATAAGCTATTATTTATATTTTTTGATGTCATTGTGGTACTCCTTGCGACATAAGTGAAAGTGCTTTATGTGAAAAATAATTTGAAACCACTTTTTTCTAACCACGCTTTTTCTTGTAATAAATCAGCTTCGATTAGTGCCTTTTCCTCACTATTTAAGCTTCTAAGGTGCAGGCTATCACTACTGCATTCAATATCAGGTAATATCGTCTCATCAAGGCGTGAGCGGTGTAATAAAACAGATAAACGTAAGATTATCATTAAGTAGCGCATCACATCACGCTCATCTTCAGGTAATGAATTGAGAATATCAGGGTCAATTTTTTTGCGATGCCCTTTTACTAAAACAGCAAGCCAATGTTGCCTACGACGAGAAAAACCAGGCATATCAGCATATTGTAATATATGTGCGCCTTGCAGATGATGCTTATCATGCGTAATACTTAAACCTAGTTCGTGTAAATCACATGCCCAGCTTAAAGTGTTTTTACGTCTTTTTGGTATATCCCATGACTTACGAACTTGTTTAAAGCAATGTAGTGCGGTGTCTTTAACACGTTGCGCCTGTAAAGAATCAATACTAAACCGTTGCATAAAATCTTGCACCGTTCTATCGCGTACATCTTCATGCTGAATTCGTCCAAGCATATCGTATAATAAACCTTCACGAAGTGCGCCTTCAGAGATCGTCATATGCTCAATTTTTAGTGCTTCAAAAGCAGCGATAAGGACCGCTAAACCACCGGCAAATACAGGCGCTCTATCTTCTTTTAGACCATCTAACTGAATATTATTAATATTACCCATAAGAATAAGCTTATCGCGAATTTGGTAGAGTGCATCTAATGAAATTCCAAACTGACTTAAACCAGCTTCGAGAATGATGGCACGTGCTGCTTTTATGGTGCCAGAAGAGCCGATAGCGGTTTGCCAGTTGTTAGCGGAAAAAGCCTGCTGAATTGGTATAATTTCTAAGCGTAAGGCGGTGTTGGCTGACTGCCATTTATCATCGCTTAAATCACCATCAGGGAAAAACCGCTTGGTAATACTCACAGAGCCAATATTTAAACTTTCTACATTAAGTGATTCAAAATTTTTACCTATAATAAACTCAGTACTACCGCCACCAATATCAATGACTAGCTGCTTACCCTCATCATCGGAAATAGTGTGAGAAACACCTAAATAAACCAAACGGGCTTCTTCATGTCCGGGAATAATTTCGATACGGTGCCCTAATGCTGCATTTGCTTTATGTAAAAAAGAGTTCGCCTTATTCATTGATCGTAAAGTATTAGTACCTGCTGCCCTTACTGCATCTTTGGGTAAATGACGAATTCGATCACCAAAGCGTTCTAAACAATCTAAGGCCTTTTTTGCAATAACTTCATCCATATCATTGTTGCTATTAAGCCCACCACGTAAGCGAACCATTTCTTTGAGTTGATCAATCATGGTGATGTTGCCAAGTTCATCGACACGGGCAACTATGAGGTGAAAACTGTTAGAGCCTAAGTCAACAGCTGCAATCGTTTCAGGATAAGGTTGATATTTTTGCTGATCAGTCATTGGTATAAGATACAACCGTACGTTAGTTGAGGCAATGGATTAGTGACTAATATGTTGTGTATTTAAAATGAACTAAAAATAAACAAATTAATACGTAGCTATAAACAAGGTTTAATTAAATTAATAGATTAGGGTGTTATCAAATACTTAGCTAGATAACTTAAATAAAGTAAGTTAAACTGTTTCTATCCATATATTATATGGTCTTTTTTAACTCAAGGAGAAATACAAAATGGGAATGATCTCAGACTTTAAAGAATTTGCACTGGGCGGAAGCCTTATTGATATGGCAACCGGTATTATTATTGGTGTAGCATCAGGAAAATTAATTTCATCGTTAGTAAATGACGTAATTATGCCGCCAATTGGTGTAGCTTTAGGAGGGGTTAATTTTGCTGACCTTGGATATAAACTCGCAGAGACAGGTGGTGGAGAAAAAGGCCTTGACCCATTAATGTTGAAATGGGGTTCGTTTGTTCAAAGTTTTATTGATTTTTTAATTATTATGGCCGTAGTATTTATTATCGTAAAAATTGCTACACGTAATGATAAAGAGGAAGAAGAAGCAGGTCCAACTCAAGAAGATTTACTAACTGAAATTCGCGATGCATTACAAAAGAAGTAATTAAATAGTTTCAGGTCGGCCACTCTTGTTTAATATAAGAGTGGCTTTTTTATGCCTGCGACTTTAGTACCAATAAAGTGTAAAATCATAGCATCATATTTTTGGGTTTTTACACATGTCATTAAAACTTTCAATTGCACAAGTTAATCCTACTGTTGGTAGCTTTAAACATAATATCCAACTCATTATAGATGCGATCGAACAAGCAAAGGCGAATAAAGACGATGCCATATTATTCCCTGAATTAGTATTAACGGGGTATCCACCTGAAGACTTATTATTCCGCCCTGCTTTCTTAGAACAAGTTGAAAATGCTCTAGAAGATATTGCAAAAGTAACGAATAGCATCACTACAATTATTGGCGTACCCTTACTAAAAAATAAACAATTGTATAATTGTGCTTGTGTTATAAAGAATGGACAAAGACAAGAAATATATGCCAAGCAACACTTGCCAAACTATCGTGTGTTTGATGAAAAACGGTATTTCAAGCGAGGTAAAGAAAGCTGTGTAATTGATATTAATGGACATAAGGTAGGGTTGTTAATCTGTGAAGATATTTGGCGTGAAGGTCCTGCTAAAAAAGCAGTTAAGGAAGGTGCAGAAGCCTTATTTGTTTTAAATGCATCACCATTTCGTGCGGATAAATCAGAAGAGCGTTTAGCATTACTTAAAAAACGGTCACTGGATAGTAACTGTTCAGTTGCTTATGCCAATTTAGTTGGGGCACAGGATGAGCTGGTTTTTGATGGAGAATCTTTGGCATTTGATAAAGCCGGTCAGTTGATTTTTCAAGCACCTAGTTTTGAAGCAGGTGTTTACAGCCTTGAAATACCGTTTGAAAAAGCTAACAAAGCACTTGAACCAAGACAATCTACAAAGCAGCAAAGAATTTATAACGCACTAGTACTTGGTGTAAAAGATTACGTTCACAAAAATGGCTTTCCTGGTGTGATGTTAGGTTTATCAGGCGGGATAGATTCAGCCTTAACCATGGCTATTGCGGTAGATGCGCTTGGGGCTGAAAATGTCGAAGCAATTATGATGCCGTTTCGTTATACCGCCGATATTAGTAAACAAGATGCTTCAAAACAAGCCAGAACCCAAGGCGTAAAATACCGAGAAATCCCGATTGAGCCAATTTTTAATAGCTTTGTTGATGCGCTTTCGGATGAGTTTGAAGGTTTAGAAAATGACGTGACCGAAGAGAATATTCAAGCGCGTTCACGCGGTGTGTTGCTTATGGCGATGTCTAATAAGCTAGGAAAAATGTTATTAGCCACTGGTAATAAAAGTGAAATGGCGGTTGGCTACGCGACACTGTATGGTGATATGGCAGGTGGTTATGCACCGCTTAAAGATGTTTTTAAAACCATGGTTTATGACTTATCTCGTTACCGCAATAGCCTAGGTGATGGCGAAATAATCCCCGATCGCGTCATCACCCGTCCACCATCTGCTGAGCTAGCACCTGATCAAATAGACGAAGACTCACTACCGCCTTATGATATTTTAGATGCAGTATTACGTCTCTTTATCGAAGAATTTCAAAGTGTTGATCAAATTGCTTCACTAGGTTATGAGCATGAAACGGTTGAGCGGGTGGCAAATCTTGTATTATTAAATGAATACAAACGCCGTCAATCTGCCCCTGGGGTTCGCATTACAAAACGTGCCTTTGGTAAAGATCGTCGTTACCCGATTACATCGCATTATCGCTGGCATTTGTCGCAGAAACAATGAGTGTTGAAAAAAGGTATCGTCAATTACTCGTGATCTCAGGTGAGCTAGTAAGTTGCCAAGCTTATGCAAAAAATTTAAGCAGAGACTTACAATGTTTGGAACTTGATGACCTTTGCACTGCTAGTAGCTATTTGGGAATGGAGTTTGATGCAGTAATTTTTAATACTTTTGAGTCATTTAATCCAAATGCATTGGGAATTATTTCAGGGACGATACGCGCGGGTGGTTATTTAATCCTTTTAAAGCCACTTTCATGGGGCACAGAAAGCCTATTTTTACAACGCTTTGAGAGATTGTTAGCTAATAGTAAGAATATTCGGTATTTAGACCTAAGCAAAACTGCCGATATATTAGGCGTACCTCAGCCCATAAAAATCGATAGTGACTATGCGACTAAAGATCAGCAAAAAGCAGTAGATGCGATTGTAAAAGTTGTAAAAGGGCATCGTCGCAGACCTTTAGTGATTACAGCAGATAGAGGTAGAGGTAAGTCTGCCGCACTCGGACTTGCAAGCGCTCTTCTGTTAAAAGATAGTATAGACAATATTATAATCACTGCACCGAACAAAAAAATGGCAGAAGTCATTTTTAAGCATGCAAAAAATAGATTTCCACAAGCAAGACTACTCTTTTTTTCGCCAGATGAATTACAGCAGAAGAAACCAAAAGCTGGGTTAGTATTAGTGGATGAGGCTGGTGCAATACCCATACCGCTTTTAGAATGTTTTGTGAAACATTATTCACGTATCGTCTTTGCGACAACCCTACACGGTTATGAAGGTTGTGGGAGAGGTTTCACTCTTAAGTTTTTTAATGCATTAAATGGGCTAACACCCCAATGGAAGCATTGCCAGCTAGAGACTCCTGTGCGATACCCAAAGAATGACCCATTAGAACAATTTATTTTTAAATCGTTATTATTAAATGCAGAACCTGCCAAAGCAGAATTTATAAAGCAAACAAAACTTGAAGATTGTCACGTAGAACTGCTTGATAAACAGGCACTGCTAAACGATGAGGTATTGTTAAAAAGTGTTTTTGGCCTTTTAGTCAACGCACATTACCAAACGAAGCCTTCTGATTTAAAGTTATTATTAGATGACAATGCTTTAAATATTCAAGTGTTATTCACTGAGCAGAGGCAGGTAATCGCAGTAGCACTGTTGATTAAAGAAGGAGCTATTGAAGCCAAACTGGCAAGCCAAATATTTAATGGTCAGCGACGCATAAAAGGACATTTAGTTGCACAAGCATTAGCCGCTAATGCCGGCAGTGAATTTGCGCCGTGCTTGATGGGTGAGCGCGTTAGTCGAATAGCCGTTCATCCGCAATTACAAAATAAAGGCTTTGGCAGTTATTTGCTAACGAGTGTGTGTAATCGTTCTAAAGCTGACTATGTGAGTACAAGCTACGGGGTTAGTTTAGAGCTGTTAAATTTTTGGAATAAGCAGGGGTTTGATTCGGTTTATCTCAGTATGAAACGAGATGCAAGTAGTGGAATGCACTCGCTAATTATGCTTAAAGGGTTAACTAACAAAGGATTGGCGTTAGTCGAAGCCTCACAGTTACGATTTGCGAAAAACTACGTACTGTTATTAGCAGAGCCATTTAAGAAATTAGAAACAGAGTTGGCGTTGTTGGTGCTTGCAGATTTAAATACGGATGGGTTTATTGAGTTAAGTAAGAGTGAGGAAAAAGAAGTAGCAGCTTTTGGCTATCAGCAACGTGGTTATGAGAATAGTTTGCATCCAATTTGGAAGTTCACAATAAAGACTTTGCCGGAAGGTCAGTCAAGATTAACGACTATGGAAAATAAGGTGCTTATGCTAAAAGTTTTACAGAAAAATTCGTGGCAAGCAACCAAAGATCAAGCAGGTTTAAGTGGAAAAAAAGATGTTTTAAAGGTATTAAGGCAAGCGGTATCAAGGCTTATCAGCAAAAAATAGATTATTAAGAATCCTGCGAATTAACTTAACTTAATTTTGGTAACGTTAAATTTTTAGTATAGCAATTTACAGTTAAAATCATGATGAAGATATTGGTAACGAGTTGAACAAGCAGTTATAGAAATTAATTCTTTTCTTCTTGGTCGAACTCATCGGTTAATAAAAAAACAAAATCTTCAATTTCACGGTACGCTTTAAACTGGCGTAACTTGTACTCGATTTCTCGTATGGCTAGCGTATTGTCACTTTCAATTAAAAAGTCGAGGTCTTCACCCATAGCGAAGTAACTATCAGACTGTGCATATATTGCCGATGAGAATAGAGCCAGCAGTAAGCTAACAGCAATATTGATAAACCCCTTTTTCATTTTATTCCCCTTATTGTATTGACCTTTTTTAGATTTTTTACATTGAGGTCGTACCTTAATATTATTCTAATTTTTATGTTTAGTGAAGAGCCTATAAAGCTTATTTTTTTATATAAAAAAGGCACCTAATGGTGCCTTTTAATATTTTATAGTAGCGTTACTTTATTTCACTTCACTAACCATATAATTTACAGCTGCTTTCACATCTTCATCTGATAAAGTAATATTTCCACCTTTAGCGGGCATAGCACCTTTACCGTTGAGTGCAGTGTGATATAAGGCATCTATTCCTGTAGCGATACGTGGATCCCATGCGGCTTTATCACCAAGTTTAGGAGAGCCAGCCACACCTGTAGCATGACAGGCAAAACATGTTTTACTATAAATGGCATTACCTTTCTCTAGGTCAGCAGCAGAAGGTGCGGTTGATGCGACGGCTTTTGCTTCTGAAGCAACGGCGGTAGCGGCTGCCGCAATGGGAGCAATAGCCTCAGGAGCTTTAGGTGCCTCTGGAGCACTAGGCGCTACAACCTCTTTTGGTGTTGCTGGAGCTTCAATCACTTTTTCAGGGGCAGTTTCTGTTGTGGTATTTTCAGTTACTGGCTTTTCTTCTGTGGTTGTAGCAATTTTAGGCTGTGCTGTTTCTGGCTCACTATTAGCTTGTTTTTCATTAGGCGCTTGCGTTGACGCTGATTCTTTTTTAGCAGGAGCTTCTTCTGCTTTAGTTTCTGGTGCTGTCTCTTCTTTTGTAGGTGTTGCAGCGGGAGCTTCACCAATATCTAAATCAAAACCAGCTTGTTTCGTCATGTAAGCAATCGTTGCTTTTAACTCAGCATCTGTTACGGATGGGTTACCACCACGAGCAGGCATTGCGCCCTTACCATTCATTGCAGAATGCATTAAAGAGTCGATACCAGTAGCAACTCTAGGCTCCCAAGCAGCTTTATCACTAATTTTTGGAGCACCTGCAACGCCTGCAGTGTGACAAGCTGTACAAACGGCATCAAACACCTCTTTGCCTGAACGAGCAGCAACTGGTGCAGCTGGTTTAGCATCGGCAGTTAATGATTGGCCTACTGGCTTCAAATTATCTGAAGCTGCTGCAACCTTCATGGTGTTATCTAACTCACCTTTAGTCGAGTTTTTGTTAACTGTATTTATTAGGCTCGAGATTAGAAAGTAGACTGCTAATAAAATAGAGACCGCACTCGCGATAAAAACAAGCCACGATACAGGATCAACTTTAGGTGCATGGTTCGACATAATTTATTATCTCCAATAGATAAGTAGCGATTTGGTGCGCGATTATATTAAAATTTTCTAATATTCTCCACTAAATTATAAGGGGCATTAGGGATAGGTGATTTTTTAGTTAAAAACCTAACTTAGATCAAGAAAGTCAGATACCAAATTGTACTTTCCATGTTATAGATTGGTTTATCCTAGCCCTTTTAGGGAGAGCCTGATTAAGTCGATTAGAATTTAGCGGCGGATTTGGCAAGCTAAAAATAATTGGACTTGATCAGGATCTCCTTAGGGAAAGTAGATCCTTAATTATCTTTTACGAGTTGCTCATTTTCAAACAGTTGTTCAATGGTTTCTCTTTTTCGAATGACATGGGCTTTATCACCATCGATTAATATTTCAGTAGCCCGAGGACGAGTATTATAGTTTGATGCCATTGTAAAGCCGTAAGCACCTGCAGAACGAATTGCAATTAAATCGTCTTGGCGTAGATTTAATAAGCGATCTTTTCCTAAGAAATCACCGGTTTCACAGATAGGCCCAACCACATCAAATAATTGAGCTTCTTCTTCTGGTGTTTTATTAAGCGGAACAATTTCTTGCCATGCTTGATAAAGCGAAGGCCGAATTAAATCATTCATCGCGGCATCAATAATAGCAAAGTTCTTACTTTCGCCTTGTTTAATGTACTCAACCTTACTCAATAATACCGCGGCATTGGCAGCAATGGCACGACCTGGCTCGATAAGAATTTCATAGTCCTTAAGCTTGTCGTTACTTAATAGCTCTGTGATGTATTCGGAGGGGAGAGCAGGGTTTTCATCTTTATAACGTACGCCCAATCCACCCCCTAAATCAAGGTGATGAATCACGATGCCTTGTTGTTTTAGTTTATCTGCTAATGTTAATAATCGTTTTAGCGCATCCATAAAGGGTGCTGTCTCGGTGAGTTGTGAGCCAATATGACAATCAACCCCTGTGATATTGATGTGGCTCATTTGAGCCGCTTGAAGATATACCTTTTCAACAATATTAATATCAATGCCAAACTTATTATCTTTAAGTCCTGTAGAAATATAAGGATGTGTTTGTGCATCTACATCGGGATTTACACGAATTGATATATCTGCAATTTTATTTATAGAAGCCGCGACTTCATTTAAGCGCTCTAGCTCACCTACCGACTCAATATTAAAACAGCGAATGCCTACTTCCAGAGCACGCTGCATTTCGTCTGCGCGCTTTCCGACACCAGAAAAAACAACCTTTTTAGGGTCGCCTCCTGCCTTTAATACACGCTCTAATTCACCGACCGACACAATGTCAAAACCAGAACCTAAACGGGCTAATAAATTAAGGATTGCGATATTAGAATTGGCTTTAACCGAGTAGCAAATAAGGTGTTTATGATTCCCAAAGGCATCATTAAACGCATGCCAATGGCGCTCTAATGTTGCACGTGAGTAAACGTAGCAGGGTGTGCCGTGCTCTTTAGCAACTGACTCAAGTGACACATCTTCGGCAAGTAACTTGCCTTCTTTATAATTAAAGTAATCCATATTATTGTCGCTTCTCAAGTAATATTTGTGTTGCTGGTTTTTCAGGCAGTGTTAATGCGCCCTTATTGCCACAACCTGATAAAACAGTGGAAACACTTAATAAAAAGAGTCCGATAATCATGAGTGTAAAGAGCCAGTTAGCCCAACAAATATTTTTAAACATGTGTGGTTTCAAATAAGATAAAGTAAAGCAGAAGTAT
>Ga0256840_1002111_pt1 | contig 17799 bp, 17 predicted proteins | sample 355202metaG_FD_185969 | JGI IMG/M metagenome (GOLD analysis project Ga0256840, IMG submission 185969) | Hydrothermal vent microbial communities from Mid Atlantic Ridge, Atlantic Ocean - 355-202 | ecosystem: Environmental > Aquatic > Marine > Hydrothermal vents | place: Atlantic Ocean: Mid... | reverse complement strand
TCCAGACAGTATTTAAATGAGAAAACGATTTAGAAACGTTTAAATAATCAAAACTCTTAAAATCATACACAGTTAAAATCAGACCTTTAAGGGATTGAAAGTCGTCTAATTGTAAATCAAGAACATATGATTCATTGTGTTAAAATCAGACCTTTAAGGGATTGAAAGAATGTGCTTAACCATGCACGCACGCCCCACTGAGGATTTGTTAAAATCAGACCTTGATGGGATTGAAAGAAATGTAACGGTCTGTTTATGACTATCGGATAAATTGGTTAAAATCAGACCTTGATGGGATTGAAAGGCTAAAATTAGATGAGTACTGTGAGTACTGAGTAAGGTTAAAATCAGACCTTGATGGGATTGAAAGGTGGTTGCTGTAAATCTCTTCTTGTTCTTTGAGCTCTGGTTAAAATCAGACCTTGATGGGATTGAAAGTAGAAAAAATAGAAAAAAGTTAGCCGTCCACCCTGACAGGTTAAAATCAGACCTTTAAGGGATTGAAAGGATTTCGTGGATAAGCCGGTTGGGCTCGTGTAGTTTACTGGTTAAAATCAGACCTTTAAGGGATTGAAAGTAGAGAAATGTGAGAGGAATGGGGTATGGGTTTACAAAGTTAAAATCAGACCTTGAAAAACCTCGACTCTCAAATATTTTTAAAACTCAATATTAAAACATACCACAGTGAGTAAATTTGAAGTAGTCGAACACAACCCACTATCTAAAAGATGGAAGAAAGGAGATGTTAAAGTAGGGTTAGTTTATCCTAATGAATACAAAAGTGGGATAGCGAATATAGGACTTCAACAGATTTATGCCGAAGTAAATTCTCTCGATAATTACGTTTGTGAAAGATTTTATTGGGATGTTTTTGGATGTAAAAGAAGTGTTGAAACGGGAACAAGAATAGAAGACTTTGATGTACTTTTATTTTCTATACAGTTTGAAGAAGATTATTTTAGAGTTGTTAAATTATTAAAGAATAATATTAAATCAGTGAAAATAGCTGGTGGACCGTGCGTAATGGAGAATCCACTACCTCTAACACCATATTTCGATTACTTTTATATAGGAGAGATAGATAACGATGTTGAAAGACTGTTGAATGTCGTTTTATCAAATAATGAGGAAAATGTTATTTTAAAATCGAATACAATCCTGGAGCTATCTGAAAGTGAAGAAGTTGTAAAGGTTAGAAAAGCAAAACTTGATACCCACCTCAAAGAAGAACTAATAGGTGAAGGGGTTTACGGTAAATGTTTTCTGCTTGAAGTTGGTAGAGGATGTTTTAGAAGTTGCAGTTTCTGCGTTGTTAGACAGATTTACAAGCCATGTAGATGGAGAGATTTAAAATTACTACTTGATGTAGCTGAAAACTGTCAGAAAATATGCAAAAAAATAGCCCTAATATCTCCATCAGTTACAGATTATCCAAAAGCGAAGGATTTAATTTGGGAGCTCGTTAATATGGGTTTTGAAGTTTCTCCTTCATCTATGAGAATTGACACAATAGATGATGAATTAGCAGAACTTTTGTTTATGAGTGGGCAGAAAAGCATAACTGTGGCACCGGAAGCGGGAAGTGAAAAACTACGAAAAATTTTAAGAAAAGGTATTGGAGATGATGACATATTCAACGCGCTTGATTTAATACATAATAAAATTAATAATGTAAAATTATATTTTATGATTGGAATACCAAAAGAAAATATGGATGATTTAAAATGTATAGTAAATTTAGTGGAAAATGTAAAAAAAATGGGTTTTAAAGTTTCAGTATCTATAAATCCACTTGTACCTAAGCCTCATACACCTCTACAATTTGCACCTTTTAGTGGAGAGTCAGATAACGTTAAGAAAGTTATTAAAAATTTAAAAAAGAAATCTAAGTATCTTGAATTAGAATTGAAAAAACGTTGCATCAAAGTAAATATTGAAAATCCTGAAAATTTTGCCATTCAAACAATACTTTCAAGAGGGGATAAGTTAGTAGGGGAAAAAATGGTTGAAGGCAAAAAAAATTTAATTAAAAGTTTTTCTTATTTATTGGACGAATTAAATTTTGAAAGAAAATATTGGGAATTTATAGATCACGGATACAACTTTAAAAAGTTAAGAAAAGAATACATTTCACTATTTAAATAAAGGTAAATTTCCGGTAACTTTATCTATTTTCTTTTCTTCATCTGGCCCAATAACCAATGCTGTTACAGTTCCAGAAGGTATCTCTGTAAGACCAGCATCTCTAACTACTTCTGCAACTAACCCAAGTTTCTTGGCTCTCTCCTTTAATTCAAAAAGCTCTCTTTCGCTGTTAACTTTTAATGCAATTTTTTTCTGCCCTTCTAACTTCCACTTTTCTATCGTTTTTTTATCTGATAGTTCATATCCTATTACTGCAGCATGTGCTGCTTGAACAGCCAACTTACCCCTTGAAAGTTTTAGATCTCCCCTCAACACTATTACTTGCTTATACATGCCCCCTCACTCAAATCCATATTTTTTCAATTCTTCGAGTGAGACAGGCTTAGATTTCTCCTTAACCCATTTTTTTCCTTCCAATTCAGCTTCTTTTTTGTCGAACTCTTTTAAAATGATTTTTTCTTTTTCTGTTTTCACAATTAAATCTAAGGGGATTGCATAGAATTTAGTTCCAGATTTTACTATTACTCTATTTTTATGTACATCTACGCTTTCACCAAACTCTTTATCACCTATGTAAACAAACTTGCAAACTAAATCATGCATGAGTTTATGCAAAAACATAGAAGTATATAAGATTTGGTTAAATCTTATTTTACAAGAACTTAACATTATAAACTTAATTCGCACTCTGCAAGAAATTCCGAAAAAATCTTTCTACTGTTTTCTATAATAAATTTAGCGTATTCTCTCATTTTTTCGCTTCCCATAATAGTTTTAGTAGTGACAAAGTAAACTTTTCTATCGCTTTTGAATCCTTCGATCCTTCTTGCTCTAACTAAGCCAACTTCACAAGCTCTCCAAGATGCTATTAACGATGTAATCGCAACCCCTATACCATTCGAAACCCCATGTAGTTGTGAGAAGAAATCACTTACAATATAACCTATATCAAATTCGTTTATATCAATTCCACTACTTTCTAAAGCTTTTTTTAGACTGCTCGTTATTCCATAATCTTCTGTTAGCATTACAAGAGGATATTTTTTGATATCCTCAAAAGTGACTTTTGGTTTTTTACTTAATGGATGGTCTGGGGGTACTATTAAAACTAAGCAATCCTTACCGATTTCTGTAAAGTAGTATCTATCTAAGTCAACTTCAGGTAAGTCACCTACTATCGCAAAATCGGCTTCACTACCTCCAAGTTTTTTAAGACAGTCATGAGCCCCCCTCAAAACGACTTTTATATCTATATTTGGGTATTTTGCTTTGAATAATGTTTGAATTTGAGGAACTACGTAAATACCGACCATTCCAGAAGCAATTGTTAATTTTTCTCCTTTTAAGTTAGAAATGAGCTTTCTAGTTTCTTCAATACTATCTAAAACATTTTCCATATTTTTTAAAGCAAGTTTCCCCTCTTCCGTAAGAGTTACTCCGTTTACACCTCTTTTTAGCAATTTAGCCCCATAAAATTCTTCAAGAGAATTAATTTGAAAACTGACTGAACTTATAGACATTCCGAGTTCTTTGGCAGCTTTCTTTAAACTACCTTTCTCTACAACAGTGAGAAATGTTTTCATGAAATCAACTCTCACCATAGTTTAAGCAAAGATTATATACTTTTAAATTTTTTGATAGAGTATTTCGAAAAATTATTCGAAATATTATATAAAAATTTTTTCTTTTATCTCTTTGAATTCAGAATAGTATGATACTATCTCTTTACCCTCTACAAATGGAAATCCTTTTTCTTCGGCATATTCAATTGCCTTAGGTTTAGAAAGAGCTTTACCAGTCCTATCATCAAGCATCTCACATATAGCCACTGCTGGTGAAACTCCAGCCATCTGAGCAAGAGCTACACTAAGTTCAGTTTGGCCAACTCTTTCGTAAGTTAGGTTGTTTGCCGCTCTAAGTAATGCTACATGTCCCGGACTTCTGAACTCGCTTCCAAAATCAAATTTTTCTCCAAGCATCACTATATTAACGATTTCGCCAATTCTTCTTATAGTTAGAGATCTATCGACATCAGTTACCCCCGTAAAAGTATCTCTATGGTTTACCCAAAGTGAAAAAGAAGACCTTGAATCATATTTGATGTCAAAATGAATTATTGACTTTATGCTATCTATTTTTTCACTGGCAACTTTAAGTATATCATGCATAAATGGCAAACCTAACCTATCAGCTGCAAGAGGATGAATTGCTACACATATCAATCCTCCACCATCTTTCCTCATTAATGCAACTTCTTTCCATCCAACGTTTTCAGCTGGAATCGCTATATCTGTTTCACCTTCTCTGTCATCAAAATCATAAATTAATACTGGTTTACCTTTTCTAAATGCTTTTAAAGCTTCTTCCACATTTTCAGACAGAAAAATCACCTCCAAATTATTTCTATTTCAATTACATCTCCATCTTTAAGATTTAATTCATCCCTAAGTTTTTTAGGCGAAATAACTTCCAGCACATCTGGAGGGTAGTGTGTTCTTTGAGGTATTACAATCGCAGATTCTATTTCATTTATTTTACTTCTAAAAGCTTTTACGTCACCAAATGTTCTGTTTTCAGATGAAAAGCCCTTTATTAAAATACCCTCTTCTCTATCTAATAGCTTTCTAAAAAACATTTGTTCTTTTGGTATCTTCAAATTTAACGTTCCGGGAAAAGGGTCAAAACCGAGTTTCTCTTTAAATTGATTTCTATATCCCTCAAGCGAAACATAGTACGCTCCTTCACCAACACCACTAGTAACAATACCCTTTATTACGATAGTATCAGGTAGTTCTTCAAATATCTTTTTATAATCTAAGTATTCCTTGTGAAGTAAATCTTTTCCTTTTTCAGTTATTACTATGAATTGCCCATCTTTGTATAAAATCCTCTCTATTAAACCAGATTCTTCAAGTTCCTTTAACTTTCTTGCTGCAGTTTGGGTGGATTGACCTATTTTTTCTGCAATTTCTTTGGAACTAACCTTTAAAACCTTTCTAGTGCAACCCATCAGAGCCAACTGTTTTAAAGTTTCCAACATCTCAAAATCGAGAAACTTCTCAATATTAAAACATTTTGAATTTATACTACTTAATATATACTACCTATACTGCTATACTATGCAGCATTCTCTCCCGGCACATGTATAGGATATTTACCAGTTAAACAAGCCAAACAGAGTTCATCTTCTTTTGCTTTAACAGATTTTAACAAACCATTTAAACTTAGATATGATAAGGAATTTACATTTATCATCTTCCTTATTTCTTCAATAGTTCTGTTGCTTGCAATTAGCTCTTCTCTTGTTGACATATCTATACCCATATAGCAAGGCGCAATTATCGGTGGACTACCTACTCTAAAATGTACTTCCTTAGCACCCGCACACCTAACCATATCAACTATCTTTCTTGATGTAGTACCTCTAACTATGCTATCATCAACTAATACTATTTTACGATTTTCTACATTTCCCCTGATAACATTCATTTTTAACCTCACAGACAACTCTCTAAGCTTTTGTTCGGGCATAATAAAAGTTCTACCAACATACCTATTTTTTATCAGAGCTTCAAGGTATGGTATTTTTGATTCATGGGAGAAACCTATGGCAGATGTAGTTCCACTATCGGGTACTGGTGAAACTATATCTGCTTCAACGTAACTTTCTTTTGCTAACATTCTTCCTATATCATACCTTATTCTATAAACGTTTCTACCATCTATCGTCGAATCGGGCCTTGCGAAGTATATGTATTCAAAAACGCAAAAAGCCCTTCTTTTGCATTCGTTAATTTTAATAAATTCTATTTCTCCGTTTTCAATAATTACTGCTTCACCAGCATCTACATCTCTAATTTTTTTAGCACCAATTGCATCTAATGCACAACTTTCACTTGCAACAGCATACCCAAAGTCGAACTCTCCAACACAGAGAGGTCTAATTCCAAGAGGATCTCTATACGCAATTAACGTGTTGTTGTACAATATAGCAAGGGAATAGCTACCCATTAACTTTGAATCTAAGATTCTCAAAGCACTTACTATATCGTTTTTTAGTAAAATCGTAGATAAAAGTTGAGCTATTACTTCTGTATCCGAATCTGTTAAAAATGCTCTTCCTTCTCCTTCCAGTATGCTTCTTAAACCCCAGTAGTTAACTAAGTTACCATTATGGGCAACAGCAATATTTCCTACTTTTGATCTCGCTAAAAGTGGCTGAGCATTCTCTATTTTTGATTCACCCGTTGTAGAGTATCTGACATGCCCTATAGCTATTTTTCCTTTAAGAGTTTTTACAATTTTTGGTGTAAAAACCTTTGTAACTAAACCCATATCTTTGTATAGCCTTATATCGCTGCCATCGTTTATTGCAATTCCAGCCGATTCCTGACCTCTGTGCTGTAAAGTATGAAGCGAATAATATACTAACTCTGAAGTTAAGTCTTCATCTTCGCAGTAAATTCCGACTATACCACACATAAATTAACTTAGCACCTATTCTTTTTCTTGTTTACCCATCTGTAACTCCTAATTCTTTTACTTCTTCCAAAACCACATGCAGCACAGTATCCCTTTCTTCTATGAAATGCTACCCTACCGCATCTTCTACATTTTATATGGACTCTCTTCCTACCCTTTTTACCCATTGCAGCTGTTCCATCTGACATTTTAAATCACCTCACTTCTGAGATGGTGAAACAAAGACTACTGTATCCCCTCTTATAACTACGCTACCCAACTTTCTAACTACTTCTCCATTTTGTATTTCCTCTGCATTCTGAAGAACTAAGTTCATGTGAATGTCGTATCCATTTAATATTCCTCTAAATTCTCTGCCACCTTTTAATCTTACCAGTACAGGGGTGTTTAAAGCCTTATTCAACACATCCAGCGGTCTGTTTGCCATGTTTGCCTCTCCTCCAGAAATGTTTATTAACGCAAATTAGCTCTTGCCTCAATATTTAAAAATATCGGAGGTTTGATTAATAGAAGTAAACCAAAAATGAAGGGATGATCATGAGTGAAAAAATCCGTATTAGAAGGATTATAGTTAAATTGAGAAAAAAAGAAGCGAAAAAAGTAATTGAAAAGGTGAAAGAGTATGGTGTTGAGCTTGAAAAAGGCGATATTGAAAGAGTTGAAATAGACGGAAATTTCGTTTTACTTTACAATGGGGAGCCAATTTTTATGGAATTTGAAGAGAGAGTTTACTTTACGTTGTATGGTATTATGAAACTAAAACCTAAAAAGTGGAAAGTCGTTGTTGATGAAGGTGCTATGCCCTATGTACTTAGGGGAGCAGATATAATGAAACCAGGTATTGTTCATGCTGATGAGGGTATTAAAAAAGGTGATTTTGTTTATGTTTTAGTTGAGGGTAAAGAAAGCCCAATAGCAGTGGGTATTGCTTTGTGTGATGGGTTAGATATGGTGAAAGGCGAAAAATCTGAAAGAAAGGGCAAAGCTATTAAAAATATACATCATCTTAAAGATAAGATTTGGAATGCCTTTTTTGGGGGGTGTTACTCTGCCTCTAAACGATAAAAGGGGATCAGAAAATTTAATTTCAGGAAAACTGGCGGTAGCAAAGAGAGCTGCAGAAATAATTGAAGACGGGATGGTCATAGGTATTGGTAGTGGTACAACTGTTGAACTATTCCTTAGAGAGTTAAAGCGTAGAATCATAGAAGAAGAACTTGAAGTCTTAGGTGTTCCCTCATCCTACCAATCAAAACTGATTGCAGTAGAATCGGGGATAGGTTTGGTAGATTTAATAGAGTGCCCCGAATTAGATGTTTGTATTGATGGGGCTGATGAAGTTGACAAAAATCTAAACGCAATAAAGGGAGGAGGAGGCGCAATGACAAGAGAAAAAATAGTTGCTTACGCATCAAACGAAGTAATATTCATTGTTGAAGAAAGAAAATTAGTAGATACATTAAGCTACCCTATACCAGTTGAAGTTTTACCTTTCTCTCTCGGATTTACTATTAAAAAACTCGGTGAATTAATGAAAGAATTTGGCTCAACAGAATTGCCAAGAATAAGACAAGGTACAGGAAAATTAGGCCCAATAACAACAGATAACGGTAATTTTATATTGGATTGCGATTTTGGGAAAATATTTGATCCTGGGGAGTTAGAATTAGAATTGAATTCAATACCGGGTGTGTTTGAGTGCGGTATTTTTACAGATGTTGCAGATAAGATAATTGTTGGAAAAGATGGTGGAGAAACTTATGAAATTTATTGAATCCAACTCTCTATTATTTCTTTAACTTTTTCTACTGCTAAAGGTATTGCTTTTTCTACACTTTTCGTACATTCTTTGCCAAATGAGTATGGATCTTCAACTTCTATAGCCACTATTACTATTTCCTCTGGCATCTCATCTCTAAATAACTCATAACCAAGTTTTATAGATGTAGAGAGTGTTAGGCTGTGAGTTCCAGAAAAGCTAAGTTTTGGATTTAAATCTTCTAATTTAAGTGTATGTATTTTTCCCGGATTTTCTCCCAAAATTCCATCAACTATTACTGCTTTTTTAACTCCAAGCAGTTTGCCTATGACATCAAAATCGGTAGTTGACAGTAGTTCAAGTTTAACTTCAATTTTTCTTTTTTTAAGGTCTTTTGCTGCAATCTCAGCTACTTTTAATCCTACAGAATCATCTTTTAAAATTGGATTACCTATACCTACTATAGCTATCATAAGATTAACTAAAAAATAAAGCTAAAAAGACTAATTACTACACATGCCACATAACACCTTTTATGAAATCAATTCCTCTCGCTATTGCAAGTCTATTTAGCTCTTCTTCCATTTTATCAATTTCTAACCTTTTTTCAATTTCCTTAGGTTCTATGTAGCCCCACTTTTCTATAGCTTTCTTCAATTCTTTGTGTTTTTCTGCATACTCTTTAATACTTACTCCTTCTGCTACAGCTTCCGCAGCCAGCCTCAAAGCTCTTGCACCGCCCTTAGTCCCATCGGGATGCCCATGCACACCTCCTCCTGCTTGAATAGTTACGTTTTTTCCATGAATAACTACTAATGCATCCACCTTGGTTGGGTCTAATCCACCTGAAGCCACAGGCATCAATGGTTTTATATGTTCTGAGAATTTGAATTCTAATGAACCAAGGTAAAACTTCTCATCTACCTCCATAAATTCTGCAAGTTCATGCAATCTTTTAATTAATAGAGCTCCTCCTTCCATTTTTCCAACACCAGTTCCAATGTGTAGTTGATCAACTCCAAAAAGTCTGTAGAGTTTTTCAAGAATCTGGAAGTTTACGCCATAATTTCCCCTGTGCCAAGCCGCATATCCAGCTCTATGTGCATGGACTATTAGTTTGTATTTTCTAGTTATATCCAACATGTAATTTAAAGCTGTAAAACCAAGAACGTAAACATCTAACATAACACAATTGTGTCCTCTTTCCACAACTTTATCTACTCTCTCCACCATTCTTTCAATAGATGAATCCGTTATATTTACACAGTAAATTTTCTTTTCTCCAGTCTCTTTTTCAGCCTTATCCATAGCATCGTAAACTGCATTAAATCTATCGTCCCACTTACAAAATTCCTGATCCACAAGGTTCTCATCATCTTTAACTAAATCTAATCCATTACACCAAGATTCGTAGGCTACATCTGCAAATTCCTTTGGAGCTAAACCGACCTTAGGTTTAACTATTGTTCCAACATGAGGTCTCTTGGTTTTGTCCGTTCCAATGTACTTTCTTATCCCATCCAATCCCACAGCTGGCCCCTTAAATTGTTTTTGATACTTCTTTGGAAAAATTATGTCCAATACATATAGACTTTCAATTTCCTTCATCCCAAATATATTTCCTAAGACAGATGCTTGAAATTGATTAAAGTTTTTAAGATCAAAATGTTCTAAAGGATATGCCATATAAACGAATCCTTCATTTTCTCTTACTTCTATTGTTTTGAAAACTCTTGCTCTATAATGCTTAAATACGTAGTCATTCATTGTTTTTATATCAGTCCAAGTACCTACCGAAGATTCAGAAGCTAACGCTTCAGCAAGTTTTTCCAAATTGTATTTTCCAGAAACATAAAACAAAACAACAAAATCGTCTTCTCCCGGCTTGTACTCATAATCTATGTAAGAATAGCCACCATATACCATAAAAAAATGTAGTAACAACAGCTATATTAATTTAATTGTATTAAAAAATTAAAAGTTTCTGAGAACTCTTACTACTTCTCCATCACTATCGTAAATAATGACTTCTAAGGAATCTCTACCGGGAAGGACGTGGCTAGCACAAGCCTGACATATATCGTAAGGTCTGTATGCAATTTCTACGTAGTTAAGTAATTTATCATCAACAACACCATTCTTTATGAAGTGCTGGGCAGCTTTCTTTATTGCAAGGTTTATTGGTGCATGGTTGTGTGTTGTTGCAACAATCATGTTAGCTTCAGTTACAATTCCTTTGTCATCAGTCTTGTAGTGATGAATTAAGGTACCTCTTGGAGCCTCTATTATACCTACTCCCTCTCCTTTTACTTCACCAAGCTCTGCTCTTACATCCGGACTTGTTATTTCCTTATCCTGTGCCAATTCAACTATTCTTTCTGCAGCATTGAGTAATTCTATAGCTCTTGCCCAGTGATATGCAAGTATAAAGTGAGTTGGTTTCTCTTTTAATGTATCATACATAACATCGTAAGCTTCTTTGGCTAATGGTGTTGAAGGAGGAGCTATATTACATCTTGCAAGAGGACCAACACTATACAATGAAGTTTCTTCACCTTCTACAAATCCTTTCCATCCGAGTTTTTTAAGATAAGTCATTTTAACATAACTCCAAGGAACAACTCTCTCTGAAACGTGATCCAAATATTTATCAGCCGTAAATTGATCTATTACTTCTCCTTTCGTGTTAATTACTGTTTGAATACCATCATAGTAATTTATACAACCATCCTTTACAGTACCCATGTAATTTACAACTACTCTATACTGATCTGAAGTGATCATCTCAAGGTACTTCTCGTTTTTGAGTACCACATCTTCAAATACCTGCAGAGTTATTTTACCGAGCTCTACCATTTCTTTTCCAAGTTCTTCAATATCCTTTCTTTCTTCTTCTGTTATTCTTTTAGACCATCCACCCGGCAGTCCAGCTACTGGATGAATTGGTTTTCCTCCAAGCATTTCTAGAACTTTTACAGCTGCAAACCTCTTTTTCAAAATTGTTTTTACTACCTCAGCACCAACCTTCTTTACAACACCTACTATATTTCTCTCTGCTGGATCCGCTTCTGGTCCAACAACAAAATCAGGTAAACCAAGAGCGTAAAGTATTGCTGCATGATCCTCAACCTGATGAGCACAGAGGAAAAGCTCTCTAATTTTCTTAGCCGTTTCTGTTGGCTCTACACCATAGACACCATCACTTGCTTTTGTAGAGGCTGTGTGATGGACAGCTCTGCAGACACCACATATTGTAGATACAGTTCTTGGAACTTCTTCTATTGGCATTCCTCTTACAAAAGTCTCATAACCTCTAAATTCTACTATTTGATAGAATGCATCTGCTACATTCCCCTTATCATCAAGGAAAATAGCAATCTTACCATGCCCCTCAAGCCTTGTCATTGGCTCAACTTCAATAGATTTATTCATTTACAACACCTCCTTTACAACAGCCCTCTTTTTTAGAACGTCTGCTTTTTCCCCTAACTTTGAACCGGGCAAGCAATAGCGGTATATTAGCTTAGCAAAGACTGGATACTTTTCAAGAGCTTGCTTAGCAACTTTTTCGTTTTCAAAGAGAGATGTGATTGCACTTATTGCTCTTAATCCAAAATCAGTTGTAGGCGGTATTGGTCCTCCACATCCAGCGCATCTAATTCCAACCTTAGTACATAATGCTCCACAATCTCCTTGAGTCACTGGACCCAAACAAAGATAACCTTGCTGTAGCAAACATTCTTCCTCATCTACCTTTCCTTCATGCATTCTTTTAACTTCTTTTATAAAATCTCTTGTTTTTCCCTTTAAAGCCGGATTTCTGGGACAATAATCGCAAACAGATTTACCATCAGTTATCCAGGATCCCTTAGGTGGCAAGTTTCCACTAACTATTGCTTCAACAATTTTTGCTACATGATCGTGGTGAGGCGGGCAACCCCCAACAAAATAGTCAACTTCAACTATTGCGCTTACGGGCTTTGCAAAATCGAGCAATTCAGGCAATGTGAGTTTATATCCATTAACTTCTGATTCAGGAGATGGTAAGACTTTATCTGGATTGTCTGCACTTGGGCATTTTATGTATGCGTTTTCAAATAATTCTTCCTTAGAATGAAGGTTTGCCATTCCCGGAATTCCTCCAAGTGCAGCACATATACCGTATGCGACTAAAATTTTACATTTTTCTCTCATTACTTTAACAAGATGTTCATTTTCTTTGTTTCTCACCATACCCGAAACAAAACCAAGATCTATTGATTTGTCAGGCATAGCTTCTAGATCTTTATATTTTACGTCTGCAACAGTTGGTGCCCAGAAAACTATTTCTAAATGTTCCAAAGCATCTACAAGCTTTTCTGATAAATCTACGATAGCCATGTCACAACCGCCACAACCACCGGCTAACAAATATGCAAATTTCATGAAATCACCTCTCTAAATTAGTGAATTTTACACTCTCTTAGGTGGTTGATTTTGCAACAATAAATATTTTGCGGATATTTCATAACTATTATTCAACTTTAATTAATTATGCCTTATATTGTATTTGCGTATTACTTATTAATACTAAAATTGATGTACGTAAAATTTTAGATGCTGAAATCTCTTGTAAAATAATAATGGAAAGGGTTCTATACACCTCGTGAGATTATAGGTCATGCTTTCAAAAGCAATACCTGATGATGTAGTTGTAGTTGATAAAGAGTTAAAACATGATGAGGTTGTAAGTTTTGTAAAAAAAATGGGTTACGAAAAAACTCCTTTAATATTAAACGTAGAAGGAAAAAAAGTCGCTAAAAACTTTGTTTCAACTAAGGATAGGTTATGTAAATATCTCGGAATAAAAAAAGACGAGTTCGCTAAGTACTTGTCTTCATTGAAGTATGTGGATGTGGATGTAGAAGACTTTTGCAACTTAAATTTAAATAAAAAATTAAACTTGAAAGATTTACCTGTGCTAAGATACTATCCAAAAGATGGCGGTAGATATATCACAGCTGGAGTAGTTATAGCTCCATTTAATGGAAAATGTAATGCATGCATCCATAGACTAATGCTTAAGGATGACAAACTTGTAGCAAGATTGGTTAAACCAAGACATACTTATTTACTCTGGAAAAAAGCAATTAAAGAAGGGAGAGAATTAGAAGTGGCAATAGCAATAGGAGTTCATCCTCTCGTACTATTTGCCTCAGCTACAAGAGTTCCGGAGGGTGAAGAATTCAGGTATGCTAATGCTTTACTTAGAGGAAAATTAAAACTTTACAGATATAATGAAAAACTTTTAGTGCCACCTGCAGAGATAGTTATCTTTGGTAGAATTACTGCAAAGTTAGATAAGGAAGGTCCTTTTGTTGATATTACTGGTACTTACGATATAGTTAGAGATCAACCAGTAATAGAAATAGACGAGATACTCTCAACAAAAGATCCAATATATTATTCAATTACACCTGCAAGTAGTGAACATCAAGTTCTAATGGGGCTACCATACGAGCCAGTGATATATAAGAGTGCATCTAAGGTATGTAAAGTTAAAAACGTTGCTATGAGCGAGGGAGGAATGTATTACTTTCATGCTATAATTCAGATAGAGAAACATAGTGAAGGAGATGGAAAAAATGCTATATTAGCCGCTTTTTCGGCACACCACAGTTTAAAACATGTAGTTGTAGTTGATGAGGATATAGACATATTTAACCCAGCAGACATTGAATATGCATTAGCTACAAGATTTCAAGGAGATAAAGATTTAGTTGTAATCAAAGGTGCCAGAGGCAGTTCCTTAGACCCATCATCGGTAAATGGTCTAACTACAAAAGTTGGTTTTGATGCTACTAAAGAACTTGATAGAAGAGATGCTTTTGAAAGGGTGGTTTAATGTATTTAACAAGAGATGAAGAGAAATTATTGGAGGAAGAAGGTAGCGACGTTTGTATGAGGCTTTTAATTACTATTGGTAAAGTTTTCAATGCAGAAAAAATGATAAAAGTAAAATCTGTCCACATTTCGGGTATATCATACCAAAACATTGGAGATGTAGGGCTTGAATGGATAGAAGAGCTCAGTAAAAAAGCGAAGTTTAGAGTTAAAGCTACCGTAAATCCCTCTGGCATGGACATTGAAAGGTGGAGAGAGATGGGCATAAGCTATGAATTCTACGAAAAACAGATGAGAATACTTAAAGCTCTTGAAAAAATGGGTGCAAAGCTCGAAATGAGTTGCACACCCTATTACTTTGAGAGGGTTGGTTTTGGAGATAACGTTGCATGGGCTGAAAGTAATGCAGTAATATATGCAAACTCTGTTATGGGTATTAGAACAAACAGAGAAAGTGGAATAACTGCTATAGCATCTGCAGTAACAGGATTAACTCCTTTCTATGGATTGCACATAGACGAAAATAGGGTAGCAGATTTAAGAATAAAAGTAGATATCAAAAGAAATGGAGATGCAGCTATAGCTGGATGTTTGATTGGAAAAATTGAATGCAACATTCCATACATAATTTCAAAAGAATTAAGAGAGAGTGAGTTAAAAGCAATGGGAGCTGCTATGGCAGCAACGGGTGGAAAAGCAATGTTTCACGTAGAAAATCAAACGCCAGAGTGGGATTTTTATGACATCCCGAGAGAAGTTGTAGATTTGAACGATGATATAAAAAGTATGAGAGAAGATGTATCCCCTACTGAAAAACCCGATTTGATTGCTATAGGTTGTCCACATTGTTATGTGGGCGAAATTCTAAAAATTGCAGAATTTGCAAAGAAGGGATTCAAAATTCCTGTCTGGGTGTTTACGTGCAGAAGACTGTTGAAAAATAAAGTAATTGCTGAAGCAAAAGAAATCATAGAAAAAAATGGTGGTAGAGTCTTTTGTGATACTTGTATGGTAGTTTCACCAGCAACAGAAAGATATGAAAAAGTTATGGTCAACTCAGGAAAAGCTTTAACTTATTTGCCTAAGCTTAGAAAGGTAAGTACATTCTTTGGCAGTCTTGAGGAGTGTATGAATGTAGCAATAAATGGTAAAATTTAGTTTTAAATTCATTCAAAAAACTTATCCAATGTAACATCGCTAACAGCTTTTTTAGATTTTCTTTTATCTTTCGTTTTCTTATCTGATTCTGATTTTTCAGTTTTTTTATTATCAATTTCTTTCTCAACTAAACTTTCTTCTTTCTTGGGTTCCTCCTGTTTTGTCTCTTTAAACTGTCTTAGATAAAATTCTTCATCTTCCACTCTGTGAAGACCTTTTTCCCTTACATAGTTCAATATTTCTTCAGCTCTTTTTCTATCTTGTAATAAAAACTCTAAATCGTCTAAGCTGAAATTGTAAAATGCAGCTACATTAGCTGCAATTTCTAAACTTTGATTGAGCAAAATTTTAATAAAAGGTATCATTTCCAAAGCCTTTCTCCTTGACATATGACTGTACTTACCTATTTTTGTTAAAATTGCTTTTAATCTTTCCCTTTTACTTTTAGTTTGGAAAAGCATTTGCCATATAATAGGTCTTCTATATCTTGTAAATCCTTTTTTCGCATCTTTTTTAGCTTGTTGAACACCACAAGACATTAAATAGGTTGCATATCTCCATAACCTATAGAACTGTCTTCTTCTAACCCTACCCAAGAAAATGTCTGCTCTTGATAGATAATCGTATGCTTCTTCAAGTTCTTCTCCCTTATATTCAAGAGGTAAATTTTCGTCGATCCATACTATAAAATCTTCTGGAGACTCATCTAAGAGCATTACGTCGTTGTAAGCGGGAATTTTTGTTTTAAAAATTTTCATCATCACTGTAAAAACGTCAAGCTCTTTCACTCTTTTTGCAGTAACAACGTCTTCTACTCTAATTTCTTTTTTACCTTCAGCTATAGCTTGTAAATCATTTATTGCTGCCCTCAAATCACCACCAGCATTTGAGGCTATAGCCTCAAGTGCTTTTTTATCGGCTTTTATTCCTTCCTTGGAACATATCCTTTCAAGAACAGCTACTATTCTCCTTTTATCAAGCCTTTTAAATTGAATCATTTCACACAAATTTCTTAACTCTGCAGAGAGGTTGTATGGATCATTAGCCGTTAAAATCATTGGTTGTTTTGGGCCTCTTTTTATGAGTTTTATTAAAGCTCCTTCGCCTCCAAAATCTTCTTTTTTATGTATGTTATCTACTTCATCTAAAATTATAAGCTTAAGTTTTCCCTCTTTTGTTGAATAAAATTCACCTTCATCACTAATAGTTTCATTGAATGCACTCTCTCCAACTATTCTGTATATAATTTGCCAGTTTCTTTGATCGCTTGCATTTAATTCGACTACTTCCCATCCAAAACTTCCAGCTATTGCGTGAGCAAGAGATGTTTTTCCAACACCGGGTGGACCAGCAAGAAGTAACGGTTTTTGAGGTTTGCCCATCTCCCATTTTTTAGCCCACAATTTTACTTTTTCCAATACTTCTTTTGAAGCTATAACTTCTTCAAGTTTTTTTGGTCTATACTTTTCGACCCATAATTCTCTTTCCATTGTAGAAGTGATTATTTTTAAAGTTTTTAGTTTTTGCTTTAAAGTTATTCCAAAGGCTTCTCAACCTTAAACAAATTTATATCTAAAAATAATATTCGTAATTGTTTCAATCCTAATTTTAGTTTGATTTTAACCCGTATATCTTGTATATTTTATAACAAAAGATTTGACTTTCAATCCCTTAAAGGTCTGATTTTAACTTTCATATATTCACCTCCTTTTTTTGATACCTACTTCACTTTCAATCCCTTAAAGGTCTGATTTTAACCTTACTTTACCGGGGAAATCATATCGCAGATTAACGTCTTTCAATCCCTTAAAGGTCTGATTTTAACCGCCAAAGGTCTCAGAATATTCGAAGAATAAAGCCTTTCAATCCCTTAAAGGTCTGATTTTAACGTGATATCAGACAAGTCACCGAACATCAAAAAGAAATACTTTCAATCCCTTAAAGGTCTGATTTTAACACGAGTATAGGGTCAAAGCTATGGAACACTCAATTAGTCTTTCAATCCCTTAAAGGTCTGATTTTAACTGGGGGAAGTGGCATCGTGTCGAAGATGGCTATGAATTCCTTTCAATCCCTTAAAGGTCTGATTTTAACTATTTTTACTTTATTACCAACACCTTCAATTTTACTATTCTTTCAATCCCTTAAAGGTCTGATTTTAACCAATATACGTGAATTACAGTAATCATCACAAGGCTTTGTACTACCTTTCAATCCCTTAAAGGTCTGATTTTAACTGTGTATGATTTTAAGAGTTTTGATTATTTAAACGTTTCTAAATCGTTTTCTCATTTAAATACTGTCTGGAATCTTCAATAGTGCAACTCATATATAAAGATGCCCGACTTTTATCTTTCTGTTCTTTTCTTGTT
>Ga0256840_1002110_pt1 | contig 17802 bp, 14 predicted proteins | sample 355202metaG_FD_185969 | JGI IMG/M metagenome (GOLD analysis project Ga0256840, IMG submission 185969) | Hydrothermal vent microbial communities from Mid Atlantic Ridge, Atlantic Ocean - 355-202 | ecosystem: Environmental > Aquatic > Marine > Hydrothermal vents | place: Atlantic Ocean: Mid... | reverse complement strand
GCAACGGTACGATTTTGAAGGTGTGGAGTTTGTATGCCAGGGGTACGGAAAGTTCGACGAAAAGGTAAGGTCTGGCCTGGGGCCTGAGAGAGTGGCTGCACTTATTCAGAAAAAGGCCTTTTGCGAACTGATCAGACCGAGGTATATAAAAGATCTTTTCCGACGAAGAGTGAAAAATATATGGCCATACTGAAAAGCTTTTTGAAAAATCCTCTGAAAACGTTGGATGATCTCGATAAGATAAAACCCGATTTCAGAGAGCGATTTGTGCAAGCACATAGGAACGAGAGCGATAGAGAGGTGGTGGAAAGTTACATAAAAGAGGTATTCGAAGAGCATGGTATAAGGCCGAAAAAAGTGGAGTTTTTCGATCATCATCTTTGCCACGCCATAGGTGCCTACTATTTTTCTCATTTTGCCGGTAGCAGATGCATAAGTCTCACTCTCGATAGATGGAGTGACGGGTGTTTCAGCAGAGCTTACATATTCGATGCAAAAGGTCACGAGCTCATAGGAGAGTCTCCCATACGGCAGGTAGATCACGAGGGGATAGGTATAGACCTTTCTCACGATCTAACTTCCATAGGCGTACTTTACGGAAATTTCACTGTCGCTTTGGGGCTTCGGCGCTACAGCGACGAAGGCAAAGTCGAAGCGCTTGCGGCATTTGGAGAGAAAGATGGAGCTATGTACGATGCTCTTGTTGAAGCGACCATTGTCGAAGCGGAAGGTATAGATTACGATGTCGAATCTATAAAGCCTTTTTACGACAGAGAGTATCTGCGAAAAAAGAGTGAAGAGATTGGCAAAGAGAACTTCGCTGCCACCATACAGTGCTACCTGGAAGATACGGTAGTTTCATATCTTGAAAAGGTGTCGCAAAAGTATCCTGATATAGAAACTCTCTGCCTTTCCGGCGGTGTTGCGGCAAATATCATCATGAATCTAAATATATATGAACGCACCAAATTCGAAAAGCTATATATCTTTCCACCCATGGGAGACGAGGGGGTCGCGGTCGGTGCCGCACTGCTCAAAGCGCTGGAAGAGGGTGAGGATATAAGCTGGGTTAACCAAAACTATATGCCTTACTTTGGAAACGTGCTTGGAAAAAGTGAAGTGGAGACTGCTATAGAGAAGTTTTCTTCGAAGGTGGAGGCCCATTATATAGGTGAAGAGTGGTATTTGAACGCTGCTGAGTCTATAGCCAAAAAGAGAATTGTGGCGGTGGTGCAGGGGCGTATGGAGTTCGGTCCACGTGCCCTCGGCAACCGCTCCATTCTGGCTAACCCGACCGACCCGGCCATAAAAGACCGTATAAATCTTACGGTAAAAAGAAGACCCAGATATCAGCCCTTTTGCCCTTCGATTCTCGAAGAGGAGAGGGAGAGGCTTTTTGAAAAGAGTTTTCCACACAAACATATGGCTATAGGCTTTCGAGTAAAAGAGGAGTTTCACGACAAGATACCTTCGGCCATACATGTGGACGGAACGGCACGACCGCAGTTCGTGGAAGAGGCTGACAATCCGAATTATTACAAACTTCTAAAACATGTCAAGGAGCTTACAGGTTTTGGAGTCGTCATCAACACATCTTTCAATCTACACGGCAGGACCATCGTACATACCGCTGAAGATGCTTTGCAGGATTTCATCGACTGCAATATCGACGAGCTCTATTTCGAAGGCTTTAAAGTGGTAAGAAAAAATAGGAGGAAAGGTTTTGTTGCAAAAATTAAAAAATATTAACTTTGGTTCGATTTTCTTTTTTTATTTTTTAGTTGGACTTTTAGTTTGTTTCCTGTTTGGGTTTTATTTAGATATACCGGATGATCCTTATTTAAGATATTTTTTAATACACGGTGATATTCGCACTCATATAATGAGTGTTCCTTTAGGGAAAATTGTCTCTTTTCTTTATGTGAATTTTCCTGAAGTTGATTGGTTAAGCTATTTGTTTGTAATTTATATTGCAACTATAATGGCACTATATTCTTACTTTGTAGCTTCTGTAGAAGATGCCTATTTGAAAGGTATTTTGGTGGCTATAGGTGTTTATTTGCTTCTTTATTTATTGACTAGAATGTCAATTGCTACAATTACCTTATCACTTGTTGCCGTTTCTATACCGTTAATGAGGAAAAATTTAACCCTTTTTCTCCTCTTTTTTTTAATGGCGACCCTTTTAAGAGAAGAGGTTATAATAGTTGCAATTCCTTTTGTATTAGTGCTATTTTTTATTTTCTATAAAAAGAGAGAAGTAAAAAAGTCTAAAATTGGGGCTTCTGTTATTTTAATAGCTCTAATTGTTTTAACAATTTTAATGCCAAACTTTGATAAAGAGTATAAAGATTGGCTCCAGTTTAATTCGGCAAGGGCATACTTTGTAGATTTTAGAGCACCGGATAAGCAAAATATTTTAAATAAAAATGAGATTATGGTTGCAAACTCATGGTATATACAAGATGAAGCTTTAATATCCAGCAGTAAGTTGATAGAAGCTGCGGGAGGCTTAAAAGATATACTTATCTATAAAATAAAAAATCTATCTTTAAAACAGTTTTTGAGAATAGTTTTAGGGAACATTACAGTTATAATAATTATAATTGCAATAATTTATTATTTTTATAAAACAAAAAAAATATCTGTTCTAATGCTATACTCTATTTTTGCAGGAGGATTCTTTCTGCTACTCTTGATAAGAAATGTTGATCGGGTAACAATGCCTCTTGTGTATATTTGGTTTATTTCCGTATTTATATTGTTTTTAGCTTCTAGATCTATAAGTACAAAAACAAGGAGCTTGTTTGCAACACTTTTCTTATTAGGAGTGATTTTTGATTTTTATTTGGGGTTTAGGGTGCATACTCAGGATAAAGTCGTGCTTAGAGACGAGATGTACTCTTTGATGAGAAAGCATCAAAATTTTTTATTTGACCCATCTTTGGGATTTCCGCAAAAAATTGATATGAGTTTTGTAGATGCAGTTCAGCAAAATAAACTTTTTGATGAAAAAAACTGGATTACAGAGTATATTTTGCCGGCGGGATGGATGAGTAGACATCCACTTTTTTATAAAGTTCATAACATATCACATAATGACTGGAATGGAAAGTATGATAGTTACTACGAGTTTTTAATATCCGATAATAGCGCTTTTATAGGTAGTAAAAATATTGACAAAAAAAGAGTTGACAAATTTTTATCTTTTTACGACAAGAAATTTTGCTCTGATAAAAAATGTAAGCATGATATTTTAGTTATCGATCAAAGTAAGAATTTTGCAATTGTCAAAGTAATAAGAAAAGAGTTTTAACTTTTAAATATTTTTATATAGTCTCCTTTAAAGGAGTATTGTAGTTTGTATAAGCAAAAAGAGTTTCCTTGGTGTAATGATATATTCTTCTTAAGAAGTCGAGAATACCGTATCTCTCCAAAATACCGTATACGATTATGTTGTATGGTATTTTCAGCAATTCGCTGTAAGCGAAGTTTTTAGCAGTCTCATTTTTATAATAGTCATTTTTTGACCACCAAGGTGCATCACTGCCGACGATGACAACTCTCAAACCCGATTTGTCATAATGTAAAAGATATTTGACTATTATGCTAACTCTTCTTGTGTGTGGAGGATCTGTTACTATTATGACAGAATGGTATCTGTTTTTAAGTAGAAATTTTTTGATGGCTTCCAACTCATAATAAGTTCTGCCCCACGAGTGGAAGTAGATGATATCGTCTCTATTAATACCGTGTGCCATAAGGTATGTCGCCTCTTTTCGGTATATATGGCCATTCTCCTTAAGATATAGATCGCTGTATGGGTTTAAAAGAATTTTCCCGCTTTTTGAATAATCTTTGTTTAAAAGTTCAAGCCCCTTTTTTATGCGCCAGCCGTTCCAGTCTCCTCCAAGCACGACTACTATATCACTTCGTTTCGGTTTCTCTGATGCATCCAGGAATGACCCTAAACTGTAGTATGAGAAAGACACAAATCCTATCAAGAGTGCAACAACCGCTATCCAGGTTTTTCTCATTTTATTATTTTGTATACATTTATCTCTGCCAAATCATCTTTTTTAAATTTTCCAATATCAGTAAAATATGATAAAGAAGAGAATTTTGGGCCAGTTGGTTTCTCTATAACTATAATACGATCATATTTGGAAAAGAAGTCCTTCAATGTCTGCGGATGTTCTTCGAATATATTTAGCCAGTAAGAGATTTTTCTGAAAACATCTTCAAGAATTATATTTCTTTCTTCAGAGTCCAAATCGAAGCGTTGTCCCACCATTATAATCTTTTTGATAGCATTGTCGTTATGAGTTTCAAAGAGGATTTGGTGGAGTTTTTTAGAATCTACCCCTTTCAAATATAGGTAAATTGCTTCACGTTTCCAATAAATCTCATGGCCTTTTTCACTGTTTGGTAGTAAATATTCGGAGTTCCTGCTAAAAAGAACTTCGCTGGGTGCTATAAGAGGTATCCATGTTGCTACATCATTGACATTGTTGGCCGGTGCAATGATGAGGTCATTTTTCGTCGGATCGATTTTTTTAAGAGATTCAATTATAAAACTATTTCGTATATTGTCAGAAAGGCTCTTTTGGGTTTGAGCGTATGTTATAAGAACTCCAGTCGAAACAAGAAAAAAAGTGCCTATTGCAAATAGTACTTGTCTATATTTTTTTATATAGACGGATGTTTTTACAAGTGTATAAAATAGCAAGATTGATATGACGGGATTTATGAAATAGAAGAAGTGGTGTGTCAGTTGCGCCTTTGACTTGATGAATACATCGCAAAAAAGAAGAAGAAAAAGACCAAATCCCAGGGAAGAGAGTGCAAATTTTATATATCTGTTCTTTGCCTGAATTAAAAGTGTCAAAAAAGAGAGGATAAGGAGGGCCATGGTCGTACCGCCAAGAATCTCTTTGATGACAGAAATGTTAAATTCTATAATTGAGGTATGTCGCTCTGTATCGTTAGATGAAACACTTCCATGAAGCAGATAGAAAAGATCTGCAGCAATTACAGCAATGCCAAATATGACAATCGCGCGCCAAGGAAGCCTTTTTTTTGCGAAAAAAAGGAAAATAATATAGAGTAGAGTCGTCATTCCCATTAAAACTGTATTGTATGGAAAATTTATAAAAGCTATAAACTGAACGATAAAGAGTATAGGCCACTGATATATCTTACCTGTTTCAAAGGCGTCAATCAAAAAATAGAGATAAAGAAGCAAGAGAGGAATGGCTAATTGTGGGAAAAATGTACGTTGAAGTGGAAGCAGGGCAGATGAGAAAAAATCTACACCGGGGAAGTGGGCCCATCCATGCAAATATGTAGGCAGAGCGGAGATCTGAAAAAAGAAGAGAAGAGAAACTCCAAATATTAGTGCCCAGATGTTGTCAGCTCCGCTAATGCGCTTGAAAAGAAGAAAGGCTGTTAAAAAGGTAATCAAGCTCCAGACTGCATTCCAGACGACCAGTGTTAGAGCTAGATTATGCGAAAGCATCGCGTTCAATGCAGAGAAAAGATTTAGCAGTCCATATTTGAGATAAGTGAGCTGCTCGGCAGGTACGAGTACATGGTACCATGGGTTCATCACAAAACCGTCATTTGATGGATGAAGTAGAGTATAGTTTAGGTATAAATATACATCACTCGAGAAATCAAGAGGCAAAGGTCCCATCTTTACATAGCTGTAGGATAATAGAAATGGTAAAATATATATTCCTACCATTAGTAGGACACTAATGCCAATGAATAGGTTCATAGATTTTTTCATTTGAAATATTCCATAATCACATTGCAAATGTCATCAACATTTTGTAGCGATAGAGCATAAAACATAGGAAGTCTTAAAAGCTTGTCGCTCTCTTTAGTTGTATATATATCGTCCCCCAAAAATCTTCCGAACTTTTTGCCAGCCTCGCTGCTATGCAGCGGTACATAGTGAAATGTTGCTTGAATTCCATTCTCTTTTAGATGTTGGAGTAGTTTTGTTCTTTCCTCTAAATCTTTTGTTTTTATGTAGAACATATGAGCGTTATGAACGCATGCCTCTGGAATCTGTGGCAAATCTATAAGTCTCTTCTCTTCCAGCTCTTTGAGATTTTCATAGTACCTGCTCCATATTTGAAGCCGTTTTTCGTTTGTCTCTTCAGCTCTTTCAAGCTGCCCCCACAAGTATGCTGCCTGTAGTTCGCTCGGAAGATAGCTGCTACCTATGTCGACCCAGCTATATTTGTCTACCATGCCTCTGAAAAACTGGCTTCTGTTAGTTCCTTTTTCCCGGATGACCTCCGCTCTTTCGGCGAAACGTTTGTCGTTGATTATTAGTAGGCCCCCTTCGCCTCCGCTTGTGTAGTTTTTGGTTTCGTGAAAGCTGAAGGCTCCAAGGTGGCCTATGGTTCCAAGCGGTCTATCTTTGTAGGTTGCCATCATGCCTTGAGCGGCATCTTCTATGACAAAAAGGTCGTATTTTCGGGCTATCTCAATTATGGTGTCCATTTCACACCCGACTCCTGCGTAGTGAACCGGAACTATCGCTTTCGTTTTTTCTGTTATGGCCGCTTCGATTTTGGTTTCGTCTATATTCATAGTGTCCGGTCTAATGTCTACAAAGACTATTTTGGCGCCTCGAAGCACGAAAGCGTTCGCGGTAGATACGAAAGTGTAACTTGGCATTATGACTTCATCACCGGATTTTATCTCTATGAGCAGTGCCGCCATCTCGAGAGCATGGGTACATGAGGGCGTAAGCAGCGCTTTTTTGCAGCTAAACCTCTTTTCAAACCACTCTTGGCATTTATGGGTAAATGGCCCGTCGCCGCAAAGTTTGGCATTTTGAATAGCCTCTATGACATATTTTTCTTCGTTACCTGTAACGGGTGGTTTGTTGAACTTAATCATTTTTTATTTCCATATTTCTTCTTTTCGTCCAAGAAGTTCCCTTAGTTTTTCATTATATGGTTTAAAATAGTTATTTAATTTTTGTTCTATTTCACTACTAATTTTAACAGAAATTTTTGATTTATTTATAACTTTATCTATTGAGGTTGGTAAGAAGTCTGTAGAGATATTGAGAAATTTATATAGTTTTTTAATATTTTCAATATTATTTACAAATTCTTCCTTGATGATTATGTACACATTTTTTTTGGGAAAGTATTGATAATATTTTTTTATAAATTTATAATATTCACCTCTACCAAGATAGTTGAAAGGATTAACAGAAGTTTTATGAGTTGTTGAATTAACAATATTGTCTTCTAAAAAAACTTCTTCTGGACTTCTGCTTTCAAAACCGTTTTCGACTGAGAATTTATAATTTGAAATGGCTCTATAAACAGGGTTAGACAAAATAAATATTATTTTAGCATTTGGGAATAAATATGATATTTTCTTTGCAACTTCACTTGACTCATAATAACTAGTGCTTTTTTCTCCAAGGATTTTTGTGTTTGAATTGCAATTAGTATAAAATCTGTTAAAATATTCTTCAGAAGAAATATTTTTATTTAGAAAATACTTTGGTTCTGGACGTAATGGTTTTGCCATGCAAACTTCTGGGTGCTGATCTAACAAAGTATATAAATAGGTTGTTCCTGATCTTTGAGCGCCGACGATAAAGAATATTTTTCTTTCCATAGTTTAAAGCCTTTTCTTATTTTTAGAATTGTTTTCAAAGGTTGTTTCGGAAACTATGTAAATAGGCCTTTGTTTTGTTTCATCGAAAACCTTGCCTATGTAGAGCCCTAACACTCCCATATTTGCAAAAAGCAAGCCTCCTATGAGATATATGGAGACCATGACGCTTGTCCACCCCTGCACGGGAACATCGTAAATGAAATATCGTAAAATGAGCCAAAGAGCGTAAAGAAGGCTTAGAAAAGTCATTATGAAGCCAAACTCTATGGAGAGGCGCAACGGTTTGTTGGAGTGAGCCACTATGGAGTCTATGGCAAGAGAGATTAGCTTTCTAAAAGAGTAAGAGCTTTTGCCATATATTCTTGGAGCATGTTTGACATCAATACTAATTCGCTTGAACCCAAGCCAGAAAATAAATGGTTTGTAACGTCTATTTTGTTCTTTTAGTGTTCTAAAAACATTTACTACTTTTTTGTTAATAATCCCAAAGCTTGATACAGTATGATCATCTTCTAGCCCACTTATAAAAATGAAAGTTTTATTATAAAATTTAGACATAAATTTCTTGAAAAAATTATCTTTTCGCTCTGCTCGTCTTCCAAAAACTATGTCATACCCCTCCTGTGCTTTGCTGTAGAGCTTTAAAATCTCTTCAGGTTGATCCTGCAGGTCGCAGTCCATCACCACGACCCACTCTCCGTCAGCGTAGTCGAGTCCTGCCGTTATGGCTCTGTGTTGGCCGAAGTTTCTGGAGAGTTTTATGCCTTTGACTCTGGGGTCTTTTGCGGCAAGCTGTAAAATGACCTCCCACGCTTCGTCGGGGCTATGGTCGTTCACCATGATGATGTCGAAGTTTTCCGTTATGGTTGAAAGTGTCTTCACCAACCGCTCGTAAAGCTCCGGCAGAGCACGCGCGCAGCCGTAAACCGGCGTAACGACTGAAATTAGAGGTATATCACTATTTTTCAATTTTTACTCCATTTTTTAAATAGTGTTTAGTGCTTAAGTATAAGAATGATCCAAGAATGCCTATTGTAATCTTAGTCAAATAGAGCAGAAAAGAGACAAGCACGGCATCCGACACTCCGACTCCATAAAGCGTCATCCCAGCCGTCATGACACCCTCTCTTACGCCGACTCCTCCAAGCGAGATGGGAACTACTGTGGCTATGTACACAAGAGGCATTATCGACATCAGGTTTAGTATGGTTATCTCCAGACCGAAATATAGGGAGAAAATGTAAGCTATGAGTATGTCTCCAAACTGGCCCAGGCCTGAAAGAAGCAGTATGAAACCGAGATCTTTGTAGGCTATGTCCATCTTTTTTTGAATGAAATATTTGGCTATGACCAAAGCCAGTACCATGCCGGCGGTACAAAGGAGTATGAGCGTGAAACCAAAGCCCAGCTTACTTCTTATGGTTTCGTTGAAAAGAAGCGAGAACATCAGTATGAGCCCCAGTGCAAACAGCCCTGCGACCCGTTCTATGAAAACTGCGATAAACGATTTGGTTTTGGTTAAGTTATAAGCTTTGCTCGCATAGTATAGCCGCATGGCGTCTCCGCCTATGGCGCCCGGGATGAAGATGTTGAAAAAAGAGCCTATAAGGTAGAAGTTGTAAAGAAGTTTCAAAGAGTAGTTTTTAGCCTCTATCAGTTTTAAAACGAACTTCCATCTTACCGCCATGAACCAAAGAGCCGCAAGCATAACGAGCGACGAGACGGCAACATACCATGCGATATCGCTTTGCAACTTCGATATGGAGCTAAAATCGAGTTTCGTTAGAAGATAGGCGAGCAGAGTGACGGAAACTGCCACTTTCAAGCCGATAACAAGAAGCTTTTTAAAACGGTTTCGCTCTTTTACGACAACATCTGTAGCGGCTTCGACTTCTGCCATTTTCTACTCTTTTTCGCTTTCAAAAGTTGTTTCGGAAACTACGTAAAGGGGCCGTCTTTTCGTTTCGTTGAAAACTTTGCCTATGTAGAGTCCTAACACTCCCATATTTGCAAAAAGCAAGCCTCCTATGAGATATATGGAGACCATGACGCTTGTCCACCCCTGCACGGGAACGTCGTAAATGAAATAGCGTATAACGAGCCAAAGGGCGTAAAGAAGGCTTAGAAAAGTCATTATGAAGCCAAACTCTATGGAGAGGCGCAACGGTTTGTTGGAGTGGGCCACTATGGAGTCTATGGCAAGAGAGACAAGCTTTCTAAAAGAGTAGGAGCTCTCACCGTGAGGCCTGGGGGCGTGCTCTATGTCGATGTTTATTCGTCTGAAGCCTAGCCATGTAGTAAATGCAGGATATGCTCTATTTTGCTCTTGCATTTTTCTAAGATACTTTACAACTTTATGAGATATTATGCTGAAGTTTGCAGTAGCTTTGTCTGTCTCTAAACCGCTAAGAAATTTAAATATTTTATAGAAAATTTTCGATGTTATTTTCTTGAAAAAACCATCTTTTCGCTCTACTCGGCGTCCGAAAACGACATCGTAGCCCTCTTGCGCTTTGTTGTAGAGCTTTAAAATCTCTTCCGGTTGGTCTTGCAGGTCGCAGTCCATCACCACGACCCATTCGCCTTCGGCGTAGTCTAGTCCTGCCGTTATGGCTCTGTGTTGGCCGAAGTTTCTGGAGAGTTTTATGCCTTTAACTCTTTGGTCTTTTGCGGCAAGCTGTAAAATGACCTCCCAGGCTTCGTCGGGGCTATGGTCGTTCACCATGATGATGTCGAAGTTTTCCGTTATGGTTGAAAGTGTCTTCACCAACCGCTCGTAAAGTTCCGGCAGAGCACGCGCACAACCGTAAACCGGCGTAACGACTGAAATGTGAGGTCTTTTACTTGCCATTATATCTCTCCAAGTACCATTTTACCGTTTTCACTATGCCGCTTTCGAAGTTTTCGTCCGCTCTCCAGCCAAGCTCTTTTTCTATCTTCGTCGCGTCTATGGCGTAGCGCCGGTCGTGGCCCGGGCGATCTTCTACAAAAGTTATAAGATCTTTATAGGTTTTTGGTTTTTGGTTTTGGGTTTTAGGGTGGAGTTTGTCGAGTATTTCGCAAATCTTGTTGGCGATGTAGAGGTTGTCTCTTTCGTTGCGGCCTCCTATGTTGTATGTCTCCCCCGCCTCTCCTTTATGAAACGCCAGGTCGATACCTTTGCAGTGGTCGAGTACGTAGAGCCAGTCGCGTATGTTTTTTCCATCTCCGTATATGGGTATCGGTTTGCCCTGCAAAGCGTTTCTTATGATGGTTGGAATGAGCTTTTCGTCATGCTGTTTCGGGCCGTAGTTGTTGGAGCAGTTGGTTATGACGGTGTTCAGCCCGTATGTGTGGTGGTAGCTTCTGACCAACATGTCGCTGCTTGCTTTGGAGGCGCTGTAAGGGGAGTTTGGAGCGTAGGGTGTCTCTTCGGTAAAGAGTCCCGTTTCGCCGAGCGTTCCGTAAACTTCGTCGGTGGAGATATGGTGGAAACGCGGAAAAGCTTCCAGTGATGAGTGATGAGTGATGAGTGATGAGTTTTTTAGTAGGTATTTTTGGTGATATTTAAATGGTTTTTCCATCCAGTGTTTGTAGGCGACATCGAGAAGCGTGAAGGTTCCGTTGACATTGGTTTCTACGAAGAGTTCAGGGTTTTTGATGGAGTTGTCGACATGGCTCTCCGCTGCAAAGTGTATGACGCCTCTTATGTCGAAGGTTTCGAAGATATACTCGACAAGCTCTCTGTTGCAGATGTCACCCTTGATGAAGGTGAACCTGTTATCTAATTTTGAATTATGAATGTTGAATGTTGAATTGGTTTTTTTGTTCAATACCTCTTTTAGATTTTCGAGACTTCCGGCATAGGTGAGTTTATCGAGGCAGACAAGGCGGTAGTTTGGGTACTTTTCCAGAAAATAGGGTACGAAGTTGCTGCCTATGAAGCCGGCGCAGCCGGTAACTAATATATTGAGTGTTGAGTGTTGAGTGTTGAGTGTTGAGTGGTCACTTTTGGGCACTTGACAAAGCCTCCTGAGATGTTTTTACGATCGATGATAACAGGCGTATCAGCTCTATATTTTCGTTTACCAAAAATTTTATATGTTTTTCATTCGCGTTAAGATAACCTGTGGCTGCCAATAGATCGATCCAATATTTTGTTTCTCTCGCTTCTTTATGGGCTATTGACATCTTGGCGATAAAATCTTTTTTACTCTGTGCTGCAGATGCTTCATTGATGTTGGCACCTATAGATGTACCGCTTCGCAATAATTGTTTGGATAAAATATACTCTCTATGCTCTTCATTTAGATATCTGCAAAGATTGACTATCCTTACGGCAAACGAGAAAGATTTATTTAATGTAATGTTTTTTTCACTCATCACTCATCACTCATAATCAACCGCCATTCGCCATTTCGACCATATATTTTCCATATTCGGACTTCAGGTAGGGTTTTGCAAGTTCTCTAAGCTCTTCGCTGCTTATCCACCCTTTGTAGTGGGCTATCTCTTCTATACAGGCGACTTTGTATCCTTGCCTATGCTCTATCGTTCTTATGAAGTTGCTGGCTTCGGCCATGCTTTCATGCGTTCCTGTGTCGAGCCACGCATAGCCTCTTCTTAGAAGCTGAACCTCCAGCTTGCCTCTTCTTAGATACTCCTGGTTGACGGAAGTTATCTCGAGCTCACCTCTATCTGAAGGCTTGACGTTTTTAGCTATCTCTATGACATCGTTGTCGTAGAAGTAGAGCCCGGTTACGGCGAAGTTGCTTTTCGGTTTTTTGGGTTTTTCCTCTATCGAAAGAACTTTCAGGTTTTCATCAAACTCCACGACACCGAAGCGCTCAGGGTCTTTGACCTGGTAGCCAAATATCGTAGCTCCCTCTTTTTTCGATGCTGCACTCTCCAGAAGAGGTGTAAGACCAGGGCCATAGAAGATATTGTCACCGAGTATCAGGCATACATTATCCTCTCCTATGAACTTCTCGCCTATTATGAACGCTTGGGCAAGGCCGTCGGGACTCTCTTGGACCGCATAGCTGAAACTCATACCGAGTCGTTTGCCGTCACCGAGCAACTCCTCGAATCTCGGAAGGTCTTGGGGAGTGGAGATGATGAGCACCTCTCTTATGCCGGCAAGCATAACGACGGAGAGTGGATAGTAGATCATCGGTTTGTCGTATATGGGAAGGAGCTGTTTGCTTACGACTTCCGTTGTAGGGTAGAGTCTAGTCCCGCTTCCGCCTGCTAAAATTATAGCTTTCATTCGGCACCTGTTTAACTGATATAGTTATTTGATATTGTGAAAAGTATTGTACCCGATTTTCTCTTTAAATTAGTTGATATCTGTTTAAGAGGTAACTTTTTCGGCTCGGTTAACATACATTAAAATAGATAATGAAAAGTTAATATTTCTGTAGGGTTGCCGATATTAAAATTGTAATGTCATTTTGCCAAACCTGTTGTGAAGCAGGGACGGAAAGCCATGGGTCTTCCAACAGAAGATCGCCAGGTTGCCTCTTTGTTTTTAAAGAGTATCTTAACTGTTTGGAACGAAAGTGCCAGCAAAGTATTCAGCCTACGCTCCTTCCCGCTTCAAAAGCCGGTTTCGTAAAAATGTCTGTTTGAATTTTTCGATGTGTCCGTTAATGTAAATAAACGCTCCTGCTTTTTACGATGAAGTTATATTACAATCTACGGACGGCAAGTTTTCGGTTTCAACCGAAACGATATGTTCAGTAACGATCTTGGAGGTCCAACTATGTCAAAGCGTTTATATGCGATTATTCTGATGTTACTTTTGCCGCTCTGGGTATTTACGGGGTGCGGCGGTGCGTCCGATACTTCATTTACTACTACGGATGGAAGTGTCGATTCTGCTCCTGTTGTATCACCTCCCGTCACTCCGGCTTCAGTTTCACTTGAGATGATAGATGATGAAAATTTCAACTCTCTTTCTGAAGATGACAAGGTATATGTAGCTAAAAAGCTATATTCGACCATATACAAGGGGCTTGACTACTCAACGCTTTTAAGCGAAGTGAACGGCACCGGGTTTATCTCGCAGTTTCAGTCGAAGCTTACGGCTAACGTAACGCAGCCTGACCTTGGAACTTGTGAGTCTTATATTCCTTACGATGAGTCAATGAAAACTCACAGATCATTCGCAGATGTCACAGATGCGTATGCCGGAAATATAAAACAAGAAATTTTAAGCAGGCTCTACTGTACCAACCTGGGACGAAAGTATCTGAATGAATGGATAGCGTATGTTCTTACCCAAACCATACTCTTTTCACCTGCCAGAGAGGTTGACAGTGTTACATGGTTTCCTGAGTTTATTAGAAATGTATATTACCGTTTGGTAGAAGGGCTAGACGCAGGCAAGAGTATAAAAGAGATAGCATATAATCATATGATATCTACCGAAAACTGGGGGCGTTTTAGAAGCCCTGAAGACAACGGAAGGGAGATGCTCGAAATTTGGCTAAAAAATTATGAAGATGAACCGGTCTCCATAGCTGCCAAAGCTCTGCAGAACTGGAGCTTTGACAATTATTACTCCCCTGAACTGGGTGAAGATGCCTATACATTCAACCATGATGCACCCGGCGATACCATAGATGAGCCGGTCGAGCTTTTCGGTAAGACGCTAAGCAACGGATACGACTTTTTCAAAATGGTAGTGGAGCACCCTGATTTTATGCCTACGGTGGTTTCAAGAGTAGTGGACTACTTTTTCCCTACTTTGCCGGAGGCTGAAAGGGCTTCTATCGTCGAGAAGATAATGGAAGAGGAGCCGACCACTTTTCAGGAACTTTTCGCTCAGATACTCTTTTCCAAAAAGTATCTTTTCGAGTCCGACAAAGTAAAAAGCTTGGAAGAGGTCTTCTACCATCTTGTAGAGTCATTGCCCTATCATGTCATCAAAAACTCGTGGGGATCGGGATGGGCTAGTAATATAAAAGGGCTCAGTGCCGCTATGGACAAAGCGAACCAGCGCTCCATGTGGAACAAGCTTGGCAGGGACAACGACCTGCCTACAGACACTTTGAGTATAAACTATTACCATCAATATGTGAGAGACGGAATACTCCTGGCGCAGTGCGACAACCCTGAGAGTGAGTTTCAGGAGGGGATAGTTCTTAGGTGGTTCGATGAACGCCTCGATACTAACGGCAGCGTGGAAAACTATCTTGACGGAATCTTTCTGGAGGTTCTTGGACGTCATATGAAAGATAGCGAAAGAGAAACGCTTGCCGGTATAGTAAGAGCGCAGGGGTGGGATGAGAGATTTTCAGATTTTGCGTCGAATCGATTTAAGGTGATGAAATTGAGCCTCGACTATATCTCGAGACTGAGCGAAGTTTATAGATATAAACGCATCGAAGGAGGTGCAAAATGAGACGAAGAGAATTTTTGAAAACGACACTTTCTATGATGGCAGCCGCCGGCTTGGCGCCTGAGCTTTTAAGGGCCGCTGAATTGGGGCAGCTCCCTTTGGGTGACGTCTCCTTCGACAAGAGTATTTACGAAAAGAACGATGCACAAACTCTTTTTATTTTTTGTGTAGGCGGAATGAGCGACTTCATAGGAAATATGACCCATCTGGAACAGATAAAAAAAGAGGATCTTTCAGAAAAAACATACCCCGATACGGGTTACACTCTTACGAAAAACGGTTTTTGGCAAGAGGGAGGCGGCGAGTCGCTGCAGAGAATGTTGGATAACAGCGATTTTCAAACAAGTTACTTTAGAACTTCCATCTCCAAAGATCTTAGACGTTCACACGGTTTGAGCCAACGCCGCTATATGCATGGGCATCCTACTATAGTCTCCGGGTTGCCGATAACCCTCCTTCATATTCTTAACCGTTACAATGCGGTAGATGAGAGTACCCTTATGCCTTATGTGAGGATTGCAGGAGGCAAGGAGTTTTACGATGACCAGGGAGCCTCCTTCCCGCTTCCTGGTCATTTGCGGCCGGTAACTATAGAGATTCCGTACAGAAGCGCGGAAATTATGAGCAATCCTTACATAAGAGGCTCTATATGGGACGACGCAAGCGTGGAAGATGCTATAGAAAAACTCAGTTATAATGTTAACGATTTCAATGATCCGATAAGTTCGGCCATGAAGAAGCGAAAAGAGATAAGTGAGTTTATGGAGAGGGTCAAAAACACGACGCTTCCCAGTGGCGTAGAGTACCCTAAAGACTCCAGAACAGCCAAGATCATAGAGTCGGCTATGCGAATTTTGATAGCAAATCCGGATACCAAAGTAGTGACGACAGAGCCCGGATATCGCTGGGACGACCACTCCAATGCACTCTCCGGGCACAAAGAGCATGGGTCCGACCTTTTTGCCTGTATAGAGGCGGCTATGAACCATATGAAGGCTGCAGGAAAAGATAATATAAACATAGTAGTTTACGGTGATTTTGGCCGAAACTTCAGTATAAACAGGACCAATGGCTGGGATCATGGAAACAACCAGGTAGTGTACTGGTTCGGAGGTCAGCGCTACTTCAACAATCTGAAAGTGGTAGGAGAGACGGAACTTCAAGTGTGGCTGAAAAAGGCGCGTTTGTATAGTATTCCTGCTAAAAACAGCTACTCTTTTGAACCATACTCCATAGCTTCTACTTTCTATCGCATCTACGGTATAACCAACCCGGAAGTTCTAACGGGCGGATATGGAGTTATAGACCCGAGCCAATATGTAGGAAAAAGCTTTATAAAGAGTTGATCTCCTAATATAAACAGGAGAGAGGTGCCCGCTCTCCTGTTTAACTTCGTTTAAATTTAAACCTACATGTTTCCGATATAATTGTGATTATGCTATTTCCTCTCTGTAATATAAAGGATCATTATGTTTAAAAAAGCTCTTTTTACACTACTTAGTCTCTTGGCTCTACTCTTTTTTTCTGGTTGTGTCAGCGGTGGGAGTGTTGACAATAGTATCGATAATGGTGATGGTTCTAATGGGGTGAGTGCTCCCGTTACCCCTGCATCCGTTTCGCTCGAGATGATCGACGACGATAGTTTCAACTCCCTTTCTGAAAACGACAAAATCTATGTAGCGAACAAACTCTACTCTACCTTTTATAAAGGTAAGTCTCTTGATGAGATAAAAAATGAGGTCTCTACAGGTACATTTATAACGGATTTCCACAAGAAACTTTACAGTACCGATGTCGAGCAACCGGATCTTGGTAAGGTATTGCCTGACGATTACCGGATTCCTTATGGAAACAGGTTCGGAGATCCGCTGTTGGAAAAGTTCAGGAGCTTGTACAACAACATCATTTCTACCCTCTACTATACCAGGTTGAGTAAATCTTACTACAACGAATGGATGGCTTACGTTTTGGGTCAGACTATTCTCTTTTCGCCTGCATGGGAGGTCGAAAGCGTACACCCTTTTCCTGAACTGATATCAAGCAACTACGATAGGCTTAAAAAGAGAATAGGGGAGGATAAACCCGTTAAGGAGATAGCCTACGAGCATATGGTTTCCAAAGAGAACTGGGCACGCTTCAGAAGCCCGGAAGACAATGGCAGAGAGATGCTAGAAATCTGGCTCTACGACTTCAACGACCTGCATGTTCCGCTTGCGGCAAAAGCGTTGAAAAACTGGAGGTGGGAGATAAGGTATGAAAAAGTTGCCGAGGCTGCTGATGGTAGGAATATAAATGATTATGTCTATTATTTCTTCAATGATGAGAGTAATAGCGAGGAAATGAATAGTGAACCTATCGAACTTCTCGGCACTACAATCACGACTGGAAAAGATTTTTACAAAGCTGTAGTTAGCCATGAAGATTTCATGCCTGGAGTCGTGCAGCGGCTTGTAAATGTTTTCTTTGCGAACTTTACGGAAGATAAGAGAAGAGAGATCGTCGAAGAGATAGTAAAAACAGATCCGGTGACGTTCAGAGATATTTTCGACAAAATCATCTTTTCGAAAGAGTATCTTTTAAATGCCAACAGGGTCAAATCTTACGAAGAGATGTATATGGCTCTTGCCCACAAACTAGATATAACTCCTGGAGCTGAAATATTTGGCCGTATGCATCAGCCGGGAAGCCAGGTGTATGAAGGAGGTTTGACTGTTTCGAAGCAGAAGGCTTTTACATATAAACTGGGAAGATCCGACATAGTT
>Ga0256840_1002109_pt1 | contig 17807 bp, 13 predicted proteins | sample 355202metaG_FD_185969 | JGI IMG/M metagenome (GOLD analysis project Ga0256840, IMG submission 185969) | Hydrothermal vent microbial communities from Mid Atlantic Ridge, Atlantic Ocean - 355-202 | ecosystem: Environmental > Aquatic > Marine > Hydrothermal vents | place: Atlantic Ocean: Mid... | reverse complement strand
TGACCTCTTGATTAGGAATCAAGTGCTCTATCCTGCTGAGCTATCGGGACAGATATAAAACGACAAGGGAACAGTTTAAATGTTCCCTTGCTTTAAATTTATGCGTTTCTTTTTTTGATAATCTCTTCAGCAACATTTCTTGGAACTTCAGCATAATGGTCAAATTCCATTGAGTATGAAGCTCTTCCTTGAGTCTGACTTCTAAGATCAGTTGAGTATCCAAACATCTCTGAAAGTGGGCAGAAAGCGTTTACTATCTTGTGTCCGCTTCTATCTTCCATAGAGTTGATTTGACCTCTTCTTCTGTTTAAGTCGCCGATTACATCTCCCATAAAATCCTCAGGAGTCTCTACTTCAACTTTCATCATAGGCTCAAGTATAATCGCATCTGCTTTTCTTGCACCCTCTTTGAAAGCCATAGAAGCAGCTAGTTTAAATGCCATCTCAGATGAGTCAACATCGTGGTAACTTCCATCATAAAGTGTTACTTTAACATCTTCAACAGGATAACCCGCTAAAACGCCGCCTTGCATAGCCTCTTTTAAACCTTTATCAACTGCTGGGATAAACTCTCTTGGAATCGCACCACCCTTGATATCATTGACAAATTCGTAACCCTCACCAGGCTCAAGTGGAGTAAGTTTGATATAAACATGTCCATATTGACCACGACCACCTGATTGTTTTGCGTATTTGTGTTCTTGGGTAACCTCTTTTTTGATTGTCTCTCTGTAGGCAACTTGAGGTTGTCCTACCTCTGCATCAACTTTGAACTCTCTAAGCATTCTGTCAACTAATATCTCAAGGTGTAACTCACCCATACCAGAGATGATAGTTTGTCCACTCTCTTCATCAGTTTCAACTCTAAAACTTGGATCTTCTTGAGCTAGTTTTTGCAGTGCAATACCCATTTTCTCCTGGTCAGCTTTAGTTTTTGGCTCAACTGCAACACTGATAACTGGATCTGGGAAATCCATCTTTTCTAGAATAACTCTATCTTTTTCACCAGCTAGTGTATCACCTGTTAGTGTATCTTTTAGTCCAACTACTGCGCCAATCTCACCAGCAAAAAGTTTTTTTATCTCTTCTCTTTTGTTTGAGTGCATTTTAAGAAGTCTTCCAACTCTCTCTTTTTTATCTTTTGTTGTATTGTATGTATAGCTTCCACTCTCTAAAGTTCCTCTATAAACTCTAACAAATGTTAATTGACCAACAAAAGGATCAGTCATAATTTTAAATGCAAGTGCCGCAAATTCTCCATCATCAGTTGATTCTACTACGGTTTCACTTCCATCTTCATACTCACCTTTGATAGCTTCAACTTCAGTAGGTGCTGGCATATAGTCAACAACTGCATCAAGTAGTGGCTGAACACCTTTGTTTTTAAAGGCAGTTCCACAAAGCATAGGTACAAGTGTCATCTCTAAACATCCTGCTTTTAAACCAGCTTTGATCTCATCTTCACTTAGCTCTTCACCGCCAAGATATTTCTCTAGCAACTCATCACTAGTCTCAGATATTGACTCTATCATATGCTCTCTGTAAGATTCTGCTTTTTCTTGTAAATCAGCTGGAATATCAACTACTTCATAGTGTGAACCCATAGCAGCTTCATCTTCCCAAACAAGTGCTTTCATTTTAACTAAATCAATAACGCCTTTAAAATCTTCTTCAGCACCAATTGGTATCTGAATAGGCACTGGATTTGCTTTTAATCTCTCTTTTATTTGTCTCTCAACTTCATAAAAATCAGCTCCAACTCTATCCATTTTATTTACAAAAACCATTCTTGGAACTCTATATCTGTTTGCTTGTCTCCATACAGTCTCACTTTGAGGCTGAACACCACCAACTGCACAAAAAACAGCAACTGCACCATCAAGTACTCTCATACTTCTTTCAACTTCGATAGTAAAATCAACGTGACCTGGAGTGTCAATGATGTTTATCTGATGATTATTCCACTCACATGTAGTTGCAGCACTTGTGATCGTGATACCTCTCTCTTTTTCCTGCTCCATCCAGTCCATTGTAGCGGCGCCATCATGAACTTCTCCAATTTTATGAGAGATTCCTGTATAAAAAAGAATTCTTTCTGTTGTAGTTGTTTTACCAGCATCAATATGTGCTGCAATTCCAATGTTTCTAACCATTTCAATAGGATGTTTTCTTGCCATAATAGTTCCTTTTTACCAGCGGTAGTGAGCAAATGCTTTGTTTGCTTCAGCCATTTTATATGTATCTTCTTTCTTCTTAAATGTTGCACCTCTTGAGTTGGCAGCATCTAAAAGTTCATTTGCTAATCTTTCAACCATAGTTCTTTCGCTTCTTTTTCTAGCATATGAAACTAACCATCTAAGTGCAAGAGCTTGTTGTCTAACAGGTCTTACTTCTATCGGCACTTGATATGTAGCACCACCTACTCTTCTGCTTTTAACTTCCATAACTGGCTTTACATTGTCGATTGCGGCATTAAAAATCTCTATGCCTTTCATTTCATCACTTCTTTTTTCAGCTAGTGTTAGGGCACCATAAAAAACTTTTGCTGCTACACTCTTTTTGCCATCTAACATAAGTGCATTGATAAACTTTGTGATTACTTTACTGTTATAAACTGGATCTGGGAGTATTTCCCTTACTTGGGCTCTTCTTCTTCTCATTTTGATTCCTTCAAATTTTTAAATTTTACTCAAATGCTACCAACACTCAAAGGATAGCACCTGTTTGATAAATTTAATATGTGGGTGACGAGTCACACTCTATTTAGGTTTTTTAGTTCCGTATTTACTTCTTGCAACTGTTCTGTTTGCAACTCCAGCAGTATCTAGTGCACCACGAACGATGTGATACTTAACACCTGGTAAATCTTTTACTCTTCCGCCTCTTACTAGCACGATTGAGTGCTCTTGAAGGTTATGACCTTCACCACCGATATAACTGATGACTTCAAAGCCACTAGTCAATCTAACTTTGGCAACTTTTCTCAAAGCTGAGTTTGGTTTTTTTGGAGTTGTTGTATAAACTCTAGTACAAACTCCTCTTCTTTGAGGACAGTTAACCAATGCAGGTGATTTTGATTTTTTGATCACCTTTTTTCTCTCTTTTCTTACCAATTGGTTGATTGTTGGCACATTCTTTCCTTAATTAATTTTTCTCATTTTTCATTAGGTTTCTTGCAAAAATCTAATGAAGCCTGCTATTTTATTTAAAAATAGCTTAAAAAGTGGTTAAGAGATGCTATCTCTTAACCACTTACCTCTGCGCTATTGTTTATTTTAACAATTTTATCTTTGTATAAACCTGTTCCCACTGGTATCATTCTACCTAAGATAACATTCTCTTTTAGATCTCTTAGATGATCCATTTTTGCAGCTAAACTTGCCTCTGTAAGAACTTTGGTAGTCTCCTGAAAAGATGCGGCAGATATGATACTATCACTTCCGATCGCAGCTCTTGTGACTCCTAGTAAAATAGGCTCTGCGATGGCAGGCTCTCCACCCATCTTCATTATCTTCTCATTCTCTTCTCTAAATCTTTGTCGGCTTATCAAGTCGCCCTCGATAAATTTAGTGTCACCGCTATCAACTATCTTAACTTGTCTTAACATTTGAGATACAATAACCTCTATATGTTTATCGCTAATAGCAACACCTTGTCGTCGATAAACTTTTTGAATTTCGCTGATTATATAGTAATGCAATGCTTTTTCACCCATAATTCTTAGTATATCATGACTAGAAACCACTCCATCAGTCAGTTTTTCACCAGCATGAACAAATTCACCCGGATGAACATGAATCTGGGTATTTTTAGCTACAAGGTACTCTGCACTTGCACCATCATCAGCTTCGATTATAATCCTCTCTTTGGCTCTTAGCGGCTTTCCAAATCTAATTGTTCCATCAATTTCAGCTATAACTGTAGCATTCTTTGGTCTTCTTGCCTCAAACAGTTCACTTACTCTTGGAAGACCACCTGTTATATCTTTTGATTTTGCCGCAGCTTTTGGGGTTCTTCCTAATATATCTGCTATCTTAACACTCTCACCATCTTTAACAAAAACTGCTGTTTTAGACTCAAGCTGATACTTTATGATTTGACCCGAATCCGTAGCCACAACAAGAGTTGGTTTTAGTCCTGAGGGAAGATACTCGTTTATAACTAGTCTGCTTTCACCTGTCATCTCATCAAATTGTTCAGTTGCACTAATACCTGGCTCAATGTCTTCAAAAGCTACAACACCGCCCTCTTCAGCTATGATTGGTATAGAGTATGGGTCCCACTCAGCTATGATGATCTGCTCAGCACTACTTGGATGAGCTATCACCTCATCAAGGCCAGTTGCTTTTTCATTATCGCCCATATCTATAATCGAACCTCTTGGGATATAGTGCCTTATGGCTTCTCTATTTTCATCATCAGCAATAACTGCAAAAAGTCCTTTTTCATCAACAAGGTGATCTTTTTCAATATTGTTGTATCTCTCTAGATAGTCACCTGCTAGTTTATAATATTTCACTGTACCTTTTGCTTCAGTTAATACTTTTAAAGATATAGGATCACCATCTTCGACTCTTAGTTCACTTGCATATGGAATACGATTTGGAACACTCCAGCTCTCTTTGATAACTTCAACTATACTCTCATTCTGATGAACTTCATCTCCACTTGCATACGGCAAATAGAATTTACCCTCAACTTTGCCACTGACTCCTGCTAGCTCATTTGCTTTTGCAAGGTCACTTTTTCTTAGAGTATATTTTACCTCTTCTTTGTCATTTTTTATACTCAAGATTGTCTCATCATGAGAGTTATCTACATGTAGAACACCATCTATCTGAGTTTTTATCTTAGGTTCAACAAGCAAAATCGAAGCATTTCTTCTGTTTGCTACGATATTTTTACCCTCTTTTGACCTGTATGTCTTCATATTGTAGTAACGGATAAAACCCTCTTTACCTGCTATGACTTGTCTATCTTGAGCTTCAGTTGACGCAGTTCCACCTATGTGAAATGTCCTAAGTGTAAGTTGAGTTCCTGGCTCACCGATCGATTGTGCGGAGATTATACCCACAGCTTCTCCTGGTTTTACTAGTGAACCAACACCTAGATTTACACCATAACATTTTGAACATACACCTTTTTCGGCTTTACATGTAATAGGTGTTCTAATGGTTACAGACCTGATTCCCGCCTCTTTAAGAATCGCTGCCTTTTTCTCATCTATCAAAGTTCCCTCGGTAAACAAAACCTCATTTGTTATAGTATCAATTACATCTTCAGCTAAAACTCTACCAAATGCTCTATCACTTAATGACTCAATTAGTTCACTACCCTCTGTGATCTCTGTGATCTCTACACCTTCGTGTGTACCACAATCTTCCATAGTTACTTTAACATTTTGCGCAACATCTATAAGTTTTCTAGTAAGGTATCCCGCATTTGCTGTTTTAAGAGCAGTATCGGCAAGACCTTTTCTTGCACCGTGTGTTGAGATAAAATACTCTAGTACATTTAAACCTTCTCTAAAGTTTGAGATAATCGGTGTCTCAATGATACTACCATCTGGCTTTGCCATAAGACCCCTCATACCAGCTAATTGTCTGATTTGAGCTGCACTACCTCTTGCACCTGAATCTGCCATCATATAGATAGAGTTAAAGCCACCCTTGTCACTTTCAGTTAGCTTCATCATCTCTTTGGCAACTTCATTGTTTGTATCTGTCCAAATATCTACGATTTTATTATATCTTTCTTGTTCTGTCAAAAGACCTGAACTATACTGTTTTTGTATCTCTCTTACTTTTTTCTTTGCAGCCGCAACCATCTCTTTTTTGGCTGCTGGTACTTTTATATCATCAATAGAGACTGAAACTCCTGCGACTGTTGCGTATCTATAACCTAAATTTTTTATATTATCCAAAAATGTTGCTGTGACTCCATAGCCACCCTCTTTGTAAACAAAGTCAACTAGATTACCTATATCTTTCTTTTTCATGACTCTATTCCAAAGTTCAGGAGGAACAAAATCAGGCAAGATTGATTTTAGAATGATACGACCGGCAGTTGTAAATATCACTCTTCCGTCAACAACAGTTTTTATCTTGGCTTGAGCCTCTAAAAATCCTGAATCCATAGCTATCATTATCTCATCAATTCCTGAGAAAATTTTATTTGAACCTTTTGCATTTATCTTCTCTAGTGATAAGTAATATAGACCCAAAACCATATCTTGAGTAGGTACTGTTATAGCTTTTCCAGAAGCTGGATGCAAGATATTCATGGAGCTAATCATCAGAACTTTACACTCTGCTATAGCTTCTTGGCTTAAAGGTACATGTACTGCCATCTGGTCACCGTCAAAGTCCGCATTAAATGCTGTACATGCCAGTGGATGAAGTCTTATAGCTTTTCCATCAATCAGCACTGGATGAAAGGCCTGAATAGAGAGTTTATGAAGTGTAGGTGCACGGTTTAGAAGAACTGGATAACCCTCAACAACTTCGCTTAAACACTCCCAAACTTCATTTGTTTTATTGTCTATCATCTTTTTAGCTTGCTTGATAGTAGTTGCATACCCCTTCTCTTCAAGTCTTGCGATAAGATGTGGTTTAAACAATTCAAGTGCCATCAATTTTGGCAGTCCACACTGATCCATCCTGAGATTTGGTCCTACTACGATAACTGAACGACCTGAAAAGTCAACTCTCTTTCCTAGTAGATTTTGTCTAAATCTTCCTTGCTTGCCTTTAATGATCTCTGAGAGTGATTTTAGTGGTCTTTTATTTGCCCCTTTTACTGCATTTGCTCTTCTTCCATTATCAAAAAGTGCATCTACGCTCTCTTGAAGCATTCTCATCTCATTTCTTATGATGATTTGAGGCGCATCAAGCTCCATCAATCTCTTAAGTCTTGAGTTTCTGTTTATCACTCTTCTATAAAGATCGTTAACATCACTTACAGCAAATTTACCGCCATCAAGTGCGACCAATGGTCTTAAATCTGGTGGCAATACTGGTAACATTGTTATCATCATCCACTCTGGTCTATTTTCACTATGTAAAAGTGCTTCTACTATCTTCAGTCTTTTGATTATTGTCTTTTTCTTAGCTTCTGAATTTGTATTGCTCATATCTTCTTTAAGTGTTGAGAGGATTTCAACCAAATCCAAATCAGCAAGCAAATCTTTGACAATCTGTCCACCCATGTCTGCTACGAATCCGCTGTCACCAAATCTTTGGAACAAGGATTGATACTGCTCTTCATTTAGAACATCATACTTCTGCACAGGTTTACTGTTTTCTGCATCATAAAATGCTTCACCAGGTTCGCTTACTATATAGGCTTCATAATATAAAACTCTCTCCAAATCTTTCATTTTAACGCCAAGAAGTGTTCCGATTCTACTAGGAAGCGAATTTACATACCAAATATGAGCTACTGGGACTACAAGCTCTATGTGACCCATTCTACTTCTTCTAACTTTTGTACTTGTTACTTCGACACCACATTTTTCACATTTGATGCCTTTGTATCTCATCTTTTTATACTTTCCACAAAGACACTCATAATCCCTAACTGGTCCAAATATTTTAGCGCAAAAAAGTCCATCTCTCTCTGGTTTTAAAGTACGATAGTTTATAGTTTCAGGTTTTTTAACTTCACCGAAACTCCATGATCTGATCTTTTCAGGGCTTGCTAACCTTATCTGAAATGCACTGAAATCTCTTGGTTTTTGGTCATCTAATATCTCTATTGGCTCTAATCGTTTCATATTAATATCTCCTTTCTTAGGAACAAAGTCCCTAAGAAATTCCTCTCACCAAAGCTTTCCCTTTGGCAAGAAGATTCTGTTTTGTTTTCCAAGTCTCTATCCATACTGTTTATTAGAATCATTATTCATCCACCTCATTATATACTTGAACATCAAGAGCTAAAGATTTTAACTCATTTGTTAAGACAAAGAAAGTTTCAGGAATTCCCGTTGTTGGTACATTTTCACCTCTAGTCAAAGCTTTATAGGCGGCAACTCTACCCTCAACATCATCTGATTTAACAGTCAACATCTCTCTTAATGTATGAGCGGCACCATGACCTTCTAATGCCCAGACTTCCATCTCTCCAAATCTTTGACCACCAAACAGTGCTTTACCACCAACAGGTTGCTGAGTAACAAGTGAGTAAGGTCCTGTACTTCTTGCATGCATCTTTTCATCAACCAAGTGATGAAGTTTCAACATATACATGTAGCCAACATTTACTCTCTCTTTTATCTTTTCTCCTGTTTTTCCATCATATAAATCAGTTTTTCCATCCATATCAATTTTTGCTAATTCAAATAGTTTTTTAAACTCCTCTTCATTAACGCCTTCAAATATCGGAGTAGAAAATTTCACACCTTGGCTCCAATCTCTTGCATAATCCAGCAGTGCATCATCATCTAACTTAGCTAAAAACTCTTTGGCATTCATTAGTTTTGCAATATCTGCGATTTCAGCCATTTTAGCCCTTAGTGTTTTGATCCAATCGCCCTGTTTCTCTTCAAATATCTCAGCAATTTGATCTCCAAGTCTTCTACCGACAAGCCCTAAGTGAACTTCAAGAATTTGTCCTATATTCATACGGCTTGGAACTCCCAGAGGGTTCAGAACAACATCTACAGCTTCACCATTTTTAAGATATGGCATATCTATCTCTCTAACGATATTTGATACGATACCTTTGTTTCCGTGTCGTCCTGCCATCTTATCGCCGACTTTTAATTTTCTTTTTGTAGCAACATAAATTTTGACCAATTTAACAACACCGCTTGGTAAGATATCATCTTTTTCTAAAATAGAGAGTTTTTCGTCATGCTCTTCTTTTAACTTTTTCTTCTCATTTTGAAAATAATTCTTAAGGTCTTTATATTCATCTTCTACCTCTTTGGCATAAGCTTTGATTATTGTATTAATCGCAAATCTATTTACTTTTTTGAGATCCTCTGTATCTACAAAATCACCTTTTAGGTACTCTTTTTTATTTATCTCTTGATCTTTTTGCAGAGAATTCTTTGATAAAATAGAGTTGATTCTAAGCATCTCTTCACGATCTAACATCAATAGCTTATCGTGATGTTCGCGATCTAGTTTATCTTTTTCTTCTTCGTAAGCTCTAAGAGCTCTAGGATCTTTTTCATACCCTTTTTTTGTAAATATCTTAACATCAACTACAATTCCCTCAAGAGATGGGGATGCATACATTGATTTATTTACAACATGTCCAGCTTTTTCACCAAAAATTGCACGCAAAAGTCTCTCTTCAGGAGTTGGCTTAACTTCTCCTTTTGGTGAAACTTTACCAACCATAATCATGCCCGGTTTTACATAGGTTCCAACTTTTACAATTCCGCTCTCATCAAGATGAGCTAAATCCTCTTCTCTTACATTTGGTATATCTTTTGTTATCTCTTCTACACCATCTTTTAACTCTCTTGCTTCAATCTCTTTTTCATAGATATGAACACTAGTAAACGCATCTTCTCGTATCATTTTTTCACTAATTACGATCGCATCCTCATAGTTATATCCATTCCAAGGCATAAATGCAACCATAACATTTTTTCCAATTGCAAGCTCTCCTCTATCCATACTTGGACCATCCGCTATGATCTGTCCTTTTTGAATTTTATCGCCTTGCCTTACTATAACTTTTTGCGTAAAAGTAGTATTTTGATTTGTACGCATATTTTTTTGAAGAGTGTAAAGATCTATAAAAGATCCATTTTCATCTTCACCCAAAATATATATATTTTTATTGTCAACTTTTTCAACAATACCAGCTCTTTTTGCTTTTATCGCTTCCCAAGCATCTCTGGCAGCTACTGCCTCCATGCCTGTTCCAACCATAGGTGCAGTCGTTCTGACTAGAGGTACACCTTGTCTTTGCATGTTTGATCCCATAAGTGCACGGTTCGCATCATCATGCTCCAAAAATGGTATAAGTGAAGCAGCAACACCGGCAACCATCATAGATGAAAGATCAATCATATCAACTTTTTCTTTCTCTATAAGTACAATTTCACCATCGACTCTAGCCTCAATCAAATCTTCAACAATTTCACCGTTTTCATCAATGTGTGTACTAGCTGGAGCTATAACTAAACCCTCTTCCTGAGTCGCTGTTATATATAGAATTTCGCTTGTTATTTTTCCATCTTTTACTTTTCTATATGGTGCTTCAACAAAACCTAAATCATTTACTTTTGCATACATAGCAAGAGTATTGATAAGACCAATATTTTGACCCTCTGGTGTTTCAATAGGACAAATTCTTCCGTAATGAGTTGGATGAACATCTCTTACTTCAAATCCTGCTCTCTCTTTTACAAGTCCACCAGCTCCAAGGGCACTAAGTCTTCTTTTGTGTGTTATTTCACTTAGTGGATTTGTTTGGTCCATAAATTGTGAAAGTTGACCGCTTGAGAAAAACTCCATAATCGTGCTTGTAATCATTTTTGAGTTTACCATATCATGCGGCATCAACTCTTCAACTGATCCACTAAGAGATGTAAATTTATCTCTTATAGCTTTTTGCATCTTGATCAAACCAGTATGCAATTCATTTGCCAAAAGCTCACCAATAGCACGAATTCTACGATTTCCAAGGTGATCACGATCATCTATATGACCTTGTCCATTTTTAACTTTGATAAGGTATTTTACAGTTTTTATTATGTCTTCACTAGTCATTACAGTTACATATTCCGGAACTTCAACCCCTAGTTTGTGATTCATCTTCATTCGACCGACTTTTGTTAAGTCATATCTTTCAGGATTAAAAAATAGATCTTTCACAAATGCTCTTGCAGCCTCTTTTGTTACAGGTTCTCCTGGTCTCATTACTTTGTAAATTCTTATATTTGCCAGATCATTTTCATCTTCTATCTGCTCAGTTTGACGAAGTAGTTTAAGAGTTTCATTGTCTGCAATAAATGCATTTATAACACCATCATCAACACCTGTTGCCAAGTCATTTGCTATTTCAATAGTTTTACATCCTTGCTCAATCAATTTTGCAAGTTTACTTTCATCAAGTTGAGTCAGAGTATCATATAGAACTTCGCCACTTTCACTGTCGATAATAGGAGATGATAAAAATCTATTTACCAAAACTTCGACAGGATACTCTATCAATTTTATTCCATCTTGTTTAAATTTCTCTGCTCTTTTTTTGGTTAATCTTTTACCTGCACTAATAAGTTGATTTCCATCTTCATCTTTGAGATCAAAATCGACTCTTCCTACGAAATCTTCAGGAGAAAATTCCATAAAAAATTTGCTATTTTTTATCTCTATATTTTGCACAGGATAAAAAAGTTTTAAAATATCTTGTTTGCTGTATCCTAAAGCTCTAAAAAGTATGGTTATTGGAACTTTTCTTCTTTTGTTTATTCTCATAAAGAGTGTATCTTTTGCATCATATTCAAAATAGAGCCAGCTTCCGCGATCTGGAATTATTTGTGCGGTATATATAAGTTTGTTATTTACTGTACTGCTCTCTTCTTCTTTAAATATAACACCTGGACTTCTGTGAAGCTGATTTACAACAACTCTTTCAACTCCATTTATGATAAATGAAGTTCTATCAGTCATCATAGGGATATCTCTGATAAAAATCGCTTGTTCTTTTATATCTTTAACACCGGTTTTTTCTCCGGTTTTTTCATCTTTATCCCATAAAATCAGTCTTATTGTCATTTTGAGACCGACTGAATATGTCAATCCTCTCTCCATGCACTCTCTAACATTATATTTTGGTTTACCGATTTCACTGCCTACATACTCAAGTGTAAGCCTGTTTTGCGGATCATGTATAGGAAATATTGATTTGAAAACTTTTTCGATTCCACCATCACTATTTTCGCCAACTCTCAAAAAATCTTCATAACTTTTTTGTTGTAATTGTAGTAGGTTTGGAACATCTATCTTTTTTGGTACTTTTGAAAAATCAACCCTTAGGCGATTTCCCGAATTTAAATTATTTAACATGAGTCTACCTCGTGTAGTAGTTTGAATAGGGTAGTAGTTTATCTACATTGCATGTAGAAATATTAACGACTAATTGGTCATCCGTTATTGTCCTTGGGGAGGCATGCTCCCCAAAGGTTGACTTACTTAATTTCAGCTTCTGCGCCAGCTTCTTCAATCTGTTTTTTGATCTCTTCTGCTTCGTCTTTAGATATGCCCTCTTTAAGTGTTGTTGGAGCACTTTCAACTGCTTCTTTAGCCTCTTTTAAGCCTAGACCTGTAATTGATCTAACAACTTTAATAGCATTGATTTTCTTTGCGCCTGCACTTTTAAGAATAACATCGAATTCTGTCTTCTCTTCAACTGCTGCACCTACTGCACCTACTGCACCTGCAACCATAACTGGAGCTGCTGATACACCAAATTTTTCTTCGAATTCTTTAACTAATTCACTTAGCTCAAGAACACTTAAACCTGAAATATACTCTAATACATCTTCTTTAGATATTGCCATATTGTTTTCCTTTTGTTTCTATTTTATTCATCTTTGCTAGGAAGTAAATTCCTAACAAATTCACACGCTACTAAAGCTACGGCTTGCGCCGAGAACTTAGTTATTATTTTCACTAGGAAGTAAATTCCTAACAAATTCACACGCTACTAAAGCTACGGCTTGCGCCGAGAACTTAGTTATTATTTTCACTAGGAAGTAAATTCCTAACAAATTCACACGCTACTAAAGCTACGGCTTGCGCCGAGAACTTAGTTATTATTTTCACTAGGAAGTAAATTCCTAACAAATTTTATTAAGCTGCCTCTTCTTCTTTTTTTGCTCTTAGAGCATCAAGACCAATTGTGAAGTTTGTAACCGGTGCCATCCAAGTTTGTAGCAACATTCCGATTAATTCATCTCTTGATGGTAATTTAGATAGTGCTTCAATTTTAGCAACATCGGCAATTTCACCAGCGATATATCCAATTCTGATTTGGAACATCTTATTTGTCTCTGCAAATTTTGCAACTACTTTTGTTACATCAAGCTGATCTTCACCCCAAACAAAAATATTTGTGTCTTTTAACTCAATTCCTTCGATCTCAGCATTTTTCATAGCAATTGCTGCTAGAGTGTTTTTTGAGACTTGAACTTTAACACTCTTTTCTCTAGCACTGTTTCTTAAAGCTTCTAGAGATTTAGTGTTAAGACCTTTAAAGTCACAAACGATTAGAGCGTCGGAATCCTTAAAACTTTGGGTTAACTGTTCAACTAATTCAATTTTTCTACTTTTTGTCAATTTTTCTCCTTTCCGACCGGTGATTTCAAGCAGAGTTGGAAAATTCCAAATTAAACCTTGCGGTCTCGGCTATCTCCAATCAAAGATTTATTAAAATTTCAATTCTAATGATTTTTATTTCAAATCAATTAACTCTTGATTATCAAGCGCCATTGAAGGACTCATTGTTAAAGATAAAGCTGCATTTTTGATATATTTACCTTTTGATGCTGCAGGTTTATGCTTGTTAACTGCTCTGATAAATGTATTAAAATTATCTGCAATTTGCTCGTCACTAAAACTTATCTTACCGATTCCAGCATGGATATTTCCTTGTTTATCAACTCTAAAGTTTACTTGACCACCTTTAAAATTTTCAACAGCCTTTGCTACATCCATAGTGACTGTTCCAGTTTTTGGGTTTGGCATGATACCTTTTGGTCCCAAAATTCTACCAACTTTTCCAACCATTCCCATCATATTTGGAGTTGCAATTAAAACATCAAAATTTATCTTTCCAGCTTGTATATCAGCTATCAAATCATCGCTTCCAACTATGTCAGCTCCAGCCGCTTTTGCTTCATCTGCTTTTACATCTTTTGCAACAACAGCAACTACAACTTTTTTACCAGTTCCTGCTGGAAGAACTACTGAGCCTCTTACCATTTGATCAGCATGTCTTGGATCAACATTTAGTTTTAATGCAATTTCAATTGTTTCATCAAATTTTGCACTTGCTAAATTTTTGATATTTTTCAATGCCTCTTCTACACTATATTTTTTTTCAAGATCCACTTTTTTAAGTAGTTCTTGAAATCTTTTTGTTACTTTTTTTGCCATTATATTAATTCTCCGCTTATTTTGCTACCACTTATTCCTTAGTGGTTAAGGTCTGTTTTACTCTGAAACTGTAATTCCCATACTTCTAGCACTACCTTCTATAATCTTTGAAGCTGCTTCTCTGTCATCTGTATTTAGATCTTTTATCTTTTGTTCAACGATTTCTAGAACTTGTGCTTTGGTTAGATTTGCTATCTTGTTTTTTAGTGGATTATCACTACCTTTTTTTATGCCTGCTGCTCTTTTAATCAAATCGCTAGCTGGCGGTTGTTTTGTGATAAAAGTAAAACTTCTGTCAGCATAAACCGTAATAACTACAGGAATATTATATCCCATCATATCTTTTGTTTTTTCATTAAATGCTTTACAAAATTCCATTATATTTACACCTTGTTGACCAAGAGCTGGACCAACTGGAGGTGATGGATTTGCTTTTGCTGCAGCGATTTGTAATTTTATTTCGCCAATTACCTTTTTAGCCATCTATTTTTCCTTTTTATGTTTTTTATTAACTGTCATCTTTTCACGGAAGTAAATTCCGCAAAAATTCACGCTCTACTAAAGCTACGGCTTGCGCCGAGAGACCTTATTAACTGTCATCTTTTCACGGAAGTAAATTCCGCAAAAATTCACGCTCTACTAAAGCTACGGCTTGCGCCGAGAGACCTTATTAACTGTCATCTTTTCACGGAAGTAAATTCCTGATAAATTTTACTCTACTAAAGCTTTGCCTTGCGGCAAGAAACTTTGTTTAACTGTCATTCCTAAACTATCTTCTCAACTTGTGAATAAAGAATCTCTACTGGTGTACTTCTTCCAAAAATTGAAACATTAAGTCTCAATTTACCATGTTCCATATCATACTCTTCAACGATACCTGTAAAGTTTGCAAATGGACCTTCGATAATTCTAACACTCTCTCCATTTTCAAAATAAATTTTTGGTTTTGGAGCACCTCTTTTTTCAACTCTTTCGAGTATGGTGTTTATATCTTTTTCACTAAGGGGTGTTGGTCTCTTGGATTCACCTATAAATCTTCCTACTTTTGGCAAAGATTGTATCTTTTGCCAAAGAGCTGTATCTAAGTCGATTTCTATAAAAGCATATCCTGGATAGATACTTCTTTCTGTGATCTTTTTTTCACCATTTTTAACTTCAATAACATCTTCAGTAGGAACAAGTATATTTTTGAGTTTTTCTTCAACTCCATTATCTTTAACAAGAGTTTCTATTGCTCTTTTTACACTCTGTTCGCTTCCTGCATATGTTTGAATAGCATACCATTTATGTGACATAATCTACCTTGTTATATTATGCTTGATAGCGTATAAGACATAAGCATATCTATAATCGCTAAAAATAGTGAAACTACTGTAACAACGACAAATACAGATATAAAAGCATTCCTAATTTGATCTTTTGTAGGAAATATAACTTTTGCTAACTCTAATTTTGCGTGTTGATAATAACTCTTTAATTTTTCCATTTGTATCACCTTAGACTAGTGGCAGGGCAGGAGGGATTCGAACCCGCAACCTGCGGTTTTGGAGACCGACGCTCTACCAATTGGAGCTACTGCCCTATATGTGAGTTAAGTTTTTAAAAATCTTAACTCTTTAATTTTACTTCTTTATGTATTGTATGCTTTCTAAGTCTCGGACAATACTTGCTTAATTCCAATTTTTCAGTAACTGTTTTACTGTTTTTTGTAGTTGTATAGTTAATATCACCACATTCACTACACTTTAAACCTATCTTAACTGTCATCAAATTTCCTTTTGGTTTCAGAGGAGCTTATAAGCTCCTCTACTAATAAATTTATTTGTTTATTTTTGAAACAACACCGGCACCAACAGTTCTACCACCCTCACGGATTGCAAATCTTGTACCTTCATCCAATGCGATTGGTGTAATAAGTTCAACATTTATCTTAACATTGTCACCAGGCATTACCATCTCAGTTCCCTCAGGAAGAGTGATAGAACCTGTAACATCTGTTGTTCTTACATAAAATTGTGGTCTATAGTTATTGAAAAAAGGAGTGTGTCTTCCACCCTCTTCTTTGCTTAATATATAAACTTCTGCTTCAAAATTTGTATGTGGTGTGATTGAACCAGGCTTACAAAGAACCATACCTCTTTCAACATCCTCTTTTTTAGTTCCTCTAAGAAGAATACCACAGTTATCGCCTGCTTCACCTTGATCCATCTCTTTATGAAACATCTCAACGCCTGTAACAGTTGTTTTTTGTGTATCTTTGATACCAACTATCTCGATCTCTTCACCAACTTTAATAGTACCTTTTTCAATTCTACCTGTTACAACTGTACCACGACCTGAAATTGAAAAAACATCTTCTACTGGCATTAGATAATCTTGATCAGTATCTCTTACTGGAGTTGGAATATACTCATCAACTTGAGCCATTAACTCAAGAATTTTCTCTCCCCACTCACCAACTGTACCAGTTTTTGCTTCTTCTAGCGCTTTCAGAGCAGAACCTGCAACTATAGGTATATCATCACCTGGAAAGTCATACTCGCTAAGAAGTTCTCTAATTTCCATTTCAACTAGCTCAAGTAGTTCTTCATCATCTACCATATCAGCTTTGTTCATGAAAACCACTATATAAGGCACACCTACTTGGCGAGACAATAGTATATGCTCTCTAGTTTGTGGCATAGGACCATCAGCTGCAGAAACAACCAAAATAGCACCATCCATCTGAGCAGCACCTGTAATCATATTTTTAACATAATCGGCGTGACCTGGACAGTCAACATGAGCATAGTGTCTATTATCTGTCTCATACTCGATGTGAGAAGTTGCTATCGTAATACCTCTTTCTCTCTCTTCTGGAGCATTATCGATACCATCAAAATCTTTAAAATCTGCTAGACCTTTACTCGCTAATACTGCTGATATAGCAGCTGTTAGAGTTGTTTTACCATGATCAACATGACCAATTGTACCAACATTTACATGTGGTTTAGTTCTTGAATACTTTTCCTTTGCCATTTCTTCCTCCGTCTGGATTATTTTATTATTATTTTCTATACTCTCTTGTTGGAGAGCACCTAACTTAACTATTTTTTATGGAGCTCATAGAGGGAATTGAACCCTCGACCTCTTCCTTACCAAGGAAGTGCTCTACCTCTGAGCCATATGAGCCCAAAGTGCTCATTAACTACGGTATTCTACCAAATAAAAGTAACAAATTGATTATATATTTAATGGATTGAGTGGTGAACTTGTTCTGTAGTCAAATAATGCAGAAAAAATCCAACAGCTCCCAGTAAATAAAATCTGGAGCGGGAGACGGGACTCGAACCCGCGACCCCCAGCTTGGAAGGCTAATGCTCTAGCCAACTGAGCTACTCCCGCAAATGGTGGTGAGAGAAGGATTCGAACCTTCGAAGGTAAAAACCAGCAGATTTACAGTCTGCCCTCGTTGGCCACTTGAGTATCTCACCCTTTTAATTCACCATTTTTATCTGGTCAAACACTGTTACAATTCACAAAAGAATGGAGCTGGCAAACGGACTTGAACCGCCGACCTGCTGTTTACAAGACAGCTGCTCTACCAACTGAGCTACGCCAGCACCTTTTTTGTGAGGTGAAATTATATCTCAAATATGCTTTAATGTCAATACTTTTTAGGTATAATCACAAAAAAATTGTTGGAGA
>Ga0256840_1002108_pt1 | contig 17813 bp, 16 predicted proteins | sample 355202metaG_FD_185969 | JGI IMG/M metagenome (GOLD analysis project Ga0256840, IMG submission 185969) | Hydrothermal vent microbial communities from Mid Atlantic Ridge, Atlantic Ocean - 355-202 | ecosystem: Environmental > Aquatic > Marine > Hydrothermal vents | place: Atlantic Ocean: Mid... | reverse complement strand
GGTAATGCGGGCGTTCCAGATATTGCGGCGGCACGGATTCCAGCCGTTCAAACCCCAGGAAATTGACCCCGCCGGGCAGGATAACCTGCGGCAGGCCCATATCGCTGGCGGCGGTAAATCTGGTGGGCATGGCGGTGTGACTGCCGATGAACAGCATGCGGGTCAACTCGTGCGTGGTGACATCCACAACAGCCTTGAAACCACCATCCGCCGTGCATCGGGCATAAGCCGCACCGCCAAATCCGTTGGCATGAAACACGGTGGTTTCATGGCCCAGTGCCCGCAGGCCACAAGCGATGGATTGGGTGGCCCCCGACAGCGTGCTAAGGGCGGTGATGGCGATCGAGGGTGTCCGTGCATCCACCAATTGTTCGGTATCGCACAGGCCCGCAATCATTGCGGCCGCGTTGTCCAGCACTTGCCGCAAAATGGTGTTCAGCCCGCAAATATCGACCAGTGTGGGTAGCAGAATGATCGAACTGTCGGCCACCTCGGCCCGCGGGTCGAACGGCATCGGGGAAATCAGCATCTTGCGGCTGGTCATTGGCAAATGGTGCATCACCCGCATGATGATATCGCCGCCGGTTCCACCCCCCAGTCCGACAACAACCGCGTTGCCTTTGGCGGTGGCCTGTTGCAGCAAAGGGATGGTGTGTTCCACCACATGGTCCATCGCGGCGATCTTTTCGCGCGGGCTCCAGACGGCACCGCGGGACCCCAGCGAAATATCAATGACGCGGGCTGTGATACCCAGATGGCTCAAAGCCTCGGCCAGATAGTCGATCTCTTCCTGTTTGGTTTCGACCGTGGCCAGTAACAATGCTTCGCATTTCATCAGGTTATCCTTTAACCGCACCTGCGGTCATGCCGGTGATGATCTGCCGCGAGGCCACAAAGGTAAAGATGATCGGTGGAATTGCCAGCAACATGCCGGTGGCCATGATCACGCCCCAGTCCAGATTGTATTCGGTCAGGGAATTCACAATCGTAACCGGCACCGTGCGTGTGTTCCGGTTCGACAGCGCATTGGCCAGCAGGAATTCGTTCCAGGCGATACGGAAGGTAAAAATAGACGCCGCCGCCAGTCCGGGTTTGATGATCGGCAGCACGATCAGAAAGAAAACCTGCAAGGGGCCGGCCCCGTCAATACGCGCGCTTTCCTCAAGCTGGATCGGCACCTGCACGATAAAGCTTTGGAGTATCCAGATGACAAACGGCAGATTCATGGCAACATAGATCAGGATGATCCCCATGCGTGTGCCGTCAATCTGGAACTGGAATGTCCAGATGCCAAAAATCGGAACCAGCAGCACGGCGGGCGGCACCATGCGGGTCATCAGTGTGACCAGCGAAACGGTATCACGCCCCATAAAGCGGAACCGCACCAGTGCATAGGCGGCCATGCAGCCAATGATCAGGGTCAGAATAGTCGAGGTAATCGCGATGATCAGCGAATTCCCCAAGGCCCGTCCAAAGGTGGGGTTGCAATAATCCAGCCCCTGTGGTTCGTACCAAAGCACATTGCACAACACAGTTTCATAATTGTGGATCGTTGGCAGGAAAAACAGGCTGGAGGTGTCCGACATGATATCGACGGTCAGCTTCAGCGATGTTGACAGCATCAGGATGATCGGCCCGACAGCCATAAAGATCAGGGCGACCAGCAGGGCGTAAAAGGCGGGGTTTTGTTTGTCGTAGGATTTTCGGGCCATTATGCCTCCTCCGCCGCTATATTTTTCAGGCGCATAGCGCGCATTTCTGTGGCCTTGTTATACAAGAACATGGCAACCGTCAGAAGCAGCAGCATCATCAAAAGGATGTTTGACATCGCCGCCGCCACCCCCAGTTCGCGGAATTCCGTGGCGGTGCGCATGATGCGCAGGGCCATAACCTCGGTTGACAGGCCGGGGCCGCCGTTGGTCAGCACAAGGATCACTTCCAGAACCTTGAACGAATCGATCAGGCGCAAAAGGAAGGTGATAACCAGAACCGGCATCATCAACGGCAGTTTGATATACAGGATGCTTTGCCAGCCGTTTGCCCCGTCAATGCGCGCGGCTTCCATCACCGATTGCGGAAGGGTTTGCAGCGCGGCAAGGGACAGAATGAAGATGAACGGCACCCATTGCCAAACGTCGGCAATGATAACCGAGGCAAAGGCCCAGTCGCCATCCAGCAACCAAGGCATCGGCTCGAACCCCAGACTTTTCAGCGTGCGGTTAAAGAAACCGACGGTCGGGTGGTACATATAGCGCCACATCAGGCCAACCACGATTGGCGAAATCATCATCGGCAGAATGAAAAGCGTGCGCAGGGCGGACATGCCGCGGATATTGCGATCCAGCAAAAAGGCAAGGCCAACACCAATGAACATTTCTAACGACACAACGATGGCTGAAAAGCGGAGTGTGACGAAGAAGCTTTCGCGGAAACTCTCGTCATGGAACAGGTTGATATAGTTTCGCAAGCCTACGAATTCGGCCTGACCGATCCGCTGGCTGGGATTCCAGTTCAGGAAACCGGCATAAAACACATAGCCCAACGGGTATAAAAGCGCGACCAGCAGGATTGCTGCGGCGGGGGCCAAAAACATGTATGGCGTCAGACGGTTGGCAAGCGAAGTATTCATATTCAAAGCCGTTTCTTATGACAGGGCGTCACTGGAAAGATTGCGAACGGGCCGGTATTATCCGGCCCGCCGCGTTAGGTTTGGATTATTGCCAGATATAGTAACCGGCATCTTCCATCGTTGCGCGAGTGCGTTCTGCAACACCGTCCAGCGCTTCCTGAATGTCCAGATCTTCGGTCAGGACTTTGGACAGGGCTGTGCCCAGATCGGCATTGATTTTACCCCATACAGGGATGATCGGACGCCAGTCGGGATCAGCATGGCGCAGGGCTTCGCCGAACAGTTTCATGTGCGAGAATTTGGCGTTCACATCAGGATCTTCGTGGGTCGAGAACCGCGACGGGTTGCCACCTTCAAGCGCAATCAGCTTGTCAGCCTTTTTCGAAGTCAGCCATTGCATCAGCAGGAACGCAGCTTCTTTGTGCTGCGCATTTGCGGGGATACCAATGCCGAAACCACCAGTTTGCGATGCCTGACGAACGCCGGCAGGGTGCATTGCCCAGCCAACCTTGCCAACCACAGCCGATTTTGCCGGGTCGTTAACCTGACCGGCAAACTGCGTGGAATCAAGGAACATCGCGGTTTTACCTTGCAAGAAGGCCGCGCCCGCTTCGGCAAAGCCGAATGTTTGCGCACCTTCAGGACCACAATCAACAATCTTTTTCAGCGCGGTTGCAGCGGCAACACCGGCTTCATTGTTCATGATGGGATTCCAGTCGTCATCAAAGATGCGGCCACCCAACGGGGCTAGGTGCAACAGGAACGCATGCGAGGCATGGTGGCCCGATGCGGCACGGGACGACAGGCCGCCCATTCCCGGCTCCAGTTGCGGGATTTTACAGGCCAGTTCCAGCAACTCGTCATAAGTTGTCGGCACTTTCAGGCCGTGCTTTTCAAAGATGTCCTTGCGATACCCCAGAATCGAGGTTTCCGAACCAAAAGGCAGACCAAACAATGAACCGGTTTTGCCGGGCAGATAACCTTTTTCACCACCGGCAATACCGATGTTGGCGACATAACCGTCGATCAAGTCGTCGGCATCATATTTGGGGTCGGCCAGTTTAGGGTTCATGAAATACTTGGCTAGATTTTCCAGCTGGTCGGCATAAACATAGTCTGCCTTGGAAAACACAACGTAACCGATCAGGTCATAATCGCCGACGTCCTTGGTTAATTCCAGCGTCTGGCGTTCGCGCATTTTCAGGTATTGCAGTTGGTCAACTTCGACCATGATGCCGGTTTCCTTGGTGAATTCCGGCAGTATTTTCATCACCGCATTATAGTGCGGGGTCGTCGGGAAGTTAATCACAAGCGTTGTGCCTGCGTATGGTTCGTAGGGGTTTCCGGCAACAGCTGCCGAGGCAGCAAGCGCCATCCCCGTCGAACAAACCAATGTTCTAAAATGTTTCATTTTTTCCTCCAAGTTAGTTGCGCCGCCTTAAATGGCAACACTTACAAAGCTGGCACGGGCAAAAGCGATGTGCCGGTATTCGGATCAAACAGATGGATTTCCTCCTCTTTGACCGCAAATTTACGAATTTCTCCTACCTTGACGGGGGCCGCTGAATTCACCTCGATCGAAACCCGCTGCCCGCCGAATTCACAGATCACAACAGATTCCGACCCAATGTATTCCGACAGTATAATGTTCATCGACAAGGCATCGGGGCTTTCGGTTTCTTCGAAACTGGATGGGCGAATGCCAAGGGTGACGGGATTGCCCACAGCCCCTTTCAGGTGTTGAAGAAATGCTTTTGGCAGGGGGATGGAATAGCTGTCACTGCGCACGACCAGACGGTTGTTTTCAGTGGCAAGCGTCCCGTCCAGAAAGTTCATGGTCGGGGAGCCGATAAACCCGGCAACAAATTTGTTGGCCGGCGTGCGATACAGTTGTTCGGGTGTGCCCTGCTGCATAACTTCGCCGGATTTCATCACCACAATCCTGTCGCCCAGCGTCATCGCTTCGACCTGATCATGTGTGACGTAAATGATGTTCTTTTCAATCCGCTGACTAAGCAGCGCCAGTTCGGCGCGCATTTGTCCGCGCAGTTTGGCATCCAGATTGGACAGCGGCTCGTCAAACAGGAAAATCGAGGCATCCCGCACCAGCGCACGGCCCATCGCCACCCTCTGGCGCTGTCCGCCGGACAGCTCGCCCGGCATCCGGTCCAGATAGTCGGTCAGATCCAGCATCGCCGCCACTTCGGTAACGCGTTTGTTGATCTCGGCCTTTTTGTAACGTGCCAGACGCAGGGCAAACGACATATTTTTTGCCACGTTCATGTGCGGATACAGGGCGTAATCCTGAAACACCATCGCGATGTCGCGCTCTTTGGGTTCCAGTTTGGAAACATCATTTCCATCGACCAGAATTTGTCCGTCTGTATTGGTCTCTAGTCCTGCGATCATCCGCAGTGTGGTTGACTTGCCGCAGCCGGACGGGCCGACCAATACGACAAATTCGCCATCGGCCATCGTCAGGTTCAAATCCTCGATGACTGTAACAGCCCCATAGGACTTTTTCAGGTTCTTCAGTTCAATTACCGGCATCGCCCACCCGTGAATTCCATTATGCGGCTTTCAGGTTAGGGTCATTGTGCACATAGTCAATATAAATATACAAAAATCCTTTGCGATTGCCCAAACCCCTAATAATATGCTATTCCCGCATACTGACGGGCAATATGGATAGGAACCATAGGTGGAAAAAGACAAAGTGCAGAAGGGCAGATCGATCTCGAAACACATTGAAGAGACCTTGCGGGCCGATATTGCCTCGGGCCAGATCGATGCGGGCGAGCGGCTGGATGAGACCAAACTGGCGGAGCGATTCGCGGTTTCGCGCACACCGGTGCGCGAGGCGCTTAACAGATTGGTTGCGCAGGAAATTCTGGTGTCGAACGGGCGGCGCGGCGTGCGTGTGACAGAATACACCCGCGAAGAACTGGCGCATATGTTCGAAGCGATGCATGAAATCGAGGCCCTATGCGCAGGCATGGCCGCGAAACGCCTTACTTTATTGGCTAGATCAAGCATAGAAGCTGCGCAGGCCGAGTGTATCAGAGCAGCAGAAGCCAATGATCTGCCGGGCTTTTTACGCGCTAACGAGGCCTTTCATCTGGCGATCTATCGGGCCACGGAAAACCCGTTCATCTTTGATCTGGCCTCGGGTTTTCGCCAGCGCACCGGCCCCTTTCGGGCCAAGAAATTTTCAACGGGCGAAGACCTGATTGCCTCGGCCCGTTCTCACGATGAAATAATCAAACATTTGTTTTCGACTGATTCTGCTGCGGCAGCTTCGGAAATGGGGCAGCATATGAAGGATACATTCATGTCTATTCTGGCCAAAATGTAGGCAGGAATAGCAATTTTTACCTGTGGATTCATTATTGCTGTAGACAGTTACAATATCTTGTATACAATATCTCCGAACCTAGCTTTGGAGAACTTTTAATGACCATATCCGAGACCAAGATCTATCCTATTAACACAGGTTGGCTGGAAGGCGATCTGGGGACGTATATCTTCTGGAAAGGCCCGGCGGGCAAAAAGAAGTGGCAGCCCGTTTATTGCTATTACATCGACACCGGTGAATACAAAATTCTGGTCGACACCGGATTATGCGACGAGGAACGCGCCACCAAGTACCATCACAAATGCGAAAAACGCGGCTGTCTGCAAGTGCATGAACACCTGAAGCAGAAGCTGGGCGTGGATCCTGATGAAATCGACGCGATCGTTTTCACCCACCTGCACTGGGACCATGTGCAGAATATGAAAGAATTCAAGAACGCGCGTTACATCGCGCCCAAGGCCGAAATCGAAATGGCCTATAACCCGCTGCCGCTATATTACCGCACCTACGAAAGCCCCGTTCTGGGGATCGAGCCGGCCTATAACGGTTGCGCCTTTGAAATGATCGACAAGGAAACCGAGGTTCTGCCGGGCATCACCATGTTCCCGACCCCCGGCCATTCCGTCGGGCATATGGGTGTGACGGTTGCCACCACCGGCGGCGATATCGTGATTTGCGGCGATGCAATTTTCGAGGCCCGCAATCTGGAGCCTAACGAGGACGAAAAATGGCGCTATTGGGTTCCGGCCCGTTTTGTCAATTCCTATGAGGGCTGGAAGTCGGTCGAGGAAATAGACAAGCGTGCGGATTATGTTCTGCCTTGCCATGACATCGAATGCGGTGATCACGAAGTCTACCCCTTTGAAGGCATGAAAAAACGCGAGCGCCGCAAGTTCATTCCGGGATATAACTTCTACTTTGGTGATATGCCTCCGGGTACGGCGCGGGCATCTGAAGACTCGCACGAAGACTAATCGAATAACGGGGAATGCGCCGCAAACAGGCGCATTCCCTTTTTCGTTTTACGACCTGAAATTTGATATGGGACATCCAAAAAATGCCCGATCCACAGACCCCGACAGACCCCGAATACGGCGCCCTTTGCCGTGCCTCGGCCGATATCGGGGCGGATCCGATGCTGATTCAGGCAGCGGGCGGGAATACCTCGATCAAGGACGGCAATGTGATGTGGATCAAGGCATCGGGCACCCTGCTGGCCGATGCGCTGGACAAGGACGTTTTTGTTGCGGTCGATCTGCCCGACATGCGCCGCGCGGTTGCAGCTGGCGAGGATCGCGCCGACCAGCCCGCGGAATTCGCGCTGGTGCAGGGTGGGCTGCGCCCCTCGATCGAAACCAGCCTGCATGCGGTGTTCGGGCAAAAGGTGGTGATGCACGCCCATTGTGTGCACACGCTGGCCCATGCGGTGCGCAAGGATTGCAGGGCGTTGATGCAGGCGCCACTAGACGGGTTGCACTGGGACATAGTTGATTATGTCAAACCGGGTGCCAATCTGGCGCGGCTGGTTTCGGCCGTGGCCAAGGGGCCGGTCAACGTGGTGGTGTTGCAAAATCACGGGATCATTGTGGCGGGTGATACTGTCAAGGAAACCCACGCCCTGATGATGGATGTTCACGAACGGCTGCGGATTGATCCGTCAGCACCTGTGGCGCCCGACCTTACCGCGCTTGCATCGCTGACCGAGGGCAGCGGCTACACCCTGCCGGATTACGCGTTGCTGCACCAGTTGGCGCTGGACCCTGCGCGGCTGAAACAGGCCACCGGAGGGAGCCTCTATCCCGACCATGTGATATTCTGCGGCATCGGCGCGACTGCCCTGCAAGACGGGGAAACCCCTGACCAGGCCGCAGCCAAATTGATCGGTGTCGGCGCCCCCGCCCCTGCGTTTCTGATCGTTCCGGGCAAAGGCGTTGTGGTGCGCCGTGACGCGAGCGAGGCAAACCATGCCCTGATCCGCTGTCTGGTGGATGTGTTGTTACGGGTGCCTGCCGATGCTGATCTGAACTACCTGACGGACGCGCAGAATTACGAATTGTTGAACTGGGACGCTGAAAAATACCGGAGCACGCTGAATGGCTGAACCGCTTTATATCGGGCTTGATCTGGGCACTTCGGGTGCCCGTGCAATTGCGATGGACGGGGATGGCAATGTCGCGGGCGAGGCCACATTCGCGATGGCCGATTTTGGCAGCAACCACCGTGATCCCGCCGTCTGGAAACAGGTCGCGGATGCGGCCCTTATGGGCGTTCTGGAACAGGTCGAGCGCGAAGATGTGGTGGCCATTTGCATTGACGGCACCTCGGGCACCATGTTGCCGATAGACGCTGGCGGCACCCCGCTGGCGCAGGGGCGCATGTATAATGATGCTTGCGAGGATGCCGCATTGCTGGACATCATCGCCCGTCACGCCCCTCAGGAAACTGCGGCGCACGGGGCCAGTAGCGGCTTGGCCAAGGCCCTGATATTCCAACGCGATTTTGCCCCTAACAAGGTGGTGCATCAGGCCGATTGGCTGGCCGGAAACCTGTGCGGCATCTATTCCAGCGATGACAACAACGCGCTGAAAACCGGATATGATCCGGTGGCCGGACGCTGGCCCGACTGGATGGCCAACACCGGTCTGGATATGGCGCTGTTGCCCGTTGTGCAGCACCCCGGCACGCCGGTGGCTGGCCTGCTGCCGGACATTGCCGCAAAATTCAACCTGCCCGAAACCGTGCAGATCGTGGCGGGCACCACGGATGGTTGCGCGTCGTTTCTTGCCACGGGTGCCGAGGAGGTGGGCGATGGCGTAACCGCATTGGGCACCACGCTGACACTGAAAATCCTGTCGGATGTGCCGGTGTTTGATCCGGCCAGTGGTGTTTACAGTCACCATATTCTGGGCAAATGGCTGGCCGGTGGCGCATCGAACACCGGTGGCAATGTTCTGGCGGCGCATTTCAGCAATGACGAACTGGTGGAACTTTCAAACCGCATTGATCCGTCACAGGACAGCGGGCTGGATTATTACCCGCTGACCAAACCCGGCGAACGGTTTCCTGTCGCCGACCCTGACCGCCCCCCCGTGATGATCCCCGTGCCCGATGACCGTGCCTTGTTCCTGCAAGGCATCCTTGAAGGCATCGCCGCCATCGAGGCCCGTGGATACGCCCGTCTCGCGGAACTGGGTGCGCCGGAATTGCGCCGCCTGCGTACGGTCGGAGGCGGGGCGAACAACCCTGTCTGGAGCCGGATCCGCAACCGTTACCTGAACACCGACATGCAACCCGCAGCACATAATCAGGCCGCCTATGGCGCGGCGCGGCTGGCACTCTACGGGGTGGAAAGATGAGACCGCAACTGCCCGTAAAAGCAATTGAAGAACAGGAGACCGGACCATGCCCTTTACCCTGTCGCTAAATACGAATCCGCTTGTGAACCGCTTTGCCGAGCCCGACGATCTGATCGACACCATCGCGCATGAAATAAAGCTGCGGGATGTGCAGCTAACGCATGAATTCATCAACCCAAGTTGGCCTGCGCAATTGATCCGCCGGATGACGCGGCAAATGCAGGCGGCCTGCGCGCGGACCGGTGTGCGGATTACCTCGGGGATGACGGGGCCTTACGGCCGGCTGAACCATTTTGGCCATCCGGAGCGTGATGTGCGGCGTTACTATATCGACTGGTTCAAAACCTTTGCCGATATTGTCGGTGATCTGGGCGCACGCACCGTGGGGACGCAATTTGCCATCTTTACCCTGAAGGATTTTGACGATCCGCAACGCCGCGAGGAACTGATCGACATCGCGCTGGATTGCTGGGCCGAAGTGGCCGAACACGCCAAGGCGGCGGGGCTGGAATTCCTGTTCTGGGAACCAATGTCGGTGGGCCGCGAATTTGGTGAAACCATCGACGGGGCGCTCGCCCTTCAAGAACGGATAACTGCCCGCAACATGGCGATCCCGATGTGGATGATGGCCGATATCGACCACGGCGATGTCACCAGCCCGAACCCCGATGATTACGACCCATACGCATGGGCGCGCGCGGTGCCGGAATATTCGCCGATCATCCACATCAAGCAATCCCTGATGGACAAGGGCGGGCATCGCCCCTTCATCGCCGAGTTTAACGAGGTGGGTAAAATTCACCCCGATCCCCTGCTGGCGGCGATCCGGCAGGGGGGCGGAACCGATAATGAAATCTGTCTGGAACTGTCGTTCAAGGAACGCGAGCCGAATGACCGTCAGGTTGTGCCGCATATCGCGGAATCCGTGGCCTTCTGGGCGCCGCATATCGACACCGGCGCGGCCGATCTGAACATATAGGGAGAAATACAATGGCCAAAGCGGATTTCTGGATCGGCACCAGTTGGAAGATGAATAAAACCCTGCCCGAGGCGCTGGAATTTACCAAGGCGCTGGCGGCGGCCGATGGCGGCGCAGATGCCCGCATCCAGCGCTTTGTCGTGCCCCCGTTTACCGTTACACGGCAGGTCAAGACGGTGCTGGCAGAATACTCGGTCAAGGTTGGTGCGCAGAATATGCATTGGGAAGACGCAGGCGCATGGACCGGCGAAATCTCGGCACCGATGTTGACGGACTGCGGGCTGGATCTGGTTGAACTGGGCCACTCGGAACGCCGCGCGCATTTTGGCGAAACCGATGAAACGGTTGGGCTCAAGGTCGAATCAGCTGTGCGGCACGGGTTGATCCCGCTGATCTGCATCGGCGAAACCCGCGAGCAACGCGACGCGGGGCAAGCAGACACAGTGCTGGCCGCGCAGGTTGCCGGCGCATTGGGACGGCTGACCGGTGATCAGAAATCAGCAACCGTTTTGCTGGCCTATGAACCCGTCTGGGCCATCGGCGCGGGTGGCACCCCTGCCAGCTCGGGCTACGCCGACGAACGCCACGCCAAAATTATTGCACAGGCCAGCGATATTCTGGGCCAGCGCACCCTGTGCCTGTACGGCGGCAGTGTGAACGCGGGCAACTGCGAAGAACTGATCCAGTGCCCGCATATCGACGGGCTGTTTATCGGCCGCGCGGCCTGGGAGGTGGCTGGATATCTGGACATCCTGTCCCGCTGCGCCACCGCCATCCAACCCCCGAAACAAGGAGACACAAAATGAAACTTGCAATCGCAGGAGACAGCGCAGGCGAGCCGCTTGCCCTTGCCCTCTATGACTATCTGAAAGACCGCGAAGGGTTCACCGTTGATGAACTGTCCCACCCGGTGGATGGCGCAGAAGAGTTTTACGCCAATATGTCAGCCCGCGTCTGCCAAGGCGTGGTTGACGGCACCTATGACCGTGCCATCGTGATCTGTGGCACAGGCATCGGCGTGTCTATCGCCGCCAACAAGGTGCCGGGTATCCGCGCGGCGCATGTGCATGACGCCTATTCTGCGGCCAAGGCCTCGACCTCGAACAACGCACAGGTGATCACCATGGGCGCCCGTGTGGTCGGCACGGAACTGGCGAAAACCATTGTTGATGCGTGGCTGGCGACCAGTTTTGATGAAAACGGCCCGTCGGCTGATAATGTCAAAGCTCTGGATCAGGTTGATGCGGAACATGGTTGTGCCTAGTTTGATCGTTTTCCGTGCCTGTATATCCGCGTAGGCGGGCCAACCACCTACGCGTCGCAAGGATAAGTGGGGTATTAGACCCTGGAAATAATCCGACCCGACACGTAAAACGACTTTTTACACATTAGGGCTAGAAAACCCGAAATCAGGGGTTGACCGCACCGCCCCACCTACCTAATTAAGCGCCTTGTGTGGGCCGGTAGCTCAGTTGGTAGAGCAACTGACTTTTAATCAGTAGGTCCCGGGTTCGGATCCCGGCCGGCTCACCATTTTTCCCCTTGTGTGACAGATACCATCACCGGCTTTGGTGTAGTTCTTTTGTCTCTCTGTGAGGGTTGAACATTTTTCTTATAGTTACTCCATGCGCAAATGCCGATGCGCGGGTGGTTGAATTGTCTGGTGGCAACCAGCAAAAAGTGGTGATCGGCAAGGGGCTGTGTCAAAAACCGCGGCTGGTCATTTTTGATGAACCAACGCGCGGAGTGGATGTAGGGGCGATTGCTGAAATCCACCAGTTGATCAACGAACTTGCTGATCAGGGGATTGCGGTTGTTGTGATTTCGTCTTACCTGCCGGAAATCCTGAACCTGTCTGACCGGATACTTGTCTGTCGTCAGGGCCGGATTGTCGAGGAATTTGCACCCCATGAGGCCAGCGAGGAAAAAGTGATGTATGCCTCGGTTCACTAGGGCCTGTTGACGTTCCCCACACCGCACTGGCGCGGTTATATATCGCAAAGGAATCCCGATGGCAGCTCAATTTCTGCGCTGGATTTAGATATCGATTGGAATTAGCAACGCTGCCAACCCATCTATTTTCAATCAATACCGGCTCATAAAATCGAGTAATAACAAGCAGATATAAGATATCTCCATTACTACTAAACTTTTAGTTTGACAGAAGCGAAACGCGGTCCGACTATGATTGCAGTCGCCGCCAGACGGCGAACATATAAAGATTTGGGAGGAATTGAGATGCGAAAGTATCTGCTATCTGCCGTTGCGGTTGCTGCCGTAATTGCGGGCACACCAGCGGCATTTGCCGATCAGGCTGCCGCGATGAAATGGATTGATCAAGAGTTTCAGCCATCATCACTTAGCAAGGAAGAACAAGCCGCCGAGATGGACTGGTTCATCAAGGCTGCCGAACCTTTTGCCGGAATGGAAATCAACGTTTTGTCGGAAGGTATTCCGACGCATTCCTATGAATCCGAAGTGCTGACCAAAGCGTTCGAGGAAATCACCGGCATCAAGGTGAACCACCAGATTCTGGGCGAAGGCGAGGTCGTTCAGGCCGTGCAGACCCAGATGCAAACAGGGCGTAACCTGTATGACGCCTATGTGAATGACTCCGATCTGATCGGCACCCATTCACGTCTGCAACTGGCCTACAACCTGACCGACTGGATGGCGGGCGAAGGCAAGGATGTGACAAATCCGGGTCTGGATCTGGCCGACTTTATCGGCACCCAGTTTACCACAGGGCCGGATGGCGACCTGTATCAACTGCCCGATCAGCAATTTGCCAACCTGTACTGGTTCCGCAAGGACTGGTTTGACCGCGAAGACCTGCAAACCGCGTTCAAGGCCAAATACGGCTATGATCTGGGCGTGCCGGTGAACTGGTCTGCCTATGAAGACATCGCCGAGTTTTTCTCGGACGACGTCAAGGAAATCGACGGGGTGCGTATTTTCGGCCACATGGATTACGGCAAGCGCGCGCCCGATCTGGGTTGGCGGATGACCGATGCGTGGCTGTCCATGGCCGGTGCCGGTGACAAAGGCGAGCCGAACGGTATTCCGGTGGATGAATGGGGAATCCGTATGGAAGCGGGCACCTGCAATCCGGTGGGTGCAAGTGTAACCCGTGGCGGGGCTGCCAACGGCCCTGCGGCGGTGTATGCGATCCGCAAGTGGGATGAATGGCTGCGCAAATATGCACCACCCGGCGCGGCGTCGTTTGACTTTTACCAGTCGCTACCTGCCCTGTCGCAAGGCAACGTGGCGCAGCAAATCTTCTGGTACACGGCCTTTACCGCCGACATGGTAAAGCCGCAGTCCGAAGGCAACAACACGGTTGATGCCGACGGCATTCCGCTGTGGCGCATGGCCCCCAGCCCGCATGGCCCCTATTGGGAAGAAGGCCAGAAGGTTGGCTATCAGGATGTGGGTTCGTGGACCATTCTGAAATCCACCCCTGTCGATCGTGCCAAGGCGGCGTGGCTCTATGCGCAGTTCGTGGTGTCCAAAACGGTGGACGTCAAGAAATCGCATGTGGGTCTGACGTTCATTCGCGAAAGCACGGTGAATGATGCCAGCTTTACCGAACGCGCACCGCGTCTTGGCGGGTTGGTCGAATTCTATCGCTCGCCCGACCGCGTTGCATGGTCGCCCACAGGCATCAACGTGCCGGATTATCCGAAACTGGCGCAAATCTGGTGGCAGCAAATCGGGGACGTGAATTCGGGTGCCTTTACCCCGCAACAGGCGATGGATCGTCTGGCCGGTGAAATGGATATCACCATGGCCCGGATGCAGGCCGCTGACGAGGCCGCCAATGTCTACGGTGGTTGTGGTCCGCGCCTGAACGAGGAACGCGATGCCGAATACTGGCTGTCACAGCCCGGTGCCCCAAAGCCCAAGCTGGACAATGAAAAGCCACAAGGCATGACCGTCAACTATGACGAACTGGTTGCCCGCTGGGCGCAGAACTAGGGCCTAACCCTGACATGAAATTCCGGGGCTGAACACGGCCCCGGAGACGCCTGACCAACAGGCCCCTTGTCGCGAAAAGAACACCAAAAATGACCCTTGAGTTACAGAACATCACCAAACGCGTCGGTGCCATTACCCACATCAAAGAAACGTCGCTGCGCCTGGAGCCGGGGCATTTCAATGTGTTGCTGGGGGAAACGGGTGCTGGCAAGACATCGTTGATCAAACTGATGGCGGGGCTGGACCGTGTCAGCAGTGGCAAGATACTGATGAATGGCGAGGACGTGACCCGCCAGTCACCTCAAAAACGCAACATCGCGCTGGTGCACCAGTTTTTTATGAACTACCCGCATTGGACGGTTTATGACAACATCGCTTCACCCTTGCGGGTGGCCGGTATGGCGAAAAGCGAAATTCAGGGGCGGGTCGAAGAGGCCGCCGATATTTTGCAACTGCGCCCGATGCTGAAGCGTTATCCGCATGAACTGTCGGGCGGGCAACAACAGCGCACCGCATTGGCCCGCGCCATTGCCAAGGAAAGCAAAGCGGTGTTTCTGGATGAACCGCTTGCCAATCTGGATTACAAACTGCGCGAGGAATTGCGCGAACAACTGCCCGAGCTGTTTGCCGGACGCGGCGCCGTGGTGGTCTATGCCACATCCGAACCCGAAGAGGCCCTGTTGCTGGGCGGCTGGACCGCCTTGATGCATGACGGCAGGGTCACGCAATTCGGACCCACCGCCGAAATCTATCGCGCACCAAAGAATTTGTTGTCGGCGCAGGTGTTTTCCAATCCGCCGATCAACCGCGCCGAAATTACCAAAACCGCCGATCGGGCCTATCTGGACGAGACCGTCAACTGGCCGCTAACGGGTGATGCCGCTGCCTTGCCGGACGGGACGTATCAGGTGGCGATCCGACCCGATTATGTAACGCCCACCCCGCCTGATGTGGACACGGTCAAACTGGCGGGCACGGTTCAGGTGACGGAACTAAGCGGCTCGAAAAGCTCGATCCAGTTTTTGATGGGGCCGGATCACTGGGTTTCTCTGGCCTATGGCATCCACCCGCGCGCCGCTGGCGAAGAACATGTTTTTTATATGGACCCGTCCAAGTGCTATTATTTTGCACCCGACGGCCAGCGCGTTGCGTGATCGGGGGCGGATATGGCAAAAATAACCCTTTCCAACCTGCGCCACAGTTACGAGGCAAACCCGAAAACCGATCAGGATTATGCGTTAAAGCAGATTGATCTGGATTGGGACGATGGCGGTGCCTATGCGCTGCTGGGGCCTTCGGGCTGTGGCAAGACAACCTTGCTGAACATCATTTCCGGCCTGTTGACCCCGACACAGGGGCAAGTGCTGTTTGACGGGCGCGATGTCACCCATCTACCGCCGGACAAACGCGAAATCGCGCAGGTGTTCCAGTTTCCGGTGATCTACGACACGATGACGGTTTACGATAATCTGGCCTTCCCGCTGCGCAATCGCGGTATGGACGAAGCAACGGTCAAACGTCGCGTCACCGCGATTGCCGAGATGCTGGAGCTGGGCGATGCGCTGAACCAGCGCGCGGCAGGGCTTTCGCCGGACAACAAGCAAAAGATTTCGATGGGCCGCGGGCTGGTGCGCGAGGACGTGAATGTCATCATGTTTGACGAGCCGCTGACCGTGATCGACCCGCATCTTAAATGGAAACTGCGATCAAAACTGAAAGAGCTGCACCAGCGGGTGCGTGCGACGATGATCTATGTCACCCATGACCAGACCGAGGCCCTGACCTTTGCCGATCAGGTGGTTGTGATGGACGCAGGCGAGATCGTGCAGATCGGCACGCCGGTGGAGTTGTTCGAACGCCCCGCGCATATCTTTGTCGGCCACTTTATCGGCTCGCCCGGGATGAACGTGCTGCCTTGTGATGTGCAGGGCGATACGGTGCGGTTCGAGGGGGTCGAGGTTGCGATTGAAGGGCCGATTGAACGCGGCACAGGTGATCTGAAGCTGGGCGTGCGGCCCGAATATGTATCGCTGGGTGATGGCCCGCTAAAGGGCGAGGTTATCCATGTGGCGGATGTCGGGCGTCACAACGTCATTGATCTGCGGATTGGCCAGTCACAGGTGCGCGCCATTGCCGAAGGCGCGGTGCCGCCCATTGGGGAAGCCATGGCCGTGGCGTTTCGCCCTGACAAAACGCGGATCTATCGGGACGGACACATCGTCAGCCAACCGGCGGGGGGTGCCGTATGAAAAAGCAATATCAAAAGGGGTGGTTTTTTGTGCTGCCCGTTCTGCTGCTGGTCGCGTTTAACGCGCTGATCCCGATGATGACGGTGGTCAATTATTCGGTTCAGGAAACCTTTGGCAACAACCTGTTCCTGTGGGAAGGGCTGGGCTGGTTCGAGAAAATCCTGAACTCGGAACGGTTCCACGCCGCGCTGGGCCGGCAATTCCTGTTCACTGGCCTGATTTTGGCGATCGAGATTCCGCTGGGTGTGATCATCGCACTGGCCATGCCGCGCAAGGGCATCTGGGTGCCGGTCTGTCTGGTCACTATGGCGCTGCCCATGTTGATCCCGTGGAATGTGGTCGGGGCGATGTGGAACATCTTTACCCTGCCCGATATCGGCCTGCTGGGGTATCTGTTGAACCATGTGCTGGGCATTGATTACAACATGACCCAGGACCCCTTTGCCGCATGGGCAACCATCATCGCGATGGATGTCTGGCACTGGACATCCTTGGTGGTGCTGCTGTCCTATGCCGGTCTGGTGTCAATTCCCGATGCCTATTATCAGGCCGCGCGGATTGATGGTGCGTCGTCATGGGCGGTGTTCCGGTATATCCAGCTGCCCAAGATGAAACAGGTTCTGACCATCGCCATCCTTTTGCGGTTCATGGACAGCTTCAACATCTACACCGAACCATTCGTGCTGACCGGCGGCGGCCCCGGCAATTCTACCACACTGTTGTCGATTGATCTGGTGAAAATCGCACTGGGGCAGTTCGACCTTGGGCCGGCGGCGGCGATGTCGCTGATCTATTTTGTAATCACGCTGTTTGTGTCCTGGCTGTTCTACACGCTGATGACCAAAGACGATCAAAACTAGGGGGCTATGATGAAAAAACGAAGCCTGATACCGCTGTTCTACATCCTGTTCCTGATGCTGCCGATCTATTGGCTGGTCGCGATGAGCTTTAAGACAACCGGCGAAATCCTGTCTGAATTCTCGCTGTTCCCGCGCACATGGACCTTTGACAATTACCGCACCATTTTCACCGATCCAACGTGGTACTGGGGCTATTTCAATTCGATTGCCTATGTGTCGATTAACACGGTCATTTCCCTGACGGTGGCCCTGCCAGCCGCCTATGCGTTTTCACGCTATCGGTTTTTGGGGGACAAGCAGTTGTTCTTTTGGCTGCTGACCAACCGGATGGCGCCCGCTGCCGTTTTCGCGCTGCCGTTCTTTCAACTTTATTCGGCGGTTGGGCTGTTTGATACTTACCTTGGTGT
>Ga0256840_1002107_pt1 | contig 17820 bp, 14 predicted proteins | sample 355202metaG_FD_185969 | JGI IMG/M metagenome (GOLD analysis project Ga0256840, IMG submission 185969) | Hydrothermal vent microbial communities from Mid Atlantic Ridge, Atlantic Ocean - 355-202 | ecosystem: Environmental > Aquatic > Marine > Hydrothermal vents | place: Atlantic Ocean: Mid... | reverse complement strand
AAAATGAATTATTTTCTAAAAAGCTAGTAGAATTTCCGTGACCTAAACATAAAAATAATACATCAACATCCGAATTTATTTCATTTGTGAATTTTAAATCTAAAGACCCTAATAAATCCTGATGTACTTGATAAATATAGTTCCCTGCATTTGAAGTGCTGTACACAAAATTCAATTCCGCTTTCGGGTGATTTATTAACAACCTTATTAATTCACCTGCGGTATACCCTGCTCCTCCAATTATTCCTACTTTAATCATAATTCTGAATTTACACTGTGATAAATTTTATTAGGCGTTCCTAAAATTTTAATAAAGCCTTTCGCATCTTCTGCAGACCACGCTTTATTTATTTCACCATATTCACCAAATTTAGATTTCATTAAATCGTGTTTAGATTCAATTCCATTTAAACAAAAGTGATATGGTTTTAAGGTTACAAAAACTTCGCCCGTTACTGTTTTTTGAGAATTGGTTAAATACGCTTCAATATCTCTCATTGCAGGCTCAAAATATTGTCCATCGTGCAATAACATTCCGTACGTACTTCCAATACCTTCTTTTAAATTTTGTTGCCATTTAGAAAGCACATGTTTTTCTAACAAATGATGCGCCTTAATAATTACAGTGGCTGCAGCAGCTTCAAAACCTACTCTTCCTTTAATTCCAACAATAGTATCTCCCACATGAATATCTCTACCAATGGCATATTTTGAAGCAATTGCTTCTAACTTTAAAATGGTATTTACAGAAGTATCTATTTCATCATTTATACCAACCAATTCACCTTTTTCAAAATGCAATTTAATATCTGTAGGTTCCGTTTTTTCTAACTGACTTGGATACGCTTCTTCTGGCAAAGCTTGGTGCGATGTTAAAGTTTCTACACCTCCAATACTTGTTCCCCAAATTCCTTTATTGATGGAATATTTTGCTTTCCCCCAAGGATAATCTACACCATTTTCTTTTAAGTAAGCAATTTCTACTTGTCTAGATAATTTTAAATCTCTAATTGGCGTAATAATTTCAATTTCAGGAGCCAACGTTTGAAATATCATATCAAATCGCACTTGATCATTTCCCGCGCCAGTACTTCCGTGTGCAATATATTTTGCACCAATTTGTTTTGCGTATTCCACCACTTCAATAGCTTGAAAAACTCTTTCAGCACTTACAGATAATGGGTATGTATTGTTTTTCAACACATTTCCAAAAACCATAAATTTTATTGCTTTTTGGTAATATCCTTCTAATATATTTTTATTTGTATGAGAAATTACACCCATTTCATATGCTTTTTTCTCAACTACTTTTAATTCTTTAGTTGAAAAACCACCAGTATTTACTAAAACACTGTGAACTTCAAGATTCAATTCATTTTGTAAATATTTTACACAATATGATGTGTCTAAACCTCCACTATATGCTACTACTACTTTTTCCATTTTTATTCTTTATTTTTCTTCAGAAACAATGCTTGTTTTATTCTTTTTAACCTACTTAACACTTTTGAATTATATGTACGTCTATTCTTGTTTTTAGTTTGTTTTGGATCATATAACATTCCTGTACATAAACACATTTTTTTATCTGTTCGCATTAATACATCAAAATTTTTACAGGTTTTACAACCATTCCAAAAAGCTTCGTCAGTTGTTAGTTCTGAAAATGTCACTGGCTGATAACCTAACTCATAATTAATTTTTAAAACTGCTAAACCGGTAGTAATTCCAAAAATTTTTGCATCAGGATATTTCTCCTGAGAGTATTCTAAAATTTTCTTTTTTATTTCCCTGGCTAAACCTTGGTTTCTAAAATCAGGATGTACAATTAAACCTGAATTCACTACAAAAGAATTATTATCCCACGTTTCTATATAACAAAAACCTGCCAATTTATTATCGTCAATTGCAATCACAGCATCTCCTGTACTAATTTTTTTTGAAATGTACTCTGGAGTTCTTTCAGCAATACCAGTACCTCTTACCTTTGCAGACTCCTTAATGGTTTCGCAAATTATTTCAGCATATTTAATATGCAATTTATTAGCAATAACAACTTTCATTGTTTACTTTTTTATTTTGATTGTTAAAATTTGGTGTTTTTTGAAAAGGGAATCGGACTCACCGAATTCCATAAATAATTAAGCCCTCAAGGGGCGGCGAAAGAAAAAGCGTACTAAAGTAATATGTAAACTGGTTATTTTCATTGGTACAATGATACGTAAAATATCAACATAAATAATATTTTGTTGAATAATTAACAATATTTATCTTTAATCCATCCATTATTAACACATTTTTCTTTTAATCTCAACTACTAATTAAATCAAGAATTGAAATAATGCTGGTTTTTCATTTAAATATTCACTTAAAAAACCCTTTTGCTTCATTCTTGTAAGTAAAGGTTCAAAATCTTCTTTAGATTCTAGCTCAATTCCTACTACAGCCGGACCTTTATCTCTATTATGTTTTTTTGTGTATTCAAAATAAGAAATATTATCATTTGGTCCTAAAACATCTACCACAAATTCTTTTAAAGCGCCTGCACGTTGTGGAAATTTGATAATAAAATAATGCTTTAATCCTTCATAAAACAATGCTCGTTCTTTCATTTCTTCCATTCGAGTAATATCATTATTACCACCACTTACAACGCAAACAATTGTTTTTCCTTTTATTTCTTCTTTATAATCTTCAAGTGCAGCTATAGATAATGCTCCAGCTGGTTCTACAACCATTGCATTTTCATTATATACTTTTAAAATTGTTGAACAAATAAGTCCTTCGCAAATTAAATCTGTACTATCCAATAAATCCTTACAAATTTCAAAATTTAATTCACCTATTCTTTTTACTGCAGCTCCATCTACAAAATTATCAACCTCCGCTAAAGTTGTATTGATTCCTTTTTTTAATGAAGTTGTTAATGATGGTGCTCCTTTAGGTTCAATACCAATAATTTTTGTAGCTGGACTTAACATTTTAAAAACACTTCCAACACCTGAGGCTAAACCTCCTCCTCCAACTGGAAGAAACAAATAATCAATTTGAGTTTTACTGTCGTTTAAAATTTCCAAGCCAACAGTCCCTTGTCCTGCAATTACTTCTAAATCATCAAACGGATGTACAAATGTACTTTTATCCATATTACAAAACTCTGTCGCTGCTTTTTGACTATCGTCAAAACTGTCTCCAAAAAGTTGAATTGATACAAACTCATGACCAAACATTTTCACCTGATCAATTTTTTGATGCGGTGTTGTTACAGGCATAAAAATAGTTCCGTGAACTTTTAATTTCTGGCAAGCATAAGCAACTCCTTGCGCATGATTACCAGCACTTGCACAAACAATACCATTTTTTAATTCTTCTTTTGATAACCCCTGAATTTTATTATAAGCTCCTCTAATTTTATACGAACGAACCACTTGTAAATCTTCCCTTTTGAAGTGAATTTTGGCTTGATAGCGTTCAGAAAAATTTTGCATAAAAACCAAAGGAGTATGTTCCACAACTCCTTTGATATTATGTTGCGCTTCATATATTTTCTCTAATGAAATGCTATTTTTAATAGTTATTTTCACTGAAATAGATGTAATAAAATTTAAATTAAACTACTTTTATCATCGCAGTCATAGAATCACGTAAGTACTCTCCAACATCTTCAACTGGGTGATTTCTAATTGCAGCATTTACTGCAATTAATTCTTTATTATCAACACTATTTGAACCGTTATTAAAAGGTCTTCCTACTAAATTACTTGGTGATTTTTTTACATAATCAGCAATTAAAGGCTTGCATGCATGGTCAAATAAATAACAACCATATTCTGCAGTATCAGAAATTACACGATTCATTTCAAATAATTTTTTCCGTGCTATTGTATTTGCAATTAATGGTGTTTCGTGTAACGATTCATAATATGCAGATTCTTCAATAATTCCAGATTCTGTCATTGCTTCAAAAGCCAATTCAACACCCGCTTTTACCATTGCAACCATTAACACACCGTTATCAAAATATTCTTGTTCTGAAATTTCAACAGCAGAAGCTGGTGTTTTTTCAAAAGCGGTTTCACCAGTTTCAGCTCTCCAAGTTAACAAATTAATATCGTCATTGGTCCAATCTTCCATCATTGTTTTTGAAAAATGACCAGACATAATATCATCCATATGTTTTTGAAAAAGCGGACGCATAATATCTTTTAATTCTTCTGAAGCTTTAAATGCAGCAACTTTTGCCGGATTAGATAACCGATCCATCATATTTGTAATTCCACCATGTTTTAAGGCTTCAGTAACAGTTTCCCAACCGTATTGAATTAATTTTGAAGCATACCCCTCTTCAACACCTTCAGCAACCATTTTATCGAAACATAAAATAGAACCTGTTTGTAACAAGCCACAAAGAATGGTTTGCTCACCCATTAAATCTGATTTTACTTCAGCAACAAATGAAGATTCTAAAACACCTGCTGTATGACCACCAGTTCCAACGGCATATGCTTTTGCATAATCCCAACCTTTTCCTTTAGGATCATTTTCAGGATGCACAGCTATTAATGTTGGCACACCAAAACCTCTCTTAAATTCTTCACGAACTTCAGAACCTGGCGATTTTGGAGCTACCATAATTACCGTAATATCTTTACGTATTTGCATTCCTTCTTCAACAATATTAAAACCGTGAGAATACGATAACGCGGCACCTTTTTTCATTAAAGGCATCACGGCAGAAACTACTGCTGTGTGTTGTTTGTCAGGCGTTAAGTTAATTAACAAATCAGCCGTTGGAATCATTTCTTCATAGGTTCCAACTTTAAATTTGTTTTCAGAAGCATTTAAAAATGATTGTCTTTTTTCTGAAATTGCTGCTGGTCTTAACGTATAAGAAACATCCAATCCTGAATCTCTCATATTTAATCCTTGGTTTAAACCTTGTGCTCCACAACCAACAATTACAATTTTTTTTCCTTTTAATGCTTCAACACCTTCACTAAATTCTGAAGATTCCATGAATCTACATTTTCCTAATTGATCTAATTTATCTCTTAAAGAAAGTGTATTAAAATAATTTTCCATTTTTTTTAAATTGTTTATTTATTTACTAAGATATTTTTCGAGAAATTCTTTAAAACGTCATTCTGAATTTAATTCAGAATCAAATCATGTTAATATCCAATCACTATGAGAACCTGAAATAAGTTCAGGTTGACGAAAAATTTACATTTACTTTTAAGAAATCATTCTCCTCTATTCTTTTTTAATTAATTTCTGCTAATAATTCTGAAATAGCCATCTTTGGTTTTGTAATTGCAATACGTCCTGAACGTACAAATTGTAACAAACCAAAAGGTTTTAATTTTTCGTACATTCTATTAATATCTTCTTTTAAACCTGAAGCTTCAATAACAAAATAATGCTCTGTAATTGAAATAATATGTGCTCTTCTGAATTTTAATTTATCTTGAATTTTTTCATCATATAAATGTTCTGAAGATATTTTAAACAACGCTGTTTCATGATAAATAATCTCATCTTCTGTATGATAATAAGTTCCAATAACTTCAATTTGTTTTTCTAATTGAAGTACCACTTTTCTAATCAATGTTTCTGGTACAATTACTACAAATGTAAACCGATGAACATGTTCTATTTCAGATTTAGAAACGGTCATACTCTCAATATTAATATGACGTTTTAAAAATATTGCTGAAAGACGATTTAATATTCCTATATTATTTTCAGTATAAACTGAAACTGTAAAATTTTTATTTTCTTCCATAATTAACTTAATCTTATATCTGAAACACTCGCTCCGGTTGGTATCATTGGAAATACATTATCTTCTTGTTCTATAATAACTTCCAAAAAATAGGCTTCTTTTGATGCCATCATTGTTTTTATAGCATCTGCTAAATCCGCTCGTTTTGAAACTCTAACAGCTTCAATATCATAAGCTCCTGCTAGTTTTAAGAAATTTGGACTTACCATTTCTGTTGAAGCATAACGCTTGTCAAAAAATAATTCTTGCCATTGACGAACCATTCCTAAATAACTATTATTTAACACTACAATTTTTACAGCTGCTTTTGTTTGAAGTATGGTTCCTAATTCGTTACAAGTCATTTGATAACCTCCATCACCAATAATAGCAACCACTTCACGATCTGGCGCTCCCATTTTTGCTCCAATTGAAGCTGGTAGTGCAAATCCCATAGTTCCCAAACCACCAGAAGTTACATTACTTCTTGTTTTTTTAAAATTGGCATAACGCCAAGCAAACATTTGATGCTGACCAACATCAGAAACTATAATAGCATCTCCGTTGGTTTCTTTGTTTATGCCACCTAAAACTTCTCCCATTGTTAGTCCTTCTTTTGTAGGATTTAACTGATCGTAAATTACAGTTTTATGTTCAATATCGTATAATTTATGAAATTCTTGCATCCAATCATTATGCTCAGCTTTATTTAAATATTGTATTATTTCAACTAACGATTCTTTAACATCCGCTATCACTGCAATATCCGTTTTTACATTTTTATCTATTTCAGCTGGGTCAATATCAAAATGAATCACTTTGGCTTGTTTCGCATACGTTGCCAAATTACCAGTAACACGATCGTCAAAACGCATACCAATAGCAATTAAAACATCACATTGATTTGTTAAAACATTTGGCGCATAATTTCCGTGCATACCAACCATACCAACATGTAATGGATGTGTTGTTTCTAACGCTGACAGACCTAAACCTGTACAAGCCGAAGGAATATTAACTTTTTCAATGAAATTTTTAAATTCTTGTTCAGCTTCGCCTAAAATAACACCTTGCCCCCAAACTATAAATGGTTTTTTAGCACTATTTATCAATTCTGCAGCTTCTTTAACTTTTTCAATATTTAATTTTGGAACCGCTCTATAACTTCTAACTTTTTCACATTTTTTATAAGAAAAATCTAATTCTCCAAATTGTGCATCTTTGGTTATATCAATTAAAACTGGACCTGGACGACCTGATTTTGCAATATGAAATGCTTTCGCAATTATTTCAGGAATTTCACTTGCCTTTGTTATTTGATAATTCCATTTAGTAACCGGTGTTGAAATCCCAATAATATCTGTTTCCTGAAAAGCGTCAGAGCCCAATAAATGTGATCCAACTTGGCCCGTAATACAAACCAATGGTGTAGAATCTATTTGTGCATCAGCAATACCTGTTACCAAATTTGTGGCACCAGGACCTGAAGTTGCAAAAACCACCCCTACTTTTCCTGTTACACGTGCAAAACCTTGTGCTGCATGTATTGCTCCTTGTTCATGACGTGTTAATACATGATGAAATTGCTCTTGATACTTATATATTTCATCATATATTGGCATAATTGCACCTCCTGGATAACCATAGGCTAAATCCACTCCTTCTGCTAATAGACATTTTATAACAGCTTCAGCACCAGTAACTCTCATCTGCTTTTCAATTATTTTTTCTTGGGTATCTGTTTTTAATGTCTCCATATTTTTAAAATTTATCCGTAACACAACCTTCTGAAGCTGAAGAAACGGTATTAGCGTATTTATATAATATTCCTTTTGTATGTTTTAAAGCTGGCGCTGTCCAATTAGCTTTTCTACTAGCTAATTCTTCATCTGTTAATTTAACATTAATTGTTTTAGCTGAAGCATCAATAACAATTATGTCTCCATCTTTTATCAATCCAATTGTACCACCTGATTGTGCTTCAGGAGTAATATGACCTACCACAAAACCGTGTGTTCCACCAGAAAAACGGCCATCTGTAATTAAGGCTACTGATTTTCCTAAGCCTGCGCCCATAATCATTGAAGTTGGTTTTAACATTTCTGGCATTCCTGGACCTCCTTTTGGCCCAACATATCTAATTACTACCACATCACCTCTTGATACTTTTCCTTCTCTAATTCCTTTATTTGCGTTGTCTTCACCATCAAAAACTACTGCTTTCCCTTCAAATAAATTACCTTCTTTTCCACTAATTTTAGCAACTGCGCCTTCTAATGCAAGGTTACCAAACAAAATTTGTAAGTTTCCTGAAGATTTTAATGCTTTTTCTGTTGGATGAATAACTTGTTGATCTTCTTCAAAAGTTAGTGCTTTTACATTGGCTAAATTTTCAGCTAAGGTTTTCCCTGTAACTGTCATACAATCACCATGCATATACCCTTTTTCTAATAAATATTTCATTACAGCCGGTGTTCCTCCAACACCATGAACGTCTTCCATTAAATATTCACCACTTGGTTTTAAATCAGCAATTAATGGAGTTCTATCACTCACGCGTTGAAAATCATCTAAAGTAAACTCAATTCCAGCAGCATGTGCAATAGCTAAATAATGTAGTACAGCATTTGTTGAACCTCCCAATGCATTTACTAAAGCCACCGCATTTTCCAACGATTTTTTAGTGATAATATCCAAAGGTTTTAAATCGAGTTCTAACAAATTTTTAATTGCTGCAGCTATACGAGTGCTTTCACTTTCTTTATGTTCATTTTCAGCTGGAATAGATGAATTATAAGGTAATGCAAACCCCATAGCTTCAATTGATGAAGCCATCGTATTTGCTGTATACATTCCACCACAAGCACCTGCGCCAGGAATTGCATTTTTAATAATTTCTTTATAATCTTCTTCTGAAATATCTCCAGATAATTTTTGTCCTAATGCTTCAAAAGCTGAAACAATATTTAATTTTTGACCTTTATAGTTTCCTGAAGCAATAGTTCCACCATATACCATTAATGAAGGTCTGTTTAAACGTAACATTGCCATAATAGCTCCTGGCATATTTTTATCACACCCCACAACAGTTACCAAACCGTCGTAACTTTGAGCATTCATTACCACTTCAATAGAATCAGCAATAATATCACGAGAAGGCAACGAATAATTCATTCCTGAAGTTCCCATAGAAATACCATCACTTACACCAATGGTATTAAATATTAATCCGACTTGATCTAATTTATTGACCTCTTCTTTAATTTTTAATGCGATTCCGTTCAAATGCATATTACAAGGATTCCCATCGAAACCAGTACTTGCAATTGCCACTTGTGGTTTTTTCATATCATCATCTGATAGGCCAACTGCATATAACATCGCTTGTGAAGCTGGTTGAGTTGGATCTTGAGTTACTCTTTTACTATGTTTATTTAATTGCATTTATTTATTCTTTTTAATTTTTTTTTAAACAAATTGCTGTTTCTTAATTTTTAAACAAAAAACAAATTTAAATTAGGCTTTTGTTTTATCCTTTTTTTGTTTTTATATTTTACAATATCCATTATTCTATAATTCAATATAACATATTGCTTTACTGATGGTTATAACTATTTTTTTACAATGATTATGCAATAAAAAAACCTCCCTGAAATTTATCAGGAAGGTTTTAATAATTTTATAAACTACAATACCATTCCTAATCTCCTTGTGAAATAATCACAGAGACTTGAATAGAAATAATATTTATAATTAGTTTTTTCATACTTGAGCAACAAATATGTTACTATTTAATTAATAAACAATTATTTAGTTAAATTAATTTACTCAATTCTTATTTTGAACCACTTGTCGTAACGCTTCTATCTATTTTACGCATTAGTCCTTGTAAAACTTTACCTGGTCCAACTTCAATAAATTCAGTTCCACCGTCAGCAATCATTTGCTGAATAGATTGTGTCCAACGAACTGGTGCTGTTAGCTGTGCAATTAAATTTTCTTTTATTTCTTCAGAATTCGTTACCGCTTTTGCAACTACATTTTGATATACTGGGCATATTGGTTTACTAAATATTGTATTCTTAATTGCTTCTGCCAATTCTTCTCCTGCAGGCTCCATTAAAGGTGAATGAAAAGCACCACCAACAGGTAATTTTATAACACGTTTTGCTCCTTTTTCAATTAATAATTCACATGCTTTATCAATGGCTGAAATTTCTCCTGAAATAACCAATTGTCCTGGGCAATTATAATTAGCCGCAACAACAATTTCATCTATACTTGCACAAATTTCTTCAACAATAATATCTTCCAAACCTATAACAGCTGCCATGGTAGATTCTTGTGCTTCACATGCTTTTTGCATTGCCAAAGCTCTTTTTGAAACTAATCTAAGTCCATCTTCAAAAGTTAAAACACCGTTTGCAACCAATGCTGATAATTCACCTAAAGAATGACCAGCTACCATTTCTGGCTTAAAATCTTCACCCAATGTTTTTGCTAAAATTACCGAGTGTAAAAATATAGCTGGTTGTGTTACTTTCGTTTGTTTCAATTCTTCAGCAGTTCCTTCAAACATAATTGTTGTAATGTTGAATCCAAGAATTTTATTTGCTTGCTCAAAAAGTTCTTTTGCTAAGGGAGAGTTGTTGTATAAATCTAAACCCATTCCTGTGAATTGAGCTCCTTGACCTGGAAAAATATATGCTTTCATCTTAATTCTATTTCGTTGTTTATATAAAATGCAAAAATAGGAATTATTTATTGTATTCGTAATAATCTAATAATTATACTTTTAGGAACTCCTCTAATCTATTTTGTAGTTTATTTAAAAAACGATTTAATTTAAATGCTGAAAAAGCAATAAAACTCGTTAATAATTAAGTAATACAAAATTTATTTCACTGTGATTATCACTTTGTAACCCTCACTATTTCTTACGTTAAAAACAGTATTGTCTTCAAATAATAAATATTGCCCTTTTACACCTACTAATTTACCAGAATATACATGTTCTTTTTCAAGGTTTAACGTTTTTATTTTTGTTGGATATTTTAAAATAGGGTAGTTTATCTCAGTGATTTTACTATTATTTTGTAAAAAATAGTCTAAAGCTTCCGATGGAATATATTGTTTTAATTTTTCTCTTTCTTCAATTAAATCAGCATCTAAAACTTCATTTTTTAACATTTTTTGCCAACTCGTTTTGTCAGACACATACGCTTTTAAAGCAACTTCTGTAATCCCTGCTAAATACCTATTAGGCACTTCAACAATTTCTATTGCTTTTGTAGCTCCTTGATCAATCCATCTCGTTGGCACTTGTGTTTTACGCGTTACACCAACTTTTACATTGCTCGATAGCGCTAAATAAACAATATGAGGTTTCAATTGTACTTGTTTTTCATATTCTAAATCACGGTCTTCAATATTTAAGTGTGCGGTACTTAATTCGGGTTTCATAATCCAATCGCCTACTGCAGCACTTTTATAAAAACAATCGTAACAAAAACCTTGTCTGAAAATTTTTTTCTCCTTTCTACAACATAAACATTGGTAGCCTTCAAAACTAATTTCAATCTCTCTACCTAATAACTGATTTAAATTTAAAACATCATTTTCAACATCTAAATAATAATGAACCACATCATTTAACTCAGTCATCATTTTTTTTAAAACAGTTTGGTATTGCATAGAAAGTTTTTAGTAAATTTAACTCGATAAAGATACTTATAAAAAAATGCCATATCCAATAGTTAATTCAATAATTTCTTGGTTTTTAAAAAAGAGAAAGCATCAAATGGAACTATTTTTAAAATATCCAATTGACGTTCAACAAGAATTACTCTTTAAATTACTGTATAAAGCACAGTATACTGAAGTGGGAAATAAATCAGATTTTTCATCTATAAAATCTTATCAAGAATTTACTGAAAAAGTACCCATTCAACAATACGAATCTATTGAACCCATGATTGAACGCGCCAGAAAAGGGGAACAGAACATCTTTTGGTCTACTCCTATAAAATGGTTTGCAAAATCTAGCGGAACAACTAACTCAAAAAGTAAATTTATACCAGTGAGTGAAGAAGCCTTAGAAGATTGCCATTTTAAAGCTGGAAAAGATATGCTTTGTTTGTATTTTAATAACAATCCAGAGTCACAACTTTTTATTGGAAAAGGTTTACGATTAGGAGGAAGCAGTGCCGTTTACGAAGATAATAATTCGTTTTTTGGTGATTTATCAGCTATTATTATTGAAAATATGCCTTTTTGGGCAGATTATAGTAGTGCTCCAAAACAAGAAACCGCATTAATGAGCGAATGGGAAAGTAAAATAGAAGCTATTATTGATGAAACTATTGAAGAGAACATTACCAGTTTAGTAGGTGTTCCTTCTTGGATGTTGGTATTGTTAAATAAAGTATTAGAAAGAACTGGGAAAAACAATATTTTAGACGTTTGGCCAAATCTTGAAGTGTATTTTCATGGTGGTGTAAATTTTAATCCATACAGAGAGCAATTCAAAAAATTAATTCCTAAAAAGGAATTTAAATATTACGAAACTTACAATGCTTCTGAAGGTTTTTTTGCTATTCAAGACCTTAATAACTCCTTAGACTTATTATTAATGCTTGATTATGGTATTTTTTATGAGTTTATTCCTATGAATAAATTTGATGATGAAAATTCTAAAGCTATTCCACTTTCTCAAGTAAAATTGAATAAAAATTATGCTATGGTAATTACTACAAATGGCGGGTTGTGGCGTTATTTAATTGGTGATACTGTGAAATTTACTTCCTTAAAACCATATAGAATAAGAATTACAGGAAGAACAAAACACTTTATTAATGTTTTTGGTGAAGAATTAATTATTGAAAATGCGGAAAACGCTTTAAAAAAAGCTTGTTTAAAAACCAATGCTGAAATTTCTGAATATACTGTTGCTCCTATTTTTATGAATGGAAATAAAAGCGGTGGTCACGAATGGCTGATTGAATTTAACAAACAGCCTAAATGTATTAATTACTTTACTGAAATTTTAGACAATTCACTAAAAGCAATAAATTCAGATTATGAGGCAAAACGCTATAACAACTTAGCACTAGCAATGCCTAAAATAAATATTGCTAGAGATGGTTTATTTTATGATTGGTTTAAACAACAAGGAAAATTAGGTGGACAACATAAAGTACCAAGATTATCTAATACAAGAAAATATTTGGAGGAGCTATTGGAATTGGAATTCGTTCAATAAAATTTTTAAAACTTAAATTTTTCGTTCAATAACATAATTAACCATGGTTAAAAGTGAATTTTTGTATACTGAACTTGGGTAAGTTTCTAAAATATTTAGTGCTTTAGATTGGTACTCTTCCATTTTTGAAGTTGTGTATTGAATACCTCCCTTTTCTTTCACAAAAGCAATTACTTCTTTTACACGTTGCTTATCTTTATTATAATTTTTAACAGAATTTATGAGCCACTTTTTTTCTTTATCAGAACAATTATTAATTGCATAAATAAGCGGAAGTGTCATTTTTTGTTCTTTAATATCAATCCCTGTTGGTTTTCCAATTTTCTCATCAGTATAATCAAATAAATCATCTTTTATTTGAAATGCAATACCTATTAACTCTCCAAATAAACGCATTTTCTCAACTTCTTCTAAAGGACTTCCAACTGATGCTGCACCAATACCACAACAAGCAGCAATTAAAGTTGCCGTTTTTTGACGAATAATTTCAAAATAAATTGCTTCGGTAATATCTAATTTTCGTGCTTTTTCAATTTGAAGTAATTCACCTTCACTCATTTCACGAACTGCAACTGATATGAGTTTTAAAATATCAAAATCATTATTATCTATAGAAAGTAATAAACCTTTTGATAGTAAGAAATCACCTACCAATACTGCTATTTTATTTTTCCATAAAGCGTTTATAGAGAAGAAACCTCTTCTTCTGTTACTGTCATCCACCACATCATCATGTACTAAAGTAGCTGTGTGAATTAACTCTATAATAGAAGCTCCTCTGTAAGTTCTTTCGTCAAACTTCCCATTAGAAACCATTTTTGCTACCAAAAAAACAAACATTGGACGCATTTGTTTTCCTTTTCGCCTAACAATATAATGTGTAATTCTATTTAATAACGGAACTTTTGTAGCCATGGCCTCTCTGAACTTACTTTCAAAAAGTTCCATTTCTTGAAGAATGGGTTGTTTTATTTGTTCTACTAGCTTCATAAAGAAATCAAAAGTAAGGAAAATAGTTTAACTTTTGTTAGCTAATTGTCCACAAGCTGCATCAATATCTTTTCCTCTACTTCTGCGAACATTCACAATAATGTCGTTCATTTCTAAAATACTAATATAATCACTTATTGCTTGGGGTTTTGCTTGCTGAAAATCACCATCATCAATCGGATTATATTCAATTAAATTTACTTTACAAGGCACAAGTTTACAGAAATCAACCAAAGCCATAATAGACTCTCTGTTGTCATTAATTCCATTCCAAACAACATATTCATAAGTGACTCTACTGCTTGTTTTTTCGTACCAATATTGTATTGCTTCCTTTAAATCTTTCAATGGGAAATTTTCATTAAAAGGCATTATTTTGGTTCTAATTTCATCAATTGCGGAATGTAATGAGACTGCCAAATTAAATTTCACTTCATCATCTGCCAATTTTTTAATCATTTTTGGAACTCCTGAAGTTGAAACTGTAATTCGTTTTGGAGACATCCCCAAACCTTCTGGTGAAGTTATTTTTTCTATTGATTTTAGTACATTGTTGTAATTCATTAATGGTTCTCCCATTCCCATAAAAACAATGTTAGACAATTTATGGTTGTAATACAATAAACTTTCTTTATTGATTGCTGCTACCTGATCGTAAATTTCATCAGGATTTAAATTTCGCATTTTCTTTAAACGTGCTGTAGCACAAAACAAACAATCTAACGTACAACCTACTTGGCTAGAAACACAAGCAGTAGTTCTTGTACCTGTTGGAATTAAAACCGATTCAACAATTAGTCCATCATGCAATCTAATAGCATTTTTTACAGTTCCGTCAGAACTTCGTTGCATATTGTCAACTTCAATATGATTTATTACAAAATTGTTTTCTAACATTTTACGAGTTTCCAATGAAATATTGGTCATATCTTCAAAAACATAGGCACTTTTACTCCAAAGCCATTCATAAACTTGGTTTCCTCTAAATGCTTTATCTCCATTTTCAACAAAAAAATTTCTTAATTGATCTTTTGTTAAGGATCGTATGTCTTTTTTATTTATCATTTCAAACAGGTTTATAAAAAAATTGAGGTTTTCTAAAAAAACTCATTTTGTCAAACTGAGCTTGTCGAAGTTGGTACCTAAACGGTTAACATATTTCGACAAGCTCAATATGACACAAAAGTCAAATTTCAGAAAACCTCAATTTACTTTATTAAAAAATAAATTTTTATATAATCAACATTGCATCTCCATAAGAGAAGAATTTATATTTTTCTTTAATAGCTTCTTCGTATGCTTCCATTAAAAAATCATATCCTGCAAAAGCAGCTGCCATCATCATTAAAGTAGATTTTGGTGTGTGAAAATTTGTAATCATACAATTTGCAATACTAAAATCGTAAGGAGGAAAAATAAATTTATTGGTCCAACCATTAAACTCATTTAAACGACCGTTTGAAGAAACTGAACTTTCTATCGCTCTCATTGCAGTAGTACCAATAGCACACACTCTTTTTTTAGTGTTAATAGCATCATTTACAATTTTTATAGTTTCAGCGGTTACAATTGCTTTCTCTGAATCCATTTTATGTTTAGATAAATCCTCCACTTCAACAGCGCTAAAAGTTCCTAAACCTACATGTAACGTAACTTCAGCAAAATCAATTCCTTTAATTTCTAAACGTTTCATTAAATGTTTAGAAAAATGCAATCCTGCAGTTGGAGCCGCAACAGCACCTTCGTGTTTTGCGTAAATTGTTTGGTAACGCTCCGCATCACTTTCTTCAACGTCTCTTTTAATGTATTTTGGTAATGGTGTTTCTCCTAATTCTTCTAATTTTTTTCTAAATTCTTCATAAGAACCATCATATAAAAAACGCAATGTTCTTCCTCTTGATGTTGTATTATCTATAACTTCAGCAACTAAACTTTCATCATCACCAAAAAATAATTTATTTCCTATTCTAATTTTTCTAGCAGGATCAACTAAAACATCCCACAATCTACTTTCTGCATTTAATTCTCTTAATAAGAAAACTTCAATTCTTGCTCCTGTTTTTTCCTTTTCACCATACATACGTGCTGGAAAAACTTTGGTATTATTCAATATCATTAAATCACCTTCATCAAAATAATTAATTAAATCTTTAAACGTATGGTGTTCAATAGTATGTTCTTTTCTATTCAAAACCATTAAACGAGACTCATCTCTATGTTCTGCAGGATATTCAGCTAATAAATCGTCAGGTAATTCAAATTTAAACTTAGATAATTTCATGTAGTTGTATTTATTTTTTTTATTGAATGCGCGCAAAGATACAACATCGGCATAAGCGTTGTCAAGTGTTTTACAATAAAACTTTGTTTATGGGTATTTTAACGTGTTATTTTTTTGAAATCTTCCCAAAAAGTTGGATACGATTTTGACACAACATTTGGATCTTCAATTTGAATGGAAACTTTAGTTGCTAAGGGTACAAATGCCATAGCCATTCTATGATCGTCATAGGTTGAAATACAAATATTCTCTTTTATTTTAGTTGAAGATTTTAAATATAAAGTTTCATCAGTTATAGTTACTTCTCCTCCTAATTTTTCGATTTCAGTTTTAAGAGCTACTAACCTATCTGTTTCCTTTATTTTCAATGTATGAAGCCCTGTTAAAAAACATTCAAGTCCTAAACCAAAACAGGTAACTGCAATTGTTTGCGCAATATCTGGCGCACTTTTTAAATCTAAAACTACTGTTTGTTGGTTATGGATTGCTGTTTGTTGGTTTGATAAAATTATTGAATTCTTTTTAAATTTTGTATCAACTCCTAATTGCTTATAAATATCAACTAAAACTGCATCTCCTTGTAAACTCGTTTTTTTATAAGATGCTAACATAATTTCAGAATTTGAACTTAAAGCTAGCAAACTAAAATAATATGAAGCCGAGCTCCAATCCGATTCTACAACTATTGTTTTATTTTCAATTGTTGATTTTGGTTGAATTAAAATAACATTGTTCTCCCAAGAATATTGAATACCTAACTCCGATAATAATTGCAAAGTCATATTAATATAAGGAATTGATGTAACCTCACCTTTAAATTTTAATTGCAATCCGTTTTTTAGTGTAGGCGCAATTAATAACAATGCAGAAATATATTGACTGCTTACATTCCCATCAATTTTAACAAAATCTTTGGTTAGTTTTTTTCCTGAAATTTTTAGTGGCGGATATCCTTCTTTTTCTAAATATTGAATATCTGCGCCTAATGATTTTAAAGCGTCCACCAAAATTTTAATTGGACGGTTTTTCATTCTATGAGAACCCGTTAAAATAATTTCAGAATTTTCTTTTACTGAAAAATGAGCTGTTAAAAAACGCATTGCGGTTCCAGCATGTCCAATATTTATTTCGTTTGATGTATTTGCCAATGCTTTTTGCATTAGTTTAGAATCATCAGAATTTGAAACGTTTTCAATTTTTAAATTTGGATAAAATTGTTGTAAAACTAACAACCTGTTTGTTTCACTTTTAGAACCTGTAATTTGAATATTTCCAGTTACCGTTTTAGTAATTTTATCAATTTTTAACAAATTCATTCTCAATTTAATATAGTTAATTAAAATAAATTATTTTTTGATAAACTTATAATAACCTGCCATTAACGTTCCATAAAGAACCGACATTAGCAATTGCATTCTAACAAATTGTTCCCAAGTTGAAGCTGAAAAATATTGAGCTACCATTCCTGTTATTCCGCCATGTGTAAAAATTGAAAAGATTATTTTTATGCTAGTAATAACCACT
>Ga0256840_1002106_pt1 | contig 17820 bp, 18 predicted proteins | sample 355202metaG_FD_185969 | JGI IMG/M metagenome (GOLD analysis project Ga0256840, IMG submission 185969) | Hydrothermal vent microbial communities from Mid Atlantic Ridge, Atlantic Ocean - 355-202 | ecosystem: Environmental > Aquatic > Marine > Hydrothermal vents | place: Atlantic Ocean: Mid... | reverse complement strand
GTTTATAAAAAATGATAAATATCATAAGACGGAAATTATTTTGGATAATGCTAGGGATAGTCTTGTTGGTTTTCTAATGAGTAATGGTTATTTACCTTGCCCTGATGCTGATGATGATGGTCAAGCAGATGGTTCTGGGGGGAGTTGTCTTTGTACGTGGCCTAACTGTTATTTGCCCGATGTTACTCTTGGAGTTTCTGCACTTGATGCTTATCGTTATCGGCTTTACTACCAAGTTGACAATAACTTTACTTCTTTTACTTCCTTAAGAGGCTTTTGTGTTCATGCTCCTTATCTTACGCCCAGTATCACGGTTACTGATGGTAATCATAGTTATAATGTTGTCGCTGTTCTAATAAGTGCAGGCCTGACTGATGCCGATCATGACGGAAAAAAGCTAGATGGCTTAAATAGTGAAGGAACCAATTTCGTTATGTCCAGTGTTAAAGAGTCCTCAAATTATGACGATATAGTTAGAGAGCTTTATAAACAAACTTTAATTTCTGAAGTTTGTGAGCCCAATTTGCGGCGTATCAAAGTAGTTATCACAAACGATTATCTTTGTTATCATGGTAAAACTCATGATTCCTCTGATGGTGTTATCTTTATCGCTCCGGGAGACGTAATTCAAGAACACTACTGTGGTTATTCTTCTGGAGGCTGCTGAATGGGGGGAGCCGGGGCAGGTAGCCTCATAAAAGATTACGATTATCTCCGTAACATAGATTGGAATGGTGATCGTGACGGAGTGGTTTATTGGGACGGCTATAATTGGAAAAATTAAGGATTAAGGCTATGTCCACGACGAATGTTAGAGGCTTTACCTTTATAGAATTGGCTCTAGTCCTGATTATTATGGGGGTCTTAATGTCTGTAGGGATTAGCCTTTTATCTGGTGTTTTTAAGTCCCACAAACTTGGTCAATCACGTTTTATTTTGCAATCAGATAAAGATGCTATTATTGGTTTTGTGCTTCAAAGTGGTCATTTTCCTTGTCCTGATAGTGACGGAGATGGTTTAGAAGATAGAGATGCGTCTGGAAATTGTTCTTGTGTCTGGCCTCACTGTTATCTCCCGTATAAGGAAATTAATGCCCGATATACAGATGCCTATCATCATAAAATTTATTATTTCGTTGATAATAATTTCACTAAATTTCCTGATATTAGGGGATTTTGTGTCCATGCCCCTTCTTTAACTCCTCAGGTACAAGTGAAAGATGGTACAAAACAATATGCTGTAGTAGGAGTGTTAATAAGTGCTGGTTTTGGAGATAAAGATGGGGATGGTCTTCTTTTAGATGGCGAAAATGTAGATGGCTCTCCGTTTTTTAGTCAGAGCGTTTCTCCTTCGAATATTTATGACGACCTCGTTTCGGAATTATCTCTAGGAGAAGTATATTCTAAAGTGTGTGATAATCAGCTTTCACGTCTAAAAATTCATCTTACTAATGGTTATTTATGTCATAATGGTCATGTATATGGTTACCAATATTCTTACATCTTTTTAAGTCCTAACGAGTCTGTTTTTGAAAATAGTTGTCAAGGGACAGAACGTAGTTATATATATCTACGTAATGTTGATATTAATTTAAATGGTATAGTCTCTTGGGATGGTAATTCGTGGTCTGATGAATAAGATCTATTTTAGGGATAATTATGAATTTATCTTTGATTTATAAAATCTATAAAAGAGAATTTTTTTTGGTAGTTTTAAGCTCAATTCTTTTGAGTGTTAGTAGTTATTTAGTGTTTAACTCGTACTGGCGTTTTACGAGCGTCCAAAAATATAGAAATTATCTTGTTTCTCAGGATAGGAAAGTTTTACAAATTAAAAGAATTCTTTCTGAATTAGATCGCTATCGCCCTTATTTAAATGCCAATTTTGTTGCAGTAAATATTGATAATAAATTAAGTATTTTCCCTTTTGAAGATCTTATATCGTCTTTGTCATCCGTTTATAATAATCCTGGCTTTTTTATTCTTCGTGATTTTAGATTACATACTTGTCTAGAAAAATTAATTTCAGAAGAAAATTGTGTGCCTTATGCAGAAATTAGAGGCATAAAATTTATAACTCTTAAGGAAAAAAATGAAAGATAGGCACTTTTTATTAATTTTAATCTGGTTTCCCTTTGTTTTTTCGGTTTTAGTTATTTGTTATTTTTTTGTAAAATATTTCTATTTTTCTCCCAAGCCAAATTTTTCAACTATCAATACTTCTAAATACGAACGTCTTTTAGAGCTTAATTTTCCTGTAAAAATTAGACCTACCAAATTAGATTTTTCTTTTAAAAATTTATCTTGGAATCCTTTTCTTGGTCACGAGGTAAATCAGATAACAGCTAAAGATGTTAGATTAAAAAAAATCGTTGTTACAGCTATTCTTAATATTGGTAATAATAGGGTTTGCATTGTTAATGGAAAAGAAGTTTTTGTTGGAGAAAAAATAGGAGATGTTGTCGTTTCCGATATAGTTGGTAGTCAGGTGTTTCTTATTTTACCAAATAGAAAGAAGGTGAAGCTTAATGTGGGTCAAGAATTCTATTATTAAATTTTTATTTTCTGGGTATTTGTTATTTTTTATTGTATCTTGTGCTCCTAAAAACAATGTAGGTATTAATCTTACACCTGTTGATCATAAATCAAGATCTCAGAAGATCAATGAATTATCTATCCATCAAAAAAAGAAGCTTTCCAAACATTTTTCAATGTATACATATCAAGATGAGACAAAAAATACTTTATCTCTTCAAAAATCGAAGCAAATTTTGTCTTCTAAATCTTCTAATAATTATGCTTCAATTTTAGATAAAAAGATCTCTTCTTTTGTCTTTGCCCACGAAAATTATAAAACTATTTTAAAATTTATTGCTGACCAATTAAATTTGAATCTTATAATTTCCAAGGATGTTAATGATGTTGTTTCTCCAGATAAGTCTTATCTCACTTTGTCTTTTCACAATCTTACGGTTAGACAAATTCTTGCGGCGATATCCGAAATTTTAGGTATTTCTTTTAAAATAAAGAATGGTATTCTTTTTGTTGATGCATACGAACAACGTATTTATGACCTTGGTTTTTTGACTACTTTACGTACCTCTAGTTTTGATTTGGGAGGAGATGTTCTCGGTGGAAATATGGTAAACAGTGTTGGTTCAACAGCTTCTTCTATGTCTGGTTATGCATCAGAGATAGTGAATCCTCTAAAAGGTAATTTTGAATTAAAAGGTAAAAGTAAAAATAATGTAACGGATATTTATAAATCTCTCGAGTTAAATATTAAGTCTCTTTTGTCAAAGCGTGGTACATATACGTTGAATCCTTATACAGGTACGCTATTTGTCCGAGATTATGTGCGTAATGTACGGGAAATTTCTCAGTTTATTACCAATTTAAAAAGACGTTATGCCCGCCAAGTATTGATTGAGGCTAAAATTATTGAAGTCGAGCTATCTAAAGAACATCAGATGGGTATTAATTGGCATCTACTTTTTAATAATAATTTGAAAGACAATCTAAATCTATCTGCCCAGTCGAATTTTTTTTGGAATGGGCAACAAAGTTTTGTTTTGCAACTAACCGGCTCTCCTTACTTTGATGTTATTATTAATGCCCTAGAGACATTTGGTCATGTACGTATTATCTCTAATCCGCGATTACGTGTCATTCATGCTCAACCAGCTATGATTAGTGTTGGTCGCTCTATTGCTTATATTAAAGAGATTCAAAAACAATTTACCTCTTCAGATAATCTTACTACTGTAGAGACAAATGTGCAAACTAGTGCTGTTTTTGATGGGCTCTTATTTGGCGTAACTCCTTATATCGATAACGATAATTCTATTACGCTTCATCTTATTCCCATTACCAGTAATGTTATCTCTTTGCAAGAAAAACAGTTTGGCGATAATTATGCGGTAACTTTGCCTCAAATAAACCTGCGGGAGACCAGTACGGTTATCAGGGTACGCAATAATTCTTTGGTGGTCATTGGAGGGCTTATCCTCAATCGGGAGACCTCTAACGTCCAGGGGATACCGGTATTATCCAGTTTGCCTGGGTTGGGACGTTTATTCACTCACCGGGTAAAAAATTATAACAAGGTCGAGCTGGTTATCTTGCTTCGTGTACGTCTGGTATCCTAAAAAGGTGCTGATTCGTCCTGTGATCGCGGTTTTACCCACCGTGGCGATCTCACGAGATTGCTTCGGTCGCTTGTGCTCCTGTAATGACCAAAAAGGTGCTCGCTTGACCAAAAGGGACGCTCGCCATAACAGTGTTCAAAGTGTCCTGTGCTTAAGAGGGCTATATCCTTTCCAGGAAAAAAGAGTAGAGTCCTCTGGTCTGAAATTCTTCTCTTCCCTACCGGAGCTTGAGATGGTATGTCTTACCACACCTATTGCCGCAAAAAATCCTTAATAAGGATCCTGTCTTGATCATTTTGAGGCTTTGGTGCTATTTTGAGTCAGTACGTAAAGGGGGGTAAAAAATGAAAATTTTTGTAGATACGGCGGTACTCGAAGAGATCAAGGAAGTTAAAGAATTGGGTATTCTAGATGGTGTTACTACCAACCCTACTTTAGTTTCTAAGACAGGTAAGCCGTGGAAAGAGGCCATCTCTGAAATCTTAAAGGAAGTGCCTGACAAGCCTGTTTCGGTGGAAGTGGTAGCTACGGATTTAGAGGGCATGAAGAGGGAGGCCAAAGAGCTGGCCAAGCTCGGCGAAAATGTAGTGGTAAAGATCCCTTGTACCGAAGCCGGCCTGAGGGCCATTTTTGAGTTACATAAAGAAGGGGCAGGGGTGAAGACCAACGTCACTTTGGTCTTTTCTCCTCTACAGGCCATGTTGGCGGCCAAGGTGGGGGCTACTTATGTGTCACCTTTTATCGGCCGCGTCGATGATATCGCTTATGATGGTCTGGCTGTCTTAGAAGAAATAGTCAACATATACGAAATATATGGTTTCGATACGGAAATTATCGCGGCCAGCATCAGACACGTAGATCATGTACGCCGTTGTGCCTCCTTAGGGGCAGATATTGCCACTATCCCCTACAAAGTTATCAAGCAGATGTATCGTCACCCCTTAACAGAGGCGGGGCTTGAGCGTTTCTTAAAAGATGCCGAAAAGGCAGGCATTACTATCTAAAAATTATTAAGAAGCATGCTCATCTTACACACCGCCGATTGGCATCTGGGCCGTATATTTCACGGGGTGCACCTTACCGAAGATCAGGCCCAGATTTTGACCCAAATTATAGATGTAGCGCGTCAGGTGCGCCCCGATGTAGTTTTAATCGCCGGAGATATCTTCGACCGACCGGTACCCCCTGCCGAGGCGGTGGCTTTGCTCGATGAAGTACTTTCTTGTCTGGTTGTGGAGTTGGGTCTAAAAGTAGTCGTTATCCCCGGGAATCATGATAGTCCTGAACGTCTGTGTTTCGGTGGTCGACTCTTTGAAAGGCAAGGGTTGTACGTTGTTACTGCTCCCCTGGGTAAGCACCTCATTTTTGAAGATCGCCACGGAAAGGTCCATTTTTACGCCTTCCCCTACCTTAGTTATGGGGTGTTGCGCTCTCTCTTTAAAGAGCCCCCTGAAGCCACGCTGATTGATTTGTGGGCTAGGCTTTTGCCCACCCCCCCTGACAGGCGTTCGGTGCTTTGTACCCATGCCTTTGTACAAGGGGGAAAAGACTCTCCTTCGGAGATGCTCCTCGTAGGAGGAGCAGACCTTTTACCACCTGAACTTTTTAAGGCTTATAGCTTCTCGGCCCTAGGGCATTTGCATCGTTTCCAGACCATAGAAGGTCGTATCCACTACCCAGGGGCCCCCATGGCCTATTCTTTTCGCGAAGCCGGGACCGAAAAGGGAATAAGTCTGGTGGAAATCGACGCCAAAGGGGGGGTCAATATTGAGTTTATCCCCTTGTCTCCTCCCCGTGAGCTCTTGGTGTTAGAAGGTAATTTCCACGAACTGCTCCTGGCTCCTAGGAAAGAGGCCCTAGTTAAAGTGGTGCTCTTGGATAAAGAGCCTATTTTTGAAGCCTTTAGGCGTCTCAAAGAGGTTTTTCCTTATTTGGTTTCTTTAGAACAGCCTTATTTTCAAGGCGTAAAGGGGGCAAGTCTGGGGGAGAAGATCCAAGGGCAAGAAGAAGACTTGCTCTTTAGAGGCTTTATGAAAGAAGTCACAGGTGCTCCTCCTACCGAAGAAGACGAAACCCTGTTTCAAGAGATGCTAAACACCTTGAGGTCTAACTAATATCTTTTTTTAGAGGATTAACATGGCGTCTCCGTAAGAGAAAAAACGATATTTTTTTTCGATAGCTTCTCGGTAAGCGGCCAAAATCTTTTCTTTCCCGGCAAAAGCAGAGACCAATACCAATAGACTAGACCCTGGCAGATGAAAATTGGTGATCATATGATCTACTACTTGAAAACAGAACCCCGGGTAGATGTATAGATTACACCATGTTTGCAGGGACTCCACTTGCCCTGTCTTGAGGGCCGAAAATTCAAGGGCCCTTACCGTGGTTGTGCCCACGGCGAATAAACGGCTCCCCTCTTTTCGTAATTTATTTATGCTAGCGGCCGTTTCCGGGGATATTTCTACATATTCTTCATGGATGCGGTGTTTGCGAATATCATTGGTTTTTATCGGGGCAAAGGTACCGTAGCCCACGTGCAGGGTAATAGTAAAAAAATATACCCCTTTTTGTCTGAGCCTTTCTAGTAAAGAAGGGGTAAAGTGAAAGCCCGCGGTGGGTGCAGCCACTGAGCCGGGTTTGCGGGCGTATACCGTTTGGTAACGAAAGCGGTCTTCTATTTCATCGGGGCGTTTTATGTAAGGCGGTAGGGGAATATGGCCCCTTTGCTCTATGGTTTGTCGAAGGTCTCCTTGGGCCTCTAAATATATGTGAACTTTGCCCCCTCCTTCTACCTCTACTATTTTTCCCTCCAGGTCTGGGCCAAAATATATCCTAAGACCGGGCCTGGGGCGTTTGCCCCTAAACAGGGCCGGGACTGGTTGTTGCGGACGGGGCATTTGCAAGAGTAATATTTCGACTTTCCCCCCGGTTTCCTTCTTACCCTGCAGGCGGGCAGGGAAGACCCGGCTATCGTTGGCCACCAAAATGTCTCCTGGACGAAAATATGTTTCAATGTCTGAAAATTTAGCGTGATGAATTAGACGCCCGTCTTGTCGATAAAGGACCAAAAGGCGGCTTTCGGTACGTTTCAGGGGCGGATATTGGGCGATGAGCTTTGGGGGTAACTCGTACCAGTAAGCATCAAGAGAAAATTTTTCGGGGATTTTAGGCATTTAGGCGCCAGGTAGATCTCGGTAAGGTTTTTGCCTCTTTGGTGCCGAAGCGGGGACTCGAACCCCGACGGGCTTAGCGCCCACTAGATCCTGAATCTAGCGCGTCTACCAATTCCGCCACTTCGGCACCCTAAAATTGAATAACAACCGGAAGCCTCCTTGTCAATTAGCTTGACTGGTACCCAGGATTCTTTTGACCGAAGGGAAGAGATCAATGTTGGTATGGGGTAAAAACAGGGCCGAGACATAATAATCCATGTAACCAGGGTGTGCGGAAAGTTCGAAATGGGTCATCATTTGCGAGATGTGTTCCATTTCTTTCAGGGCCTTCTTGGACAGGGCCCCTAAGCGGGCTCCCAGCAGAGAGCTGTTCCCGATGAAAAAGAACCTTTCCCGGGGTAAATCCGGCAGGAGACCAATGATGATGGCCTGTTCTAGATCAAGAAAACTACCGAAATTTCCCGCCAAGATAATACGTTCTAGCATACCTATCTCTAAGCCTACAGATTCAAGGAGGGTTTGGTAGCCTGAGAACATAGCCCCCTTGGCTCGGATAAGATTATCGATGTCGGCTTCGGTAAAGACAATGTCTTCACCAGTGGCTGATTCGTTGGCCCATACCAATACGTATTCCCAGCCATCACGTCCTTCTCTTAGCCTCGGATGCTTAAGGTCTCGTCGATATTTTCCCGCTTGGTCGATGATGCCCTCGACAAAGAGGTTGGCCAAAAGGGCGATGATTCCTGAACCGCATATACCTTTCGGTTTACGGTTGCCAATGGTCAAGATCATGGGCTCTAAGGTATGGGGATTTATGCTTACGGCCTCTATAGCGCCCGTGGTGGCCCGCATACCATGTTTTATGCCGCCGCCTTCAAAGGCTGGTCCTGCCGAACAGGCGGCACAGGCCAAAAAGTCTTGGTTGCCTACCACAATTTCGCCGTTGGTACCTATATCGATAAAGAGGGTTAAGGGCGTTTCTTGGGCCATCCCTGTGGCTACCACTCCCGCCACGATGTCTCCCCCTACGTAGCTGGCCACACACGGGGCCAGACAAACCAAGGTGTGTGGGCCTCCAGGTAGGCCTAAGTCTCGGGCAGGTATGAGGGGAAAATGTGCGGCCACGGGTACATAAGGGGTTTCCCGGAGGAAACGAGGCTCTAAGCCCAAGAGGAAGTGAGTCATTACCGTATTGCCCGCCACCGAAAAATGGCTGATTTCTTCGGGTAAGACTTTATACTTTTCACACAGCTCCTGGGTGAGTTTGCTTATACATTCGATAATCTTCTGGTGCAGTATTTTTAATCCCTCACCCCGGCGGGCAAACTCAATGCGGCTAATGACGTCTTCTCCGTAACTGATCTGGGGGTTGTAGTCCGAAGTGTTTCCTAAACTTCTTTCGGTGTTCAGGTCTATTAATTCGGCACATACCGTAGTTGTGCCTACGTCTACGGCCACCGCATAGTGTCGTTGCCGTTTGTCTCCTGGTTCTACATGCTGAATTTTTATAGGTTTCCGGTCCAAGATGGTAGTGGTTATTTTAAAGCCCTCTTTCCGTAAGGCGTAGGGTAACGTATGCAATACTTGCCAGTTTACCTCAAGCTCTTCGGTGTCTAGTTCCTTTTTTAGGGCGGTTTCAAGGCGGGTGAGATCCGGTACATTGTTTTCCAGACTCGGTGGTTCTAACTGCAGATAGAGCTTTTTTAAAAGGGGATCTGCAGATACTTGGGCCACGGCCCGGGCCTCAAGCCAAGCCTGGGCCACTTTTCTGCCAGGACGTAACAGGGCCCGACGGTCTACCTCGCTTTCTACCGGGATACGGATGACCACGTCCCTTAAGGGAATCAAGGTGCAGGCCTTGTAGCCCCCTTCTGGTAAGGCCTCACCCCTTATCTCTCCTTGTTCTACGAATACCTTGCACTTCCCACATACACCTGCACCGCCACATGAGGCATTGATGTGTAAGCCCGCCTTCATGGCGGCCCTGATTACTGTTTCGCCTTCGGGGATTTCTACCGTGATATTGGCCGGCAAAAAGGTAACTTTGGGCATAAAGCCTCCTTAAAAACAACGTAGATCAAAATTGAAGAATTTTTTAAATTTAACCACCCAAGTTTCCCCTTTAAAGTAGGGAGGGCTTTCGAGGAGGCCAGGAGGAAAGATTTCTCCCATGTAGGGCCTTAAGCCTCGAAACCCTACAGATACAACCCTTTGGGCCGGTCTCCCGGCTTCCGGATCATCCTACTCGCCACGCCTTCCCAGGGCTTTCGACCATTTGGCCTCCCGCCCCAGTGGCCTGTCACCCATTATGGCGAAAGCGCCACTTACCACACGCCATAACGAGTTAGCGGCTTTCGTCCCCGGTTACGGTTGCGGGCCAGCGCCGGACTTCCACCGGACTTCCCGATTCTCCCTCCATGGGGCACCCAAAGGACTCTATACTAATCGTCAAATTATTTTCAAAATGACGTCTAAAGTCAATACTTTAAGCTTCTTTAAGCAAGCCTACGATCTATACCGGCCTTTTTTTCCTTTTTATGTTTTTCACCCTACCACAGATTTAATATACAAGGGATACGTCTAATTATAAAACAGAGGGCGAATAAGAACCCCCCTAATAATATGATGGCTCCTGAAGCAGGAAGGTTAAGGAATCCGGCGAGGATAAGACCTCCACATACACTTAAAAGAGCTAAAAACAATGCCAATAAAGTAGTATGAAAAAAAGTGGAGCATATCTGAAGAGCAGACGCCCCAGGTAAAACTAATAAAGCAGATATCAAAAGGAGACCAACAACTTTCATACCTATTACTACGGTAATCGCAGTTAATAACGCAAGTATAGCGTCTAATTGTGCTACAGGAAGTCCGCTGGCTCGGGCACTTTCTTCGTCAAATGTTACAAAAATTAACTCGTGATAGAAGAAAATTAGAGTTAGTATGACTAAAAAAGAAAGTATAAGCGAGGAATATAATTCTAAATTACTTACAGCTAAAATATTTCCAAACAAGAAGCTAAGCAAATTTACATTAAAGTTTTTGCCTAAAGAGGCCAAAATAATCCCTATGGCAATACCAATGCTGGAGAGAATAGCTACAGCTGTATCCCCGTAAAGGCCAGCCTTTTCTCTTACTTTGAGGATGATAAAAGCGGCTAATGAAGATACTACTAGGGCTACAGGAAATGGACTGATGTGAAAGAAAAGAGCTATTGCCACGCCGGCAAAGGCGGTATGGGTTAATCCGTGTCCTAACATTGCATCTTTACGTAATATGAGAAATAGACCCAAAAGAGCTGCCGAGCAGGCAAGGAGTATACCTGCTAAAAAAGCACGCTGAAAAAATGGGTAACTAAATAATTCCAGTAGCATGGCTAATGTCTATGAATTACAAGGTGATGGTCACCAATATATTCGGCCAACTTGGGTGAGGAACAAAATTCTTCATGGGTACCATGGTAAACTAGTTTTCTATTCAGGCAAGCAACCTGTCGAACATGTTTATTTACGATACCTATATCGTGGGTAACGATTACTATGGTCAGGCCTGTTTTATTAAATTCTAAAAGCATATCGTAAAATCGTTCCTGGCTGGCGGCATCTATGCCAGTAGTGGGCTCGTCTAGGAGCAAAACCTCTGGTTCACAAACAATAGCACGGGCAATAAAGACCCTTTGTTGTTGGCCTCCAGAAAGTTGCGATATCTTACGGTGTAGGTAACCGAGCATCTCTACCTTTTTTAGGGCAAATATTACGGCTTCTTCATCCTGTTTATTGAAAAAACGCGGGAAACGTTTGCGGGCCAGCCTACCCATTTGGACCACTTCCTTTACCGAGATCGGAAAGACCGGATCTACATGATAGGTAGCTCGTTGGGGGACATATCCCAGGCGCCACCACTCTTTAAAGCGGCTTTGGTCCTGTCCAAAGAGATATATATGGCCTTTTTGGGGCTTTAAGAGCCCTAAGATAAGGCGCAAAAGGGTAGATTTGCCCGAGCCGTTAGGGCCTAAGATAGCCAGAAAATCTCCTTGATTTATGTCTAAAGAGACGTCTTCCAGGACCAGTTCACCGTCGTAGGCAAAAGATACATTTCTTATACTAATTAGAGGCGGCATAGGGGGCTCATATCATATCTGCAAAAAATATACGAGAGAAATTTATATACCAGACGAGCGGCAAGAAATTCAGAGCGGTGATCGTGGGGCAACGGTCTCAGTTCCACCACGTCAAAGCCCACTATGGAGGCTCTCTTAGAGATGAGTTTCAAGATCTGCAACAGGTCATACCACCTAAGGCCTCCTGGTTCTGGAGTTCCTACGCCAGGCACCTCGGACGGGTCTAGACCGTCCAGGTCTATAGTAATGTATAACGGACGGTTACCCAGACGAGTCAGGATATCTTGGGCCACGGCCTCAGGGGCTTTGATGACTTCTGGGGCCGCGTAGACGCGCAGCCCCTTTTCTTTTATAAATTGGGCCTCTTCTAAAGAGAGGGCCCTAATCCCTACGGGAAAGATATCACAGAGACCAAGCTCCAAGGCCCGTCGCATTACACAGGCGTGACTAAAAGAACAGGCCTGATATTCGTTGCGCAGATCGGCATGGGCATCAATCTGCAATAGGCAAAGATTGGGGTGCCTTTTTAACAGGGGTCTAAGGAGGGCAAGGGTTACCGTATGTTCGCCGCCTAATAGGACAGGAAATAACCCCTTTTTGAGAACGGGTTCTACCATCTTTTCCAGGGTTTTTAACGCCTTTTCAGGCTCTACAGGTAATTCGGGCTCCGATAAGGTGAGAAAGGGTGCCAGGCGATATACTTCGGTCTGCGTCTCTTCGTCATAAAATTCTAAGTAGCGGCTAGCTTCTATCAGCCGGTGCGGGCCTTCTTTGGTGCCAGACTTGTAAGACGTAGTGGCCTCGTAAGGGGCCGGAATAAAGACCACCTTAGCCCTTTGGGGATCTTCTTCAAGGCCTAAAAAAGTAAACTTACCCATGGAAAAGAGGGAGGGGGGATGTACCCCCCATTTTTTAAATGGTTAACTGGTTACGTTCGGCCCTGATGAAACGTTCCACCGTACGAATAGAGCGAGGGAACTCGTGGCCACGGTCTAGGAGTTTTATCTCGCTCTTTTTGACTTCGAAGATCTGGGTAATGTCGCGGATGGCCTTATCTACGTCAAACGGTTTGCAGGAAAAAAGATCCAAACTCATGTAAAGTTTTTCGGGAAAAGTATGGATGCTTATGTGGCTCTCGGCAATGATTACAAACCCCGAGATGCCCCAATCTTCAGGCACAGGAGCATGATATTTAAATACATACGGCGGCATGATTTTAGTCATTTCGATTTCCGCCGGGTAGTTACTCAGGAAGTCGTAAATAAAGTCAATATTCATTAACTTTTCCCTGTTACACCCATACCCATCCAGAATCAGATGCTGTCCGAACCCGTATTCGATCTTTTCCATGGCCGTCCCTCCTTTAGTTTTAGAATGTAGGTGGAGATACCACCCACAGAATCTGGGCCATGGTGCGCCCCACGTTTTCTACCCAATGGCGCCTGTTGGCCCGAAAATAGAAACATTCTCCCTTACGCAACTTCTGTTCTTCTGTTTCCAACCAGAGCTTAATAGTGCCTTTGAGCACAAAACCGAATTCCTCGCCTTCGTGGGGCGCATCAGGAGGCGTTTTCTCTCCGGGCTCTAAGCTGACCAACACCGGTTCCATAACTCTTCGGCCTGAGCCCGGGACGAGGAATTCAACCCCGCGCCCCTCTATTTTTTGCCGGTCTTCCTTACGGAAGACCACTCTTTCGCGGCCGTCTTCTTTAAAAAAGCTGGCCAAGTCTGTTCCTAATACATCTAAGATGTCCTTTAAGGTTATAATGGAGGGATACGTAAGATCCCTCTCCAATTGCGAAATATAGCCCTTTGTTAGGCCGGCCCTGTGGGCCAGTTCTTCTTGGGTTAGATCGTTTGCCACCCGCAATTTACGCAATTTTTCACCTATTTTTAACATATCGTCCATAAAAATAAGGCCAGGAGTAGACACTGGCCTCGAGATTAAAATCTTTAAACCAAAGGTTTAGTCTTAGTGCGGCGCTGATATAAAAACTTTTTTGGGTCTTGTCAAGACCTTTTTAGCTCTGTCTTGTCGGCCAGAGCCCTAATTCTTTTTCGCCAAAGACTTCCGAGGTGAAGATATAAATTTGGGTATCGGGATCTTGCCAGCACCCTGGAGGTAGCCCCGCCTTAAGGCAAGTGTGGTCCAAAAAAGTTTCTCGATCCCACCCGTATTCTACGGCGACCTGGGGCAATAATACGCCTCGGTGTAGCCCCGGACAATATAGATCCCGTGACGTCCCACTTCAATCTCTTCGGGGCGGGCTGGCCGCATGGGAGAAAGCACCGATATTTCTATGTCAATTTCGGGCAATTCGTGGGTCTCTAAGGGAGGGAAACGGGGGTCATTAAAGGCGGCTGAACGAGCCATTTCTGCTACCGTTAGGTAAAGGGGTTGATCTGCCTCAAAGGTACCTATACACCCCCTTAGGGTACCCTGTTTGTGTAGGGTTACAAAGGCCCCACACGGGGCCTTTAAATTTTCGGGAATTGAGGTAGGAAGCCTCATGGGCCTGCCTTCCAAGGCACTAGCGATACTTTCCCGGGCAATATAAAGCAAAAGGAGCTTTTCTTCCTCGGTAAGTCCTAAAACAGTATTCATTTTTTACCCCTCACCAAGGATAAGACTTTTTCGGCGGGTAACACCCCCGATATGACCCGACCGTCACTAAAAATATAAGTCGGGGTGGCCCGAATGCCTAGAGAGAGTAAAGTCTTTACGGTAGCTTCTACCTTTTTTTGCCCTTCCGCACACTGAGACCCTTTATAACCCTTTATAAGGTCCTCAAGTCCTTTTTTGTCGCAAATAATCCCCACGGCTTTTTGTTTGGCCTGGGGATGAAGGCGCTCCAGAGGCATCAAAATTACCTTAAGGGTAATTTTTCCCTCTTTTACCAAAGGGAGCAGGTTTCTCTCGGCCCGTTTACAATGGGGGCAATCAGGATCCGTAACGAGGTATACTACAGGCCCTTTACCCCTACTAAAGGCCACTAGGGTGTCAAGTTTTTGGAGTTGCTTTTTGTTTAAACGCAGTAGTTCGGCCAATCTTTCTTGGGTGAGATCTTTTTTGGTCAGGATGTCGATGAGTCTTCCTACAATAAGGTAACGTCCAGTCTGGTCTACGTAGGTAAGACGTTTGCGTCCTTGAGCTTCCACGATGACTTCACAGATACCCGGTACAGGGGAAGGCTGAACCTTGACTACTTTTACTACGCCCCCTATAAAAATAGTTCTAAATTCTTTAGAGATCTTGTCTACCGAAGGGCAGGCCCAACCATTGGTGGCCAAAAAGAGTACTCCAAGCACCCAAGCGAACAGTGACTTTTTCATTTTTCACCTCCTGTATTTTTACACTCCCTTTATACGCTACCATATTTTTCCCTCACGGCTAATCTTGTATTGTTATCGTTTTGTTATCTTATAACTACAATTTTTGAACAGATTAAAAGATCTTTGGGTTTGTTGTCTTGAATATTTAGGCCTTTTAGGGCAATATCTGGCCATAAAAATCTTTGGGAGGCCTTTATGGATCTTTTAGACAAGAAATATTTGTTAGCTCCAGGACCTGTTCCTGTCCCCCCTAAGGCGTTATTAGCCATGGCCCAACCGGTTATTCACCATCGTTTACCGGAATTTTCAGCTGTACTGGAAACGATCAGGGCAGACCTCAAGTATCTATTTCAGACTCGCAATGACGTCTTCTTTTTTGCCTCTTCGGGTACGGGGGCCATGGAGGCCTGTGTAGTGAATCTCTTTTCTCCTGGTGATAAGGTGATAGTGGTTAGAGGAGGTAAATTTGGTGAGCGTTGGGGTGAGTTGGCCGAAACCTATGGTTTGGAGCCCGTTTATATTGACGTGCAGTGGGGGCTTCCCGTACAAGTTGAGGTTGTAAAAGAGGTTCTAACGACCCATCCCAAGGCCAAGGGGCTTTTAATGCAGGCCCACGAGACCTCCACCGGGGTGAAACACCCTGTAGCAGAAATTGCCGCTCTAACCCGCCATACAGAGACTCTTTTAGTGGTAGATGCCATTTCCGCCCTGGGGGTGTATCCGTTGCCCATGGACGAACTGGGAATTGACGTAATGGTAGCTGGTTCGCAAAAGAGTTTGGCCTTGCCTCCGGGGTTGTCTTTTGTAGCCCTTTCAGATAGGGCTTGGAAACGGGTAGAAGAGGCCAAGTTGCCGCGTTATTATTTTGATTTACGTAAAGAAAAAAAGGCCTTGGGGCGTTCTACTACGGCTTATACCCCGGCTGTTTCCTTACTTTTTGGGCTTTCTGCCATTCTGAAACGCTTACGCGAGGTGGGCTTAGAGACACTTTTTGCCCACTACGCAAGACTTTCTGGGGCCTGTAGAGCGGGAATAGAAGCTCTGGGGCTTGAGCTTTTTTCCCAAGCCCCTTGTGAAGCCCTTACTATTGTGAAAGTACCCGAGGGGGTTGATGGTTTACAGTTAATGAAACTTATGCGTGAGAAATATCACGTGACCATGGCTGGGGGGCAAGCCAAGCTAAAAGGTAAGGTGGTCCGTATAGCCCATTTGGGTTATCAAAGTCCGTTGGATGTCGTTTTGGCCCTTTCTACATTAGAAATGGCCTTGAGTGAACTGGGTTATAAGCTGCCTCTAGGAGCAGGGGTGGCCGCGGCCCAGAAATATTTTTTGCAGGAGGTATAAATTGATGAAGGTTTTGGTCAGTGATCCCATTGCTCCTGATGGTATAGAAATTCTAAAGAAAGCCGGGCTTGAGGTGCTAGAACGCCCGGGTATGTCTAAAGAGGAGTTACTTGAGGCCATAAGAGACGTAGAGGCCATCATTATACGTAGTGCCACCAAAGTGACCGCCGAGGTAATAGAGGCTGCTAAAAAACTCAAGCTCATTGCCCGGGCTGGCACTGGTCTGGATAACGTAGATATACCGGCGGCAAACCAGCGTGGCATAGTAGTCATGAACTGTCCCGGCGGAAACACCATATCAGCGGCCGAACATACCATTTCGATGATGCTTTCTTTGGCTCGCAACATCCCTCAGGCCACCGCTTCTATGAAGGCCGGTAAATGGGAGAAAAAGAAGTTTATGGGCCGCGAGATTACCGGTAAGACTTTGGGTATTATTGGCCTTGGCCGTATCGGCAGCGTGGTGGCGGACCGGGCCAAGGGGCTTAAAATGAGGGTTATTGCCTATGATCCATATGTAAATCCCGATCAGGCAGCCAGAATGGGCATTGAGGTCATGTCTCTTGAGGAACTCCTCCCGCAGGCTGATTTTATCACTGTGCATGTTCCTCTTACCAAAGAGACGCGTGGTTTTATAAATAAAGAAGTCTTTGACAAGATGAAAGAAGGGGTCATGTTTATCCATTGTGCGCGGGGGGGGATAGTCAACGAGGCAGATCTTTACGAGGCTTTAAAGTCTGGGAAAGTGGCCGGGGCTGCTTTGGATGTATTTGAACAAGAGCCACCCCCACAAGGATACCCTCTGCTCCAATTAGATAATGTAATTTGTACCCCCCACCTTGGGGCCTCTACCATAGAGGCCCAAAAAAATGTGGCCCTGACCATTGCCTCCCAAGTAGTGGACTACCTCTTAAAAGGAGTGGTGCGCAATGCCGTAAACGTACCTTCGGTGTCTGCTGAACAAATGCCCCTTTTAAAGCCCTTTTTGATCTTGGGGGAAAAGCTTGGGGCCTTACAGGCCCAACTGGTGGAAGGACCTATTCAGGAGGTGCATATCGAATACCAGGGAGATGTGGCCGCCTTGGATACCAAGCCTATAAGTGTGGCCCTACTTAAGGGAATGCTTACCCCTGCGTTGCAAGAAGATGTAAACTACGTAAATGCCCCTATAAGGGCCAAAGAACGGGGGATTAAAGTCACAGAATCTACTACCAGTGAAACCGAAGATTTTCTAAATCTTATTCGGGTTAAGGTTAAATACGCCAAGGGAGAAATGGTGGTCGCCGGGACCATATTTGGTAAAAAAGAACCCCGGATTGTCCAAATAGATGATTTTAGACTAGATGCCGTCCCTGAGGGGCACATGCTTTTTATAATGAATGAGGATCGTCCAGGGGTAATAGGCAGTATAGGTATGGCCATTGGTGAAGAAGGGGTAAATATCTCACGCATGTATGTGGGACAAGAACCAGCCCAAAAGTGTAATATTATCCTTTTGAGTTTGGATGCGGAGGCCACAGATGATCTGGTCCATAAAGTGGCCTCTCTTCCCCACGTCCTTTCGGTAAAGGCCTTAGAACTTTAAAAAAATGTAAAAGAGACCTTTGCAAAACACCTTTTCTCAAGGCCCGTTTCAGGATCCGTTCCCATTTTTCGAAACGAAAAATAGGAACGGATCCCTTGCGGTTGTGCTTGCAACACTGATC
>Ga0256840_1002105_pt1 | contig 17830 bp, 13 predicted proteins | sample 355202metaG_FD_185969 | JGI IMG/M metagenome (GOLD analysis project Ga0256840, IMG submission 185969) | Hydrothermal vent microbial communities from Mid Atlantic Ridge, Atlantic Ocean - 355-202 | ecosystem: Environmental > Aquatic > Marine > Hydrothermal vents | place: Atlantic Ocean: Mid... | reverse complement strand
GACACAAAGTGTTTCTAAATTTGATGATATACCTAAGCGTTTACCAAAATAAAACATCAAAAACATAGATAGTGCAATGAGGGGACCAGAGACATACCAAGCCCATGGTTGTAGAATAAATTCCATTGTAAAGTATTTTAGTTAGTTTACCAAAGTTATATTATTTTTTTATATGTTAAGTATCAAATGTTACATTGGTTAAATCCCATTTATTAATAATCAATGTATTGTTGTTTGAACGTAACTTTAGTTACACATAAAATTATAGTAATATAGGTATCTTTGTATAGCTGTTTTTACGGCTGAATTTAAAATATTAAATTAAAATTATTCATTATGAAAAACAAGTTTAAAATTTTTATTATGCTAACGTTAGCACTTATAATATTTACGTCATGTAGTGATGATAATGAGGTAAATACAGATGGGCAAGGAGAAGTAAAAGTTCAATTAACTGATGGACCTTTTCCATTTGATTTTGTAACTGAAGCAAATATAGGTGTTGCAAAAATTGAATTAAAGAATAGTAGTGGAGAATACACTACTGTATTTGAAGGAAGTGCTACTTATAATATGATTGGGCTTACAAATGGAGTAAGTACAAATGTAGCAACCACTAATATTGCTGTTGGCACTTATGTTGAAGCGAAAATCACATTAAACTCAGCATCCGTACATTTATCAAACGGGACTGATTATGATTTAAACGTTTCTTCAGTAGGAGTACAGCAAGTAGCTATTATACCTAATTTAATAGTAGAAGATGCAGTTGCTTCTGAGGTATTATTTGATTTAGATATTAATGACTCCTTTCAATTTTTTGGTATGGGAGGTGTGTCATTTCCAAGTTGGATTACTTCAATGAATTTAATTAATGGTTGTAATTTTAATCCAGATTTTAGAGTTTGTGATAGAGATATTACTGGCGAAATTTCAGGAACTGTAACTGTTGATGGAAGTAATGAAGAAAATGCGCAAGTTCACATTTTTATTGACGGTAATAAGATTTCAACACACACAGAGGCAAATGGCTCTTTTACATTCATCGGTGTTGAGAATGGAACATATACAGTACATGTTACTACAGAAGGTAATTTAACTAGCCAAGTTGATAATGTTTCGGTTGTTAATTCAGGAAGCGTGAGTTGTACCGTTACAATTGATTAAAAGTTTTAATTTAGTATAAAAAAAACCGTCTTAATGACGGTTTTTTGCTGTTATATTTTTATCTAAAAATCTAAAAATCTAAAAATCTAAAAATCTAAAAATCTAAAAATCTAAAAATCTAAAAATCTAAAAATCTAAAACTTCTATTTTATTTCTATGAAGTTGTATTTTTCCTAAATTTTCCAATTGTTTTAGTAATCTAGAAACTACAACTCTAGAGGTGTTTAAATCAATTGCAATTTGTTGGTGTGTTGTATTTAGGGTAGTATCACGCATAATTTTTACCTTATCAGATAAATATTTGAATAACCTTTCGTCCATTTTCATAAAAGCAAGTGTATCTATTGCTTCAATCATTTCGTCTAATCTACTGCTATAACTTTCAATAACAAACTCACGCCAGGTTTTGTATTTTGCCATCCATTCTTCTAATTTTTTTACAGGAACATAAATGGCTTCCGATTCTTTTTCAGCAACACCACGCACTTTACTTTTACTTTTGTTTAAGCAATTTACAAATGAAATGGCACATGTATCACCACGTTCTAGAAAGTACAAAACAATTTCATCACCATTTTTATCTTCTCTAACAATTTTTACTGCACCGTTTAATAATAGAGGAACTTGTGTTATAGGACTACCAACATCAATCAGTAAGTCGTCTTTTTTTAAAGTGACTAAAGTACCAAATTTTTGAATTTCTTCTAATAATTCTGGTTCAAAGACAATATTAAAATAGTCTTGTAGTTTAGCTTTCATTTTTATTGATTTTAGTTCGTGTGATTTTGTGTTTGCAAGGTACTATTATTTTTTTTAATGTAACTTAGGATGCAATTAGTTGCGCCAATACTATTTACTATATACTCTTTGGTTATTTGTGAAGACTTTTTTCTAAAATCTTCATCTTCTCTAAATTTGTTTAAAATAGCTGTTAACGCTTCATTATTATGAATAACAAAACAGCCATTTAATGCAACTAAATCAGTAGCTTCCTTAAATTTTTGATAGTTTGGTCCTATAATTATAGGAATCTCAAAAGTTGCAGGTTCTAAAATATTATGAATTCCTACACCAAAACCACCACCTATATAAGCAACATGTGCATAACTATATATTTTGGTTAAGATACCAATTGTATCAATAATAAATACTTGTGCATTAATGATATTATCCTTGTTTAAAGTATCCTTATCTGAATATAAAATAACTTTTTTTGAGATGCTGTTTTTTAAGCCTTCAATATTTTTAATATTATGAGGTGCAATAATAAATTTTTCACTATCAGTTGCATGATTATTTATGTAATTAACCAATAATGCTTCGTCTTTTTTCCAAGAACTACCAGCAACTAAGATATGTTTGTCTTGTACAAAATCAGCTATAAAACTGAGATGATTATTTTGTTTGGTAATTGCTAAAACACGATCAAAACGAGTGTCGCCTGATACGGTTGCGTTATTAAAACCAATTTTTTGTAATAAGTTTTTAGAATTTTCATCTTGTACAAAAAAGTGACTAAATGCTTGTAACGATTTTTTCATAAAAGTACTAGCTAAACCATTTTTAAAAAAAGCTTGATTTTCCCTGAAAATACCAGAAACTAATAGTGTTTTAATTTTTCTGTTTTGTAATTCCTTTAGAATATTTGGCCAAAATTCATATTTTACAAAAATTCCTATTTCTGGATTTATTAAATCTAAAAAGCGTTTAGCATTATGCTTGGTATCCATTGGTAGATAACAAATAACATCAGCAAATTTATAGTCTTTTCTTATTTCATAACCTGATGGTGAAAAAAAAGTAAGCACTATTTTATAATCAGAATTCTGAATTCTTAATGCTTCAATTATAGGTCTTCCTTGTTCGAATTCGCCTAATGAAGCACAATGGAACCAAATAACGGTATCTGTTTCTTTTATGGTATGTAACTTATGAAACGTTTCTTTTCTTCCGCTAAGGAACGACATAATTTTTTTATTAAACCAGCTAAAAGGTATTAATAACCAACCAATAAGAATAACGAATATGTTATAAAAAAAATAAATCACTTTGCAAAATTAACACTAATCTTTATAATTTGTATTTTTGCATACAATTAAATTACAAAAAGATGAAAAAAATACATATGGTTGATCTACAAGGTCAGTATAAACATATAAAACCTCAAATTAACGAGGCTTTTCAAAGCATATTAGATACAGCATATTATATTGGAGGGCCAGAAGTAAAAGGATTTCAGGCTGATTTAGAAAAATATTTGGATGTAAAGCATGTAATACCTTGTGCAAATGGTACGGATGCTTTGCAAGTAGCTATGATGGGTTTAGGTTTAAAGCCAGGTGATGAGGTTATTACTGTAGATTTTACTTTTGCTGCTACTGTTGAGGTTATTGCATTGTTAAATTTAACTCCTGTTTTGGTAGATGTTGATGAGGCTACCTTTAATATGGATATTGATGCTTTAAAAAAGGCGATTACACCAAAGACTAAGGCTATTGTACCTGTACATTTATTTGGGCAATGTGCCAATATGGAAGCGATACTAGAAGTTGCAAAAGCACATGATTTATTTGTGATTGAAGATAATGCACAAGCAATTGGTGCTGATTATACGTTTAGTAATGGTACTAAAAAGAAAGCTGGCACGATGGGTAATGTAGGTACTACATCCTTTTTTCCGTCTAAAAATTTAGGATGTTATGGAGATGGTGGTGCAATTTTTACCAACGATGATGATTTGGCACATATAATTAGAGGTGTTGTAAACCATGGTATGTACAAGCGTTATTATCATGATGTGGTTGGTGTAAATTCTCGTTTAGATAGTTTACAAGCTGCTGTTTTACAAATTAAGTTACCGTTATTAGATGGTTATTGTGCTGCTCGCCAAAAAGCTGCAAAATTTTACAGCGATGCTTTTGCTAATTGTAGTAAAATTGAAACACCAGAAATTAGTGATTTTACAACACATGTATTCCACCAATATACTTTAAAAACAAATAATGTGGATCGTAATGCTTTACACCAACATTTATTAGATAACGGCATACCAAATGCAATTTATTATCCAGTACCTTTGCATAGCCAAAAAGCGTATGTAGATTCGCGTTATAACGAATCGGATTTTAATGTTACCAATAAATTAATTGAAACTGTAATTTCTTTGCCAATGCATACGGAATTAGATGAGGAACAACAGCAGTTTATTGTAGATACTATTTTGGAGTTTTGTAAGTAAGATCTTAGTACATGATAAAAAACATTTCATTTTTGTAAACGCCTCTAAATAAGTATTTTAATTTTCGCACCGAACAGATTTCAAAAATGAATAAATTATAATGAGTATTAATTTTTTGTCATGTACTAATAAATAAAATATTAAAATAAATATAATTAATGAAAAAAATATTAGTAACAGGGGGATTAGGCTTTATTGGTTCGCATACCGTAGTAGAGCTACAAAAAAATGGTTTTGAAGTAATAATAATTGATGATTTATCTAATACAACTATTGATGTGTTAGATGGTATTACAGAAATTACAAAAATAAAACCAACGTTTGTTGAGTTAGATTTAAAAGATAAACAGGCTGTCCAAGCATTCTTTAAAAAATATGCTGTAGATGGTGTTATTCATTTTGCTGCTTCTAAAGCTGTTGGTGAGAGTGTTCGTAAACCATTAAAATATTACGAAAATAATATTGGAACATTGGTTTATTTATTACAAGAAATGGAAATAAATAAGGTTACGAATTTAATTTTTAGTTCCTCGTGTACGGTTTATGGTCAAGCTGATTCTTTACCAATTACTGAAAAAGCTCCTATAAAACCTGCTGAGTCTCCTTATGGTAGAACTAAACAAATGGCTGAAGAAATATTAGCAGATGTTGCTAAAGTGAGTGATTTGAATGTGATTGCTTTACGTTATTTTAATCCTGTTGGTGGGCACAAAAGTACTGTAATTGGAGAGTTGCCAATTGGTGTGCCGCAAAATTTAATACCATACGTAACACAAACTGCTGCTGGAATTAGAGAGGAATTATCTGTTTTTGGCGATGATTATGATACGCCTGACGGAACTGCTGTAAGGGATTATATTCACGTTGTAGATTTAGCAAAAGCTCATATTGTTGCCATGAAACGACTTTTGGCAAATAATAATAAAACGAAAATCGAATTTTTTAATATTGGTACTGGGCAAGGTTCTTCTGTATTAGATGTGATTAATACTTTTGAAAAGGTAAATAATGTAAAATTAAATTACAAGATTGTTGGAAGAAGGGAAGGTGATATAACGGCTGCTTATGCTGATACTTCTTTGGCTAATACCGAATTAGGATGGAGTAGTGAATTAACATTAACTGATGCTATGCGTTCTGCTTGGTTATGGCAACAAAAATTAATAAAAAAATAAATTCTTAAGTGTAAATTATTTATATGATTGTATTTTAGATATGGTATCTGTAATATAACTTCGTTGGCTTGTATCTCCATTTACTTGTCTTTTTGTAGAAGATTTTACTTTTTTTTGTTTATTTGTATAGATTTCTTCAAAATCTTTTGTGTATAATGGATTTGAGACTACATTTAGGTCAAAAAAGATAGTATGTGATGGTTTTTCAGTATTTGCGACTATTGTTGTATAGATACCTACATATCCAATATTTTTACTGCTTTCATATTCCATTTGAATCAAACCAAAACTATCTACTGGGATGGCTCTTTTTGGAAATTTTGCTAATGTGCAGCCACATGAGGGTAATACATTATATATTTTTAATGGATAATCTCCTGTGTTTTTTATTTTTATTACCATATTTAATTTGCTTCCTCGTAATATTGGGTAATAATGTCTTATAGAATCAATGACTTGTAAAGTTGTTTTATGTAAAAATTTATTTTCTTTATCATCTCGTTTACAGCTGATTGTTAGTGTAAGTGAGATTATTATTATTATTATTTTTACGACTATTATTGTTGGGGGTTTCAAAATCATAATTTTTAATTAAATATTATTTCATCACAAGCTATGGAGTTATTTTTAAATTTTTTTTGTTTAAACACTTCTATCTCAATTTCTTTATTTGTTGTTTGCAGTTTAATGTCTATTTTTGTTCTGTTTTTTTTGTTTTTATTTTGATGTATTTTTACCTTTATTGGTTTTTTATCGATACTTATCATTACATAATCGGGCAAATATATTTTATGTTTTTCATCATCTAAAAAACAAAGTTCTATACTTTTTGCTTTTTTTACTTCGGATACTGCTATCTTTAATTTAAGGTTCTCTTTTGTTACTAACAACCAGTTATTGTAATAATCGGAAAAACCTACTAATCCATCATTTAACATATTACTATTTGGATAATCTTCATCTAATTGTGACAACATTTTAAATTTTTTGTTATAAAATAAATTTTTTTCTTTTTGATGTAGTATTTCTTGTTTCCAAAAAGTGTTATATGTTTTTATTGTTTTTCCTATTTCGTTATAAGTATTTATGTTTGTTTGTTTTTGTAATTTTAATAATGTTTCTAATGCTGTTATACACTCTTTTTTTGTTTTATTTTCATTAATTTTTGTCGTTGTTCGCTTTATTTCTAACCATTGAAATGTTAATGCTAACATTAATGGGGCTATTTTATTCTGTTCTTGTATTGGTGTTTTTTTTATTTTTTGTTGGAGCTGTTTATAAAATTTTTTAAATTCTTCTTCATTCAAATATTTTTTAAATGATTGTTGTATGCCTCCATAAATAGGGAGTGTTCTTTTAGATTTTAATGCAGTTTGTTCTATTTTTATATAGTATTTGTATAGTATATTGCTTATTAACGGATAGTTTTCATTAAAATATTGCTTAATGCAGCTTTCAACATTTACGTCTGTATTTTGTAATAATTGTGCGTATAAATAACATTTTAAATTACTAAATGCTGCATAAGCATTTTCATTTCCTTGTATAAATACGCCTGTTATTCCTTGTTTTTTATAAAATTGCAAGTTTTTTTGTGTGGCAAGTACTGTTGGGTAAAATTCAAAATAATTATCAAAATTAATTGCATAATCCCATAAGTAGATGTTACATGTTCTTTTTTTCCAATTTTTAATTGTATTGGTTACTTCCTGTAATTTGTTTGTTTCTTTGATAACTACTCCTTTTGGAAATGCCATGGTACTTATCATTACACCTGCATTAGTTCTTAATTTGAATGGTGCTGGTGTTTGAGTTGTTATATATGCTGTGCTAAAGAAATGTAATTTAGGAAATTTTTTTGCTAATGTATTAAGTAGTGTAAATACTGCTGGGCTTGCATTGGTTTCTGTATTTCCAAGATTTTTACATCGATTACATTGACATACGTAATGATTATCATTTGGCATTATCATAAATTTAGTTGCTTGTGGCAACTTTTTTATTTTATTTTTTATTGCTTTTTCTAGTACTGTTTTTAATTGTGTACTCGAAAAACAGTATTGTTGCGAATTTATTTTTCCATTTACTATGGAGAACATTGCTTTTTTTATTGGTATAAATTTATGAATATTATGTCCCCATAATCCCCAATTTTCTTCTAAGGTGTGTGTGTTGTTTTCTGCTCGAAATTTTGTATCAAAATTTTTAACAAAATAAGGTTCTCTGTATTCAAAACTATAATCTTTTGAAAGTGTGTTTTTTGATTTTTGCGCTTGCATTATATTACTAAAAAGTATAATAAAGATTACAGTTCTCATACTTTAAAATTTTGTTCTTAATGTTAGGTATAGGTTAAATTGATTTAAAAATCTTTTTTCATTTACTCGGTAATTAAACCAGTTTGCTAATAAGCCTATACTTGTTCTATGATTAAAGTAGTGGTAGTAACCTGCTCCTATCATTGAATTTGTATAAAACAAAAAAGAATTTATTTGCAGGTCTAATTTTTCATTTTCTGGTGCTGACCCTACCGATGCCATTGTTAATAGATAATCTTTTTCGTTTTTCATATAAAACCTAGATTGTAGTAATACATTATCAAAATAATCTTCTCCATCAGTCATTCCAAATATTTTAAGATTAATCCATATATTTCTATAACTTCGTTCCATTCCTAAATGTGCTGTATAAAAGTTAATATTGCCTCTTGTTTTTATGTGTTTTGCACCAATTTCTGCTAACCAAACTTTCAAAAATGGTTTGGAATAGGTTATTCCTAATTGATATTTTGCAAAATGTTTTGTCGATGCTCCAATATTTACTGAGGAATATGATTTGTTTGAAAACTTATGTGTCCAATCAAATTCACCTTGTATCCCTACTCCGTTTGCTCGACCTGCATAATTTAGTCTTGTTATATAGGTATTTTTTTTTGCAAGTCTTAGGTACTCAAACGTGGTTATTGATGTGGCAAATTGTGTAGAATCATTAACAGCATTTAGGTAACTTACATTTACTTGATTTTTTAGCAATCTACTTTCTAAATAGCCTAAATAGTTATTATGGGTTTTTAATTTATTGTATGGTGGTACATATTCTTTTTGGTACTTCAATGCATTTTCATAGTCTTCCATTTTTTCATAAATAATTCCCTTTTTATATATTAAATCTAAATTCCCTTTGTTTAATTGTAAGCTTTGATCTGCAATTTCCATTGCATCAGTGTATCTTTCTAATAAAATTAAATCATTTGTATATCTTATTGCTGCTATTGTATTTTTCGGATTTATTTTTAATATATCTTTATATACTTTTATTGCTTCTAAATTTTGTTTGTTTTCATCCAAATATTGCCCTTTTTTTAACATTTCTTCTGTTAATGCCCCTTTTATAGTGCTACTATATGGGTATTGCATTTGTAAACTTTGTAGTTTTTCTATTGCTTTCTTAAAATTTCCTTCTGTGGAATAACTACCTGCTAATTTTAATTTTAATTTTCTTGAATTTGGAAAAATTTTTAATGCTGATTTTATGAGTGTTTGCGCTTCAGTATTTTGCCCCATAGATATTCGTGCTCCAATAGCATAATTATAGCCTAAATAATTGGTAGAGTCTTGTTTTATTAAGTTATCTGCAACAAATTTTACGGTATCCCAACTTTCTGTTTTTGCGGCATTTTTTATATAATCTATAGATAAATCTTTTATTTTATTTTTATAATCATGTTCTTTAGGATATTTAGATGCGTATATGTTTGCTAGTTCAAATGCTTCTTCGTAATTACCCATTATAGCATATAGGTCAATTTTTCTTAATTTAAATTTTGTTTCTGTTGGGTATTCTAAAATTAATTTTTCGATTAAATTTTCTGCTTTATCGTATTTTTGTTCTGCTATATATATGGTATATATATGCTGTTTTGCTATATGCGCATATTCTGAATGATTTTTAAATTTTAAAAATATTTTTTGAGCTTCTTTATAGTTTTTTTCTTTTAATTTTCTTTTTGCTTCTTCAAAAATATACGAATCGTATTTTTCTTTTATATCATAATCATTTGGGTAAAGTGTATATAATTTGTTTAATGTAGTTACAGATTGTTTCTTTTTGTTTTGTGCTTCATATACAAATAATTGTTTTGATAGTAGTTCTTTAGATGTTGGATTGGTTTTTAATTTTTCTTGAAGCAATTGCTCCGAATCGGCATAATACCCTCTTGAAATTGATGTGTTTAATAAGTAATTAAATGCGGTTTTATTTTTTTTGTTTCTATAGTATAATTTTCCATATAACTCATACGGATCTAGGTTTTTTTGATATCTAGCAGCTTCTGATAAAAGATGATTTTGTAGTTTGTTATAGTGCCCAGATACCCTCCCCTTCTTTTTTTTTTGATTTTTTATTAGATTTATTGCTTCTTGATATTTGTGTTCTTTCTCTAAAATCCCTATTTTTTTATTAATTATTTTTCTATTTTTTGGAAGCATATTAAGCCCTCTATTTGCTATTTCTAAAGCTTTGACATTATTCCCTAATTTTAAATATATATTTATAAGTTTTAGATATGTATCTGCATCTTTAGAAGATATTTTAAGGGCATCTTCATATTGTTTTGCTGATGTAATCAATTCATTTCCTTTGGACATCTCTAAAGCACTGTCTTTTAAAAAATTAGCTCTTATGTATCTTACTTCTTTATCGTTAGGAAAAATTTGAAACAATCTATTTGCTGCTCTATTAGCTTCCACTTTATTTTTCATAAAGTTATAAAGGTTAATTTTTTTAATCCATAATGTTTTACTGTAAGGCGTTATTTCTAATAATTCATTAGCATAGCATACTGCACTAGAATATCGTTTTGATTGTGTTTCAATATTTAGTAAATAATGCCTAGCATCTACTCGTTTAGGGCTTTTTTTTAATACTTCTAAAAGAGTTATTCTGGCTTTTTCAAAAGCGCCTATTTCCATGTAACATTTCCCTAAATATTCTTTAATATCTTGGTCTAACGGAGCTAAATCAAGTGCTAGTTCACAGTATTTAGTAGCTTGTACAAAATCCTTTTTTAAGGCGACTTCTTTGGCTTTCGAAAAATATGTATCACTATCACTTATTTCTTTTTGAGAATAAATATTTATACTAAAATTTATAATCAGAAATAATATATAGGCTATTTGCTTTGTTTGAAATTTAAACATTTGTTTTAACTTTCTAAATTAGTATTTGACTTTTGTTCTTTGGTGTTTACGCCTTGCCTTGTCATAGTTCCCCATTCCATTTTACGAGAAGTAAAGAAATTAAAATAACCTTTTATAGAAAAGAATATTAAAAGTGGATGGTATATAAAAGGTTCTAATAATATTATGAACCATAGTTTTAGAACTTCGTATTTAGTTCTATAATGTTTTTCGACATAATTATCTAGTAGAATAGCCATTGTACCTATCATAATTGAGAAGGTATATGAATAAAAAAATATGTATTTGGCCATTATCCAGTTTACATCTCCTTTTATTATTAAAAATATAAAATAAATTACCCCTAATAATTCCACTATTGGAGCCAAAAATTCAAAAGTCCAAGCAAAGGGAAATGTTACCAATCCTAACCTACCATATCTTTTATTTAACATAACTCGTTTATGTACTCTAAAAATTTGTGCTAACCCTGTTGCCCATCTAACCCTCTGATTCATTAAAATCTTTAAGTTTGGAGGTCCTTCAGTCCAACAACAAGATATAGGGATGTATTCTACTTTATAATCTTGATTATTATTAATTTTAAACACTGTCATTTTTGTTAATAAATCCATATCTTCAGCATGTGATTCACTGTCATAGCCTCCAGATTTAATAGCAATATCAGTATTAAATAAACCTAGCCCTCCTGAAATATTTGGGATGCAATTTATTTCGCTCCACCCCATTTTACTAAATAGATATGCACGTATATATTCTACCTCTTGAAATCTTGGTATTAAAGCTCTAGGAGGTTTTACTTGTTTTATTACACCACTATCTACATCACAGCTGTTAGACATTCTTAATGCTGCACCTACCGCTATTACATTTGTATTAGAATTTAAAATAGGTTTAATCATTTTAGATAGTGTTTCTCTATTTAAAATACAATCTACATCAGTGCATAAAAAATATGGGTACTGTGCAACATTTACTCCTGCATTTGAAGCATCTGCTTTTGTTCCCCCGTTTTCTTTATCTACAATTACTAGTGCGGTATATTTAGGATTTGTAGATTTAAAAATTCTTTTAAATGGTTTTGTTTTTATTTTTTCTATATATGCATAAGGAGTTTCTATCAATTCAAATTCTTCGATGAGTAATTCTAAAGTTTTATCTTTACTACCATCATTGATTATAATTACTTCAAATACAGGATAAATTAACGATAGTAATGAATGTACATTAGAGATAATGGAAACTTCTTCATTATATGCTGGGGCTACAACCGATATACCAGGTGTTAATGGGGAATGCAAAATAAATTCTTCGTCTTTTTTTGAATTATATGTCTTATAGGATATTATTTTTTTTATAGATAAAAAGCCTAACATCATATAAAATATAACTATTAAAGATGCATAAAAAAACACAAAATATTCAAAAAGGATAAATACTATTTCCATATTCTATATTGATGCTGTTAATGATGGATTTGAAAACGAACTGCCTATTTCATATTTTTTTTTAGATAAAGAATTTTTTAATTCAGAAGGAATTAAAGGGTTTTCAATATGCTTTAATATAAGTAAGTTGAATCCTGATTCTTGTTTTTTAAGTTTTTTAAAGAGTTGTTTTCCTTCAACTCCATAAAGAAAAATTACTTCCGCAATCACTTTTCTAAGTTCATTTGTACTAGCATTAAAATATGCCTCTTTTAAAAAAGGAATTCCTTTTTTTATTTTAAAATGAGATAACGCCTTTATTATTTCTTTTTGGCATAAAAAAGGTTCGTTATCATACATTTTTATTAATTGCGCTTCGGAACTTTGATATTCTAACTCTCCAATTGCCTTAATAGTTTCTGCTCTAATAGTAATATCGTCATTGTTTAATAATTCTAATAATGAAAAAATAGAGCTTTTTTGTTTAAAAATACGTATCATTTTAATAAAAAATGAAATTTGACTTTTGTTTTTGGAATATTTAATCCATTTACTAAAATTAGGTAATTTATCTTTATGATGTAATCTAAATTGGTGCAATAAGTTAATTTGATCCCATTCATTTAATTCGTATTCTTCATCAAAAAACTTAAAAGGATCATTATTACTAATTGTTACATAGGAAGACCTTGCTTCTTTATATAAGTTTTCTTTATTTGAATATGTATGAGGTAATATTTTAGAATCTGAAATTGTTAAATTTAATTTAGAAAATGTTTGAATGGATTTGAATCTTACTTTATTATTTGAAGAGTCAATATTTTTTTCTAAAATCTCAACAATATCTAAATCTGAAATTAAAATTTTATAGTTTTTAGAAAATAAAATATCATTATCATCATCTATAATTTTTTCTAAGGAGGATATAATTGTTTTTTTATTCTTAGTTTTTATGTCTCTAAATCTTTCATTAAATAATTGTAAAACACTACCCTTCTCATATAGTTTATCGGAGTATAATATTTTATTAAAAAAATCAATTATTTTAGGTTGTATTTCTTTAATAAGATTTTCATGCTTATTTTTTACTTTTCTTGTTAAGAAAACACCTAAAAAAAAGAATATAATAAGTAAACAACTAAAAAAAATAAAGTAAATAGAAATTCTAATTATTACTGGGAATGAATTTATGGATATCCATAAATATTCAATATATTTTAATATATAGTTAAACAAAATTAGGGCGTTTTGGGGGCTGTTAATTAGCTACAAATATACAAATTTAGATTAAATTACAAGGTTGTTTTGTAGATATATGTATATGTAAAACAAATTATTGATAGGTTGAGGAATTCTTATTTTTTTAGATTAAACATGTTGATATATACATTAAAAGTATACCGTATTTATAAATTATGAAATTTAGAACCTGAGTTCGACTAAGACTTCTATTTACAGAAAATGAAGAAATGGTGAGATTTGAAGCATAAATTTTAAGGAATAACCTGTTATTTTTTAAAAATTATTCAAAAAAAATTGCCTTTTATTTGTTTTCCCTTCGGGTTTGATTATTTTTTTCATAATCTCGCTAAATTTCTTTGAATTATCTAGATAATCCTTCTAAAATTCATCTTCGACTATAAAAAAAATAATCTAAACTGTAAACGAATTATTAGTCGAACTCAGGTTTAGAGATTAAAACAGATATTTTAAATTTAATTTTTTTCCATTAATAATAGAATGTCATGGATTGAAAACAGTTAAAATAATATTATTTTAACTAAAAAACCTATTAAAATTAAAAATCAGATTATTTTTGTAAAAAAAATGTATCGTATCAAATCTTATATAAAGAAACACAAAAAAAAATGTATCTTATTACTAATACTATTAGTCTGGTATTATTTTTCTTTGCCAAAGCAATTATTTAATGAACCAACATCTACAATAATAGAAAGTTCTAACGGCAAGTTATTAGGAGCAAAAATTGCAACAGATGGACAATGGCGATTTCCGAAACTAGATAGTCTTCCAAATAAATTTGAAAAAAGTATTGTACAGTTTGAGGATGCCTATTTTTACAAACATTTTGGATTTAATCCAATATCTATAGCCAAAGCATTTTCTCAAAATCTTAAATCTAAAAGAATTAAAAGAGGAGGAAGCACACTAACACAGCAAGTAATACGATTATCCAGAAAAGGACAACGTAGAACTTATTTCGAAAAAATTAAAGAAATAATTTTAGCGACACGCCTAGAGTTTAGACACTCCAAAAAAGAAATATTAACCTTATACGCATCTAATGCACCTTTTGGCGGAAATGTGGTAGGTATTGAAGCTGCATCATGGCGGTATTTTGGAAGAAAAGCAAGTGACTTATCATGGGCAGAAACTGCAACATTAGCAGTATTGCCAAATGCACCAAGTTTAATCTATCCAGGAAAAAATCAGATACGCTTATTAAAAAAACGAAATCGTTTGTTGAAAAAGATGCTCCAAAATGGCATAATTAACCAATTTACTTACGATTTAGCTCTTTTAGAAGAATTGCCTCAAAAACCGTACAGATTACCACAATTAGCACCACATTTATTACAGAAAATTGACAAAAAACACAAAGGTGAGTTAGTAAATACATCCATAGACATTCACTTGCAACAACGAACTAATGAAATTGTAAAAACACATTATAACGAATTAAAACAAAATCAGATTTACAATATTGCTGTATTGGTTTTAGATGTAAAAACACGAAAGGTATTGACCTATGTAGGAAACTCCCCAACAGATAATGCACATCAGAAAAGTGTAGATGTTATTGATAAACCTAGAAGTACTGGAAGTATTTTAAAACCGTTCTTATACGCGGCAATGTTAGATGCTGGTGAGATTTTACCAAATACATTAATTGTAGATGTGCCTACACAAATAGCAAGTTATAATCCAGTAAATTTTAACCAAGAGTATGATGGCGCAGTACCAGCAAGTAGAGCCTTAGCACGGTCATTAAATGTACCAGCTGTTAGAATGTTACAGCAATTTGGTTTAGATCGGTTTTATCATTATTTAAAAGAGTTGCATCTAAAAGATATAAAATACAGCGCAAATCATTACGGATTATCCTTAATACTTGGAGGAGCAGAGTCTAATCTTTGGGATATTTCCAAAAGTTTTGCATCGTTGAGTTCCACCATAAATCATTATGATGATTTACAAGCTAAATATTATAAAAATGAATTTGTAGAACCGTCTTATTTAGCAAATTATAAAGCAGATTTTGGTGAAGTTGATACTGAAAAAACACTGTATGATGCAGGATCCTTATATTTAACATACAAAGCATTAAAAGAAGTAAATAGACCAGAAGGTGAAGAGAATTGGGAGTTTTTTGATAGTTCTAAAGAAATTGCTTGGAAAACTGGAACTAGTTTTGGTTTTAGAGATGCTTGGGCAGTAGGTACAACCAAAGATTATGTAGTTGGTGTTTGGGTTGGTAACGCAGATGGTGAGGGAAGACCTGGTTTGGTAGGTGTACAAACCGCTGCACCAATTTTGTTTGATGTTTTTGATGAGTTGCCAAAAAGTAAATGGTTTACAAAACCTTTTGATGAGTTAGTAAAAGTACCTGTTTGTAAAAAAAGTGGTTTTAGAGCAAGTGATTATTGTGTTGAAAAGGATACTATTTTTGTACAAAGCACTGGTTTAAAAACAAAAGCATGCCCATATCATTTTTGGGTGCATCTGGATGAGACAGAAACCTATCAAGTAAATGCAAGTTGCTATCCGCTAAGTAATATGAAACACAAAAGTTGGTTTGTATTACCTGCCTTAATGGAATATTATTACAAACAGAAAAATCCCTTATATAGAACCTTACCAAATTTTAAAAAATCCTGTTTGGGCGAGTCGCAAAAAGCAATGGATTTTATTTATCCAAAAGCATTTGCCAATATATTTTTGCCAAAAGATTTTGATGGAAAAACCAACGATGTTATTTTTAGATTAGCACATGGTACACCAGAAACTAAAGTTTTTTGGTATTTAGATAAAACTTTTATTGGTACTACACAAAACATTCATGAAATGGCAATACACCCTAAAGTTAACGGCAAACATATTATAACTGTAGTTGATGAATTTGGTAATGAAGCTAAACGAAGTATTGAAATTACGGAGTAAAATCATGCTCTTAAAAATAAAATTAAATTTTCTTTTTTCCATTTTATTTTCCAATAACTATTTTCCTTTTTAAAAATATACAATCTGTTTTTACCATTATTTATATATAATAAAAAAGCATATTTTTTATCTTTAGTATATAATATATTTGATAAGAAACTATTTTTATGACTAGTGCTTTTTTTGCGACACAAGATAGTTTTATTTGATTTTATATGTTTTTGTTTTAAATAAGAGCTTTGTCCTTTTGATTTTTCAATAGTGTATTTGTAGTGCTTTATCTCCGATTCATTAAAAATTAAGTTATAAAAAAGAGTTACTTCTTTTTCTGTGAAAATAGGTGTTTTGCAATTATCCCTTTTAGAAATACAATTTAAAACTATTTTATTAAGTGAATGTTTATCTATTACTTTAGTTAATCTTTTTTTAAGATAAACAGTATCTATTTTATTAATACGATTTATGGCTATTTCATAATTTTTATGTTTATTTATTATTTCTAGTTTTTGATTTTTTTCTTGTGTATTGATATTTTCAATATCTGCTAATGTTAGATTAATTAGTATATAATCTTCATCTGTGACTTGTGAGAAAGATGTAGATATTGTAATAAATAAAAATAAAGTTAATATTTTAGTTAGGATAGGATTCATTTGTGTATTGATAAATCAGTTGGTATAATATTTTTTCTCGTCCCTTCATATATTACAGGAATAACATAATATTTATATTCAAAATTAGGTTTGTCGGATTTTGTTTTTTTAATAAAAAAAACATTCCTCATTAAGCTTAATTCATTATGTATTTCCCAAGGTTTTTTATTTTCTGTAAACTCTTTAATTGTTTTATATTTAATAGTATCTATAGAAATTTCTTTTTTTTTATCTAAGGTGTAATATTTGAAATCATTTTTTTTTGAGTCTTTTCCTTTTTTGAAAGTAAAAATAAAATAATCAGTTAAAAACCTTTTATCTTCACTATTTATAGCAAACCCACCTTTATTAGTCAAAAGATAAATTGTTTCATTTTGTGAGTATAATGAACTATATATTAAAAATATAAACATTAAAAATAGATATTTTCGATTTATTTTATACATAATTTATATTATTTATTTTTTGGATAAATTGGTTGGTATAATGTTTTTTCTCATTCCTTCATATATTGCAGGAACGACGTAATATCTATATTCAAGAAAGGGTTTATTAGATTTTATTTTCCTTTTTTCTATAAAATAAATATTTTTCAACAAACTTAACCCGAATAATTCATGATAAAAGGTCAAAATTAGGTATAAAAGTGTTATTTTTAAGGTGTTAAAAAGAAAAGTAACACAAATAAAAATACCCAATTTTGAGCAATAAAGATACATTATTTTACAGAGGAAACAAATCCATATTATTTAATTTTTCAGGAGCAGAAATAAGCACAGATGGCTCTCTA
>Ga0256840_1002104_pt1 | contig 17840 bp, 16 predicted proteins | sample 355202metaG_FD_185969 | JGI IMG/M metagenome (GOLD analysis project Ga0256840, IMG submission 185969) | Hydrothermal vent microbial communities from Mid Atlantic Ridge, Atlantic Ocean - 355-202 | ecosystem: Environmental > Aquatic > Marine > Hydrothermal vents | place: Atlantic Ocean: Mid... | reverse complement strand
TGTCCCCCCTGTTACCACCACTGAATTAGCACTAAGCTATCGTGAACGTATTCTGGCGGCAAAACCTGCTGGCAGTACCTTTCAACCGCTGATGACGCTTTATTTGACCAACAATACCAGTCCAGAAGATATTCGGACGGCAAAAGCGTCTAGGCATATCTATGGTTGCAAGCTGTACCCTGCTGGCGCAACCACCAATTCTGACAGTGGCGTGACCGACATTGCGAATATTTATCCTGCACTAGAGACGATGCAAGAAGTGGGTCTACCGCTTTTAGTACATGGCGAAGTTACCGCTTCGGAAATAGACATTTTTGATCGTGAAGCCCGCTTTATTGAAACGGTACTTGCGCCACTATTACAGCGTATGCCAAATCTACGCGTTGTCTTTGAGCACATCACCACGGCAGATGCCGCTGAATTTGTTCGTAATGCAAACGACAACGTTGCCGCGACCATTACGGTACAGCATTTAATGCTCAACCGTAATGATATGTTGGTTGGCGGTATACGCCCTCACCACTACTGCCTGCCGGTGTTAAAACGTGAACGCCACCGCCTAGCATTAGTCGAAGCTGCGATCAGTGACAGTGGAAAGTTTTTTCTCGGAACAGACAGCGCACCGCACAGTAAATGCAAAAAAGAGAACGCCTGTGGCTGTGCCGGTATCTACACCGCACCTGCCGCCATTGAGTGGTATGCCGAAATTTTTGAAGAGGCGGGTGCCTTAGATAAATTAGAAGGGTTTGCCAGCCATTACGGTCCAGACTTTTATAAGCTACCACGCAATACTGAAACAATCACCTTAACCAAGCAACCTTGGAAAATGGCAGATACATTGCCATTGGCAGATGACAACATCGTGCCATTTCGTGCTGGTGAAACCGTTCAATGGACGGTCGAATAACACAAGCTTGGGGGCAGATATGGAATCTGCCCCTACCCTTCTACCCTTCCCTAGGAGGCTGTCCGAGAACTAAAAACCGACTGCAAACCCCATAAATATTATAAGCTGAATTTATAAAAATCGTTAAATAGCCGTGCTATTCGCCTCTTTTGATAAATCCAGCTTATAATATTTCTGTGATTTTCGTTACGATTCTAGTTCTCGGACAGCCTCCTAGATTTGCGCATAAAACGGCTGTTCCATAAAAAATAGAACCACACCACAAAGATAAACACAAAGCCAACCACCGTATCTGAATCAAGATTATTTTGAAAATAGACGAATGACCAATTATCATTATCGTCAACAAACAATCCCAAGATAGCCAGTCCCAAAAAAGCACTGATAACATAAAACCATTTATTGCTTGCGCCCTCCTCCCCTTTATCCATTTTTTCTGCCGTTTCAGAATGACAATAGCGTTGATAGTTTGACATTAAATGATCTAAACGATTCAAGGCAATACTACGTCTTTTTTCACCCTCTTCATGCTTTGTTGCGCTGTTTACTGCCGTTAGCCAACCATTAATAAACTCAACTTCTTTAATCGTATCATCGATCTCTTTTTTAACTTTAAGGTTGTTTTTTCGGCTTTTTTTCCAAGAGTCCAGTACATCAAAAAACTTAATCAACACCGTCAGTATCGCCCCCACAATACCTATCATTGCCGCTAAACTTATTCCCTCAGCTTCCATATTCTCCCCCCTTATTAAATACAACTCCAATCATACTAGCAAAAATACCAATCAAATTGCGAGTTACTTTGGAATGTCTAAGGAATTAAAGTCGTCAAGACAGGATTAGGAATTATAATCAGTCTACTTTAGTTTAAATTTCTCGGAAACCCACATGACATCAAGCACTTTACCTTTTTCTACCCACTATTTAATTGATGAAGAAATTTGGGTGAATCAACTATTAGATTACGCCAATACGGATACTGAAAAACGCGAGAAAATTAAACAACTGGCAACCTGTTTAGTAGAAAATGTACGCGCTAAAATGGATGACATGGATGGGATTGATGCGTTTATGAAAGAGTATGACTTGTCATCCAAAGAGGGCATTTTATTGATGTGCTTAGCGGAGGCTTTGTTACGCATTCCTGATAAAACCACCATCGACAAACTCATTAAAGACAAAATTCTAAACGCGGACTGGCAATCCCATTTAGGGAAAAGTGATCTGTTATTTGTGAATGCCTCAACTTGGGGCTTGATGCTGACCGGGAAAATAATTGATCCCGATGAAAACAGAAGCACAATGAAACGTGCGTTGGATAAGTTCATCAACAAAACAGGCGAACCCGTGATTCGTCAAGGTGTCCACCATGCGATGCAAATGATGGGCAAGCATTTTGTGATGGGACGTAACATCAAAGAGGCGATTAAACGATCGGCTAAAGAGGACTTTAAAAACTATCGCTACTCCTATGATATGTTAGGAGAATCCGCCTTAACCAAAGAAGATGCCGACCGCTATTTTGAGGCCTATATGACCTCTATTGCGAGTATTGCGGATGCCAATAAAAAGAAACACATCCACGATGCCGCCAGTCTATCCATCAAGTTATCCGCCTTGCATCCAAAGTACGAAGTGGCCAATGTAGAACGTGTTCTCAAAGAATTGGTTCCGAGAATATTGGCGCTTGCTCACCATGCCAAAAAGTTCAATGTGGCGCTTACCATTGATGCTGAAGAAGCGGATCGACTGGAAATTTCTTTAAAACTCTTTGAAACCGTTTATGCGCAGTTAACCGATTACGAAGGCTTTGGCCTTGTGGTTCAAGCCTATCAAAAACGTGCACTCAACGTATTGAAATGGCTGGCGGAGCAATATGATGAACATCAAAGGCTCATTCCAATCCGCTTGGTCAAAGGCGCTTACTGGGACACCGAAATCAAACGGGCTCAAGAACAAGGCTTAGAACACTATCCCGTCTTCACACGCAAAGCCAATACCGATCTATCGTATCAAGCCTGTGCCCGTTTTTTATTAAATAACCGCACCCGCTTCTACCCTCAATTTGCAACACACAATGCCCACACGATTGCCACCATCAAAATACTCGCGGAAGACAAAGGTGGCTATGAATTTCAACGACTGCACGGCATGGGGCAAGCATTACATGCGCAAGCCATTAGCGAAGAAGGTCTCAACCGACCTTGTCGTATCTATGCCCCCGTTGGTTCACACGAAGACTTACTGCCTTATTTAGTCCGACGTTTACTTGAGAATGGCGCCAACTCCTCGTTTGTGAATCGCTTAACCGATTTAACGCTCGACATTGATGACATCACCCAAGACCCCATTGAAAGCGTTCGAAAACACGCTCTCCATAAACACCCAAAACTGCCCTTACCGAAGGATATTTATGGTGATAATCGCATCAATTCCGCGGGCTTTAATTTGGCGGACATGCAAACGGTGGATCAACTACTCAACCAAGTCACAGCAACCTCTACCCTAATGCATCATGCCACCAGTTTGGTCCCGGGTGCCGAAGTGCTTGAAAATGAACCGACAGACTTAATTGAAGTACGTTCACCAGCCAACTTGGATATGACGGTAGGCACCTACCAGCGCGCGCAAGCCGCTGAGATTGATCTGGCGGTACAGAATGCCCAAGCCGCATTCCCTCAATGGCGCGATCAAGCAGTTTCCGTTAAGGCTGATAGCTTATTGAAGCTTGCCGACCTAATGGAGGAAAATTGTCATACGCTCATTTATTTACTACAAAACGAAGCGGGTAAAACACTAAACGACTGCATTGCTGAATTACGTGAAGCCGTGGATTTTTGTCGCTATTATGCCCACCAAGCCATTGAGCTGTGTGCCAAGGGTCAAAAAATGCCCGGCCCCACGGGAGAAAGCAATTATTTATTCCACCAAGGCAAAGGGCTATTCGTTTGTATCAGTCCATGGAACTTTCCCTTAGCAATTTATGTGGGTCAAATTGTCGCCGCGCTGGTCACAGGTAACTGTGTGATTGCAAAACCCGCCGAATCCACCAGTTTAATCGCACACTTTACCGCCCAATTAATATACCAATCAGGCATTCCACAAGAAGTATTTCAATTGGTACTGGGTTCTGGCCGCGAGATTGGCAATCAATTGTGTCAAAACAACGCCGTCACGGGGGTCGTCTTTACAGGCTCCACCCAAACAGCACAAACGATTAACCTCCATTTAGCCAGCCGAAAAAATGCCGCTATTGCCACATTGATTGCCGAAACAGGCGGACAAAACTGCATGATCGCCGACTCCTCTTGCTTGCCAGAACAACTGATTAAAGATGTGATTAACTCCGCGTTTCTAAGCGCAGGTCAACGCTGTTCGGCATTGCGTGTGCTGTTTATTCAAGACGATGTGGCGGACAAAGTAATTCACATGCTCAAAGGGGCAATGGATGAATTAAGCATTGGCAATCCACAAAAATTCTCAACAGATTTAGGCCCGGTAATCAGTGAAAGAGCGTTAACGATATTGCAAGGCCATAAAGCTCGAATGGAACAAATCGCCAAGACCATCAAATCGTTAAAAGAACCCGAAATTAACGGCTATTATTTTGCACCACAAGCGGTTGAAATCAGCGGTATCGAGGTATTAGAACAAGAAATTTTCGGCCCATTCCTACATGTTATTCGCTTTAAAGCCAATGCATTAGAGCAAGTAATTGATGCCATTAATAGCACTGGATACGGACTCACCACGGGCATTCATTCTCGGATTGATACCACGATTGAATATGTAACCTCTAAAATTCAAGCAGGCAACTGCTACATTAACCGCAACATGGTTGGCGCAGTGGTGGGCGTACAACCCTTCGGTGGAATGGGCTTATCCGGCACGGGCCCTAAAGCTGGCGGCCCCGGTTATTTAAGACAATTTCTCATCGAAAAAACCATCACCAACAACATCTCTGCCGTGGGCGGTAATGCAGATTTATTGGTGTTATCTGATGAGGACTAGGAGGCTGTCCGAGAACTAGAATCGTAACGAAAATCACAGAAACGTTATAAGCTGGATTTATCAAAAGAGGCGAATAGCACGGTTATTTAACAACTTTGATAAATTCAGATTATGATGTTTATGGGGTTTGTAGTCGGTTTTTAGTTCTTGGACAGCCTCCCCTAGGATTGAATCCAAATACAAGAAGCAATGCGCCCTGTTTTGCCTGAGCGGCGATAGGAGTAAAACAGATCAGACTGAGCGTAGGTACAGAACTCGCCACCAAAAACCTCTGTGACACCCATGTTGTTCAGCTCTTGACGAACCATCCCCACTAAGTCTGCCAAGTATTTTGGCTCGCTTATGGATCTATATTGAGGAGCGATTTCAGTAAAAAAGGCTCTATTATTCGATTCTTTTCGAACAAAAGAGTCAAGTACATCCTGCCCTACTTCAAAATGTTTTGCACTGATGGCAGGGCCAATCCAAACCAACAAATCCTCTGCTTGTATCGATTTCTCTTTAAGTAACACCTCAGTAATCGTTTTGGTGACGATGCCTAAATGCAACCCTTTCCAGCCGGCGTGAATAGCCGAGACCAATGTGCCTTGTTTATTGGTGATTAACAACGGCAGACAATCCGCGGTCATCACAATTGAAACACACCCTTTCTGGGTCGTCCATGAAGCATCCGCAATAGGGGGGGGGGAAATTTTTGGAATCGAATTATGACGCAATTCAATAGCCACATCGGTGTGTTGTTGGTCAAGCCAAAATGGGGTTGAAGGCAGTTGCGCTTGTTTAGACAACTGCTGTCGATTCCATTCGACATCTTCTGGATCATCGCCAACATGCAGCGCCAGATTAAACGACTCAAAAGGCGGTAAACTTCTCCCCCCCTCTCGTGTAGTACAAAGTGCTTTAATATGTTTAGGCGCAGGCCAGTCGGGAATTAGAAACATGAGAGCTCACTTATGACGGTCATAACGGCTAAGATACCCCCTGAAAAGGTTTCAGATCAAGGCAAAAAAATGTGAGTTTACAACTGTAAATGCCCATTTTTTTAACACAGATATGATCTTTTTCAGGGGGCATCTTAGCCGTCATCACTTAGGAATATCTTCATCGGTTACCCATGCTACTTCTACACCATAGTCATAATCAAAGCCATCACTGCCTAACATTTTAGACTCATACACAGCAATATCTTCACGTAGCACGTCAAGCAGTTCGAACATATCATCTGGAATTTCGGCTTTCCACTTCATTTTACGCCCTGTCGTAGGGTGCTTGAAACTGAGTGCTCCGGCATGGAGTGCTTGGCGTTTAAAGTTACGTAAGAAATCAACAAACTCATCCATCATCCCCTTGGGAATTCTAAACCGTTTGCCATAGGTTTGATCGCCAACGAGTGGATAGCCTAGTGATGCCATGTGGACTCGAATTTGATGGGTTCGCCCAGTTTCTAATTTTACTCGAACTCGGGTGTAGTTTCTAAAACGCTCTAAGACTCGATAGTGTGAGACGGCCTCTTTACCGCCAAACTCTCGAATCGCCATTTTGGTTCGGTCTTTGGGACTGCGACCAATCGGCTTATCAACCGTTCCGCCCGCGGTCATTTGCCCGACCACGACGGCATCGTAAATTCTTTCAACCTCATGACGCTGTAACTGATCGACTAAATGAGTTTGTGCGGGAATGGTTTTCGCCACCACCATCAAGCCTGAGGTGTCTTTGTCTAATCGGTGCACAATGCCGGCTCGAGGGACATCTCTAAGTGATTCATCATGAAACAGTAGTGCATTCATAATGGTACCATCGGGATTACCTGCACCGGGATGAACCACCATACCGACGGGTTTATTAATCACCATCACATCATCATCTTCGTAGATGATATTTAAAGGAATATCTTGTGCGGGTGCATTTAAGTCACTCTCAATCTCAACCCGTAACTGAACTTTCTCCCCTCCTAACACGGTCTGTTTAGGGCTTTTCCAAACCGTATCCTCTACGGTGACATTGCCATCTTTAATCCATTTTTGAAGTCGGCTTCTTGAATAGTCAGGAAATAGGGTGACCAGCGTAACATCTAGTCGATCACCCAACGCCTCATGCGGAATGCTGGCTGTTAATGTATGTTTATCCAATAGAAATAACCTTTTTTAAACTCGTATCATCGTGAACAATCTCGCCTTAAATGCGAATTTGAGCGATTTGAAATATGATACAATCGTATGAATTTTTTAATTAATGCATATTGTACCTAAGAAACATGAAAAAAACGCTGTTATCCGCTTTAATCATTGCCACACTCAGTCTGCAAGGCTGTTCTTCACTGACCTCTTTGGTTGCAAAAGAGGATTCTGAAAAAACGGCTGAAGAGTTTTATAGCTCGGCCACCACAGCATTTAAAGCAGGTATGTGGGATACGGCCATCAAGGAGTATGAGAAGCTAAAATCTTTTTACCCCTATGGCGACTACACAGAACAAAGCTATACCGAACTGGCGTATGCTTATTATCGTTACAGCGAACCTGAATCAGCGATTCGAGAGCTAGATGAGTTTATGCGACTCTTTCCTAAGCACCCTAACATTGATTACGCGCTTTACCTTAAAGCACTTGCGGCCGACTCTGTGAATAAAAGCTGGTTGGATAAATTTATCACCGACCCAGCCAATCGAGATACCAAATCGGCCTTACGTGCCTTTCAATACTACAACGAACTGATTAAGCGTTTTCCCAATAGCCGCTATACGGTTGAAGCGACCAAGCGACTCATTGTGCTCAAAAACCAAATGGCACGCCATGAACTACTGGTGGCACAGTTCTATTTTGACAAACAAGCCTATTTAGCCGCAGCCAATCGTGCGACCTATGTTTTAGAAAACTACCCTCAATCGGTGGTTACCTTAGACAGCTTGGCACTGCTTGAGCAGGCCTACCAAAAACTAGAGATGCCTGACATTGCACAAGACGTACAAAAGGTGATCGCATTAAACCAAACTCGACTGCAACCGACGCTGGAAGCCGCCAAACAGAAGCAACTTGAGAATCAACAAAAAGGTTGGTGGGAAAAAACTACCGACTTCTTTGATGGTTTTGCACGATAGTTTTAGGGATAGTCCCAATCTACTTAAAAGTGTTTAAAAGTGCCGTTTAGGTAGCGCTAACGCTACTCCGAATACCCATTGGTAATAGGGTAACGGCGATCTCGACCAAACGCTCTGTGGGTGATTTTTACCCCCGGTGCGGCTTGGCGGCGCTTATACTCATTACGATCTATCATTTTAATGACTCTGCGAACCTCTTGCTCAGGGAACCCGAGCGCACAAATCTGTTCTGGGGTTTGATCCTGTTTTACATACGCTTTAATAATCGCATCCAACACTTCATAATCCGGCAGTGAGTCTTGATCCACTTGGTCTGGGCGCAACTCTGCGGAAGGTGCGCGCGTAATCACTCGTTCAGGAATTACAGGCGACAGCGAGTTACGATATTCCGCTAAACGATAAACTAAGGTTTTAGGCACATCTTTTAAGGGAGAGAACCCTCCGACCATATCCCCATACAACGTGGAGTATCCGACAGCCACTTCGCTTTTATTGCTGGTGGCCAAGACCATTTTTCCCGTCTTGTTCGAAATCGCCATTAAAATGGTGCCACGAATTCGAGCCTGCAGATTCTCTTCGGTGACATCGGCTTCCAATCCTTCAAACCTTGGAGACAGTGCCTTTTCAAAGGCCATATAGGTCTCTTCAATTGGAATTGACTGATATGTTACTTGTAAGGTTTCCGCTTGCAGTGCCGCATCTTCTTTACTAATATCTGCCGTATAACGAAATGGCATCATCACCGCTTCAACATTTTCAGCACCCAGCGCATCCACGGCAACCGCTAAGGTTAAGGCGGAATCAATACCGCCCGAGAGTCCAATTAGCACGCCTGAAAAACCATTTTTTGTCACATAGTCTTGCACGCCCATAATGAGCGCTTGGTAGACACGCGCTTCATCTTCATACAACTGGGCGATATCGCCTCGTTGCATCTCAAGCGTTTCCCCTTGTTTAACCAAGGTAACCGCTGATAATGCAGGGGTAAATTCTGGGCTTTGTACACAGACTTGACCTTGTGTATTCATGGCAAAAGAACCGCCATCAAAGACTAGCTCATCTTGCCCACCTACTTGATTAATGTAAATAACGGGCAAGCCCACTTCATCCACACGGCGCTGAATCATCGTCAAACGATCTTGGTGTTTTTCCGCCGAAAAAGGCGAAGCGTTTAACGATAAGATGATCTCTGCCCCCGCCTCTTTGGCTTGTGTTGCGGGAGAGATTTTCCAGATGTCTTCACAAATTAACAGCCCAAAACGAATGCCTTTGTACTCCACAACACAAGGGCGATCGCCCGCTTCAAAATAACGTTGTTCATCAAAAACACTGTAGTTGGGTAAATTTTGTTTCATGTAACTGGCTTGAATAGAGCCCGATTCAATCCAAGCGGCCATATTAAAGCACTCGCCCAAGCTGTCCTTCATTGGATAGCCCACGACGCACACCATGTCTTTCACTTGCGCACAAATATCCGACAACGCTTGATTGACCTGAGGGAATAACCCCTCTCTTAACAAGAGGTCTTCAGGCGGATAGCCCGTAATGGTCATTTCAGGAAACACAATAATATCGGCACTGCTGTTTCGCTTTGCTTGATGACAAGCCTCGACAATGCGCCTAACATTGCCTGAAATATCGCCCACCACTGGATCAATTTGCGCCATAACGACCGTGACATGCTGTCCCATAATTAAGACAACGCCTTTAACATCGCTTCGCCCAACTCCGCAGGCGATGGAACCACAATAACGCCCGCCGATTTAAGGGCGGCAAACTTCGCTTCGGCGGTGCCTTTGCCACCACTGACAATTGCACCCGCATGACCCATTCGTTTACCCGCAGGCGCGGTAACGCCTGCAATGTAAGCCACAACAGGCTTGGTCACATGCGCCTTAATGAAGGTGGCAGCATCCTCTTCGGCTTGCCCGCCAATTTCACCGACCATAATAATGCCTTCTGTTTGCGGGTCATTTTGGAATAGCGCTAAGCAGTCAATAAAGTTCATGCCTTGAATCGGATCGCCCCCTATTCCAACACAGCTTGATTGCCCCAACCCATTTTGGGTGGTTTGGTGCACCGCCTCATAGGTTAAAGTACCCGAACGTGAAACCACACCCACTTTACCAACCAGATGAATATGCCCTGGCATAATGCCAATTTTACAACCGTCTTGATTGTCACCAGGAGTAATTAATCCCGGACAGTTTGGACCAATTAAATACGCCTCTGATTTTTCTAGCACCGCACGTACTTTCAACATATCTGCAACCGGAATCCCTTCGGTAATGCAGGTAATCACTTTAATACCTGCCATAATCGCTTCAATAATAGAGTCCGCCGCAAACGCTGGGGGAACGTAGATCATCGATGCTTCTGCTCCCGTTTGCGCTACCGCTTCTTTTACGGTGTTAAAAACAGGCAGTCCTAAATGGGTTTGCCCCCCTTTACCGGGTGTCACACCGCCGACCATTTTGGTGCCGTAGGCGATCGCTTGCTCAGAGTGAAAAGACCCTTGTTTTCCGGTAAACCCTTGGCAAATCACTTTTGTATTGTGGTTAATTAAAATACTCATTCTATTTACTTTCCTGCTACTTCAACGGCTTTGGCCGCCGCATCGGCTAATCCATCAGCGGTGATAATACTTAACCCACTTTGTGCGAGTTTTTCTCGCCCTAACTCCACATTGGTGCCTTCTAAACGCACCACGACTGGAATGGTTAAGCCAACCTCTTTTACCGCTTGAATAATACCTTCGGCAATCAAATCACAACGTACAATGCCGCCAAAAATATTGACTAAAATAGACTTCACATTAGAGGATAAAATTAGCTTAAACGCTTCGGACACTCGTTCAGGGGTTGCACCCCCGCCTACGTCTAAAAAGTTCGCTGGCTCTCCGCCATTTAATTTAATAAGATCCATTGTTGCCATCGCCAAGCCTGCACCATTGACCATGCAACCAATATCACCCTCTAACGCAATATAATTTAAGTCATGTTGTGTGGCCTTCGCTTCACGCCGATCTTCTTGCGAATAGTCACGCATTTTGACCAACGCTGGCTGACGGTACAGCGCATTGGAGTCAATATTTACTTTGGCATCCAGCGCAATCAATTGATTGTCTGCGGTGCGAATTAGTGGATTAATTTCCAGTTGTGAAATATCTTTATCCAACACAAGCTGATAGAACTGTTTCATTAACACGCCGATCTGTTTAAATGCTTCCCCTTTTAAACCAAGTGCAAACCCAACTTCACGACACTGATAAGGCATCACACCCACCGTCGGATCAATAGGTATTGACAAGATCTTTTCAGGCGTCTCTTCCGCGACGGCTTCAATGTCCATTCCGCCGGCAGAGGAGATGACAAAGGTATGCGTACACGTTACACGATCGACTAATAGGCTTAAATACAGCTCCTCTTCAATCGCTAAGGTCTCTTCAATTAAGAGGCTATTAATGGGCAAAGCTTTGCCTGCGGTTTGAATGGTAACAAGCGAGCCACCCAACAGTTCACTCGCAACTTGATGCGCTTCTTGAGGGGTTTTGACTAATTTTACTCCCCCTGCTTTACCACGCGCACCCGTATGAACTTGTGCTTTAACCACCCAGCCATTACTCTTAATGACATCAAGTGCGCCATCAAGTTCACTTAACGCGGTAATTAAATAACCTTTAGGAACGCCAATACCATATTCAGAAAAAAGCGCTTTAGACTGGTACTCATGTAAATTCATGTAACGAAATGTCTCCAACATACCCTAAAATGCGAGACAATAGTCGACCACAAAATAGGATTTAAAAAAAGGGGGCTTTGATAAATCAAGCGCACCATTGTATGATTTTTAGAGCAAAATTGCATTAACAAATCGATAGCCTAACCCACGAATTACCATTTTAAACAGCAGAGAACCTCAATGAGAGCCATCATTTTTTTACTTTTTGTTATTTTAGTTTTTTTGATTATTCGCTTCACGCTGAATCGCATTATCGAGATACGGGCTAAAAACACACCCGTCAAACAAGAAGAGTCAGAGACACCCTCTCTAAAAGAGAGTGAAGCAATGGTGCAATGTGCCTTGTGTAGCGTACATTTACCGCAGTCCATTGCCTATTTTGATGGTAAAGATACTTTCTGCAGTGAAGGGCACATGCAAGCGTTTCAGGATAAGAGTACCGAACGTTAAAAGCTAACTCAAAATCGCTTTAATCGTTGCCGTAAAAATAACGGTTTTACCCGCTAAAGGGTGATTAAAATCAACTAAAACAGTATGATCATTTACTTCACAAATGGTACCGGGAACCTCTTCACCGGTTGGCGTATTAAAACCAATTACAAACCCCTCTTGTAAAACGAGATCCTCAGGAAAATCTTGACGTGCCATGGTATGAATATTTTCGGGATCAGATAAACCAAATGCACGTTCCGGCGACAAGACCAACTTAGCAGTTGTTCCCAACTCCAACCCAATTAACATCTGTTCTAAATTCGGGATAAAAGTGCCATCTCCTAGAGAAAAATTTAGCGTTTCACCCTCTTCGGTCTCTTCAACAACCGTACCATCTAATAGTGCCAGTTGAAATGTAATCTCAATATTACTGCTCTGTTGAACTCGTAATATCGGATGATCTTCCGTCATTTTTTGTACCTTTATAGTGATTTATCTGAACTTTTTCGGGATGATCGTTCCCAATAACAACTTGGTTACGCCCGGCAAGCTTTGCTTTATACAATGCTTGATCTGCAAATTTTAGAACCTCTTTTGCTTCAAAACTTTCATCCGACTCTGCCGCACCAATACTCACCGTAACATTCGTTTTAATGGAGCGAATGCCTGTTTTAAACTCAATAATACCTGATTCAACCTTACGACGAATATACTCTAACTCCGTAGCCACCTCATCTACTCTTTTATTGGCAAACACCAGCGTAAACTCTTCTCCACCATAACGAAAAGCACGACCATCTTTGACTCCATCTAAAACACGCGCAACTCGTCGCAAGACCTCATCGCCAACATCATGACCATAGGTATCATTAAAGTTTTTAAAATGATCGATATCCACCATGGCTACCGTATATTTTTTACCCAGTCCTAAAAAGTGCTCCATTAAAGCACGGCGACCAAGAATTCCAGTGAGCTCATCGGTATAAGCAATATGGTGCGCTTCAAAAATCATTGACAGGGTTAAGGCAATCGCTGAAAACGCTGAAAACCAAGCCAACACATTAAGGTCAAACCCCTGATTCACGCCATATAGCATCAGAACCAGCACCATGAAAACGGCGTGGTATAAAATTTTAAAACTTGATTGATTCATTTTTAACACAATAAAAAACAAGGTTAATAAAAACATCAACCCCGTTGATATTGAAAGAAAAATCAGATCAGAATTCGCTAAAACAGGCTTATTTAATAAGGATAACCACGATTCAGGAAGATCCTTTAATACCCAATAGATAACAGTGGCTTGTATTAAAAAAATCAATAAAACCAGTGTATTTAAACGTTTATTGAAAACCCCTTTTTCAGGTAACAATATCCACAATAAAATATTTAATGGCAGTAAAACAATCAATATAGGAAACAGAGTGTCTGCGGTTAGCTCAACCCCTAGAGCAGAGGATGAAAAATAAAATAAGACCGCATTAAAACATCCTAAACTCAATAAAATTAAAACGGGCTGTATTCGATTTAACCACAGCGCAATAAAAATACCCAACGCAACGGTAATATAAGGAAAATACATGACAAGCGCTTGCGTCGATTCAGGCCAATATGGAATTTGTGCCGAAGACCAAATAGCGAAAACACCCAGCACAATCAGCCAAGTATAATGCTTTAAGACGACCATTTAATATCCATAAAAAATTCCCGCAGCAATTAAAATGTTATGAGACCTTTGCACGAGAGGGCGCGAGAGAAAAAAGAGATGAAATTTGGCTGATTAAGGCGGAAATCGCAGGGAATACCTAGGTATTCGCAAGGTTTTCAACGAAAATCAGGCGTATTTCAGCCTTTTTTATCCGTGCATCCTTTCGTGCAAAGGTCTCGTTATGTTTTTCCGAATAAACTAAATGGTTCATAAGGCACTTTTTTGCACTGAATTCGCCACTCTAAGGCATAACTGCATGACGCACCCTCTGCACACTCTGCGTGATTGGTTGCAAACTCCCCGGCTCTAAAGGCATGCCTAGATTGATAAATATACCCTTCATCACAAACTTGCTTAGCCTTTACTCGCATCGACCAACTATCAAAATTTGTAACGGGTTCATGATACCTTTCTGTTAAATTAAACGTATCATCACTCACTTGAACCACCTGAACATCGCCGGTTAAAGACTGCATGCTATCTCCCGCTGAAGCGAAAGCGCTTCCCGTACTGTCCACAATATCGCTAAAACTTGAACAACTTGATAAAGCAATCGCTGTGCTTACCACTAAAAGGCTTTTAAGCGCCCCTTCTTTAAATTTTTTTTTAAACTGCATCATATTTTTTCTTATTTAATGTGATCCTGAGACCTTTGTGCAAAAATCTCAATGAATAATACCAGAAAATTACGTAACCAGAAACTTATCACGCAACCTAACGAGATAACCCTATTCGTTATTGAATAGCGGCTCTTCTTTTACGCCAATTTCAGCAATAACAAAACATAAATTGGTTTGTAGTTTCTTACCATTAATCAATAGAGACGTTCCCATTGCATCCTCAGGGTTCATTCGCACATCACCTTGGTAGACTTTAATTAATTTTCCTGTCATACAACTATACAGCTCCACCTTGCGATCTAAACCAACCCAATCTGACTGTATATTTTTAGCACTGTTTGCGACTTTATCACACCCTGAAAACAGTGGTACCGTGACAACAAGCCCCAATACCCATGCTATTTTTTTCAAATTTATCATTTTTTGCCTCTTCCTTCTCTCTTTAAAACGGGCAAAAAACCACTTACTTTCAACATTCCCGCCTTACAATATTGTTTATTTTAATGCATTCAAGCCACCCAAACGATCAAGAAACCATTAAAATAGCCTCTTTTAGCAAAATATCACCTTAAGACCTTTACATAACAGGGTCTGGGTGAAGGTAAACCACCCCAACATGCTTTCCAAAAACTTGCTTATCATCGGCTATGTCTGGCCAGAACCAAACTCCTCTGCGGCAGGAACACGTATGATGCAGTTGATCTCACTCTTTCAGGCGCAACATTGGCACATCACCTTTGCCAGCCCTGCCAAGCAAGGGAAGCATAAAACCGACTTACGGCTACTCGGTATTGAAGAGCACTCCATTAAACTCAATAGTGGTTGTTTTGATCAGTTTATTGTACAACGGCAGCCCCAACTGGTCATTTTTGACCGCTTTATGATGGAGGAGCAGTTTGGTTGGCGCATTGAGAAATTCCTTCCCAATACCATCCGAGTCTTAAACACCGAAGACCTCCATTGTCTACGATCCATCCGTCAGGCTCTCATAAAAAACTACTTAAAGACTGAACCAAAAGAGATTGATTTAGAAGACGTTTCTCTACTCAATAGAGATGAGCTTTTTAAAAAAATGGCGACGACAGACCTAGCCAAACGAGAGATTGCAGCCATCTTTCGCTGTGACCTCACCTTAATGATTTCAGAGTTTGAAATGACCTTATTACAACAGCAGTTTCAAGTACCGCAACAACAACTCTGCTATCTACCTTTTTTATACTCTCAAGAGATTTACCAAGCAAAGGGCACCCCACCCTTTCAAGCTCGACAACACTTTATGGTGATCGGTAACTTTCGACACGATCCCAATTGGGATGCCGTACTATGGTTAAAACAAACCATTTGGCCTCGTATTCGCCAACAACTTCCTCAAGCTGAACTCCATATTTACGGTGCCTATCCACCCCCAAAAGCAACTCAACTACACAACGACAAGCAGGGCTTTAAAATGAAAGGGTGGGCACCTGATGCACAGCAAGTCATTCGCCAAGCAAGAGTTTGTTTAGCCCCTTTACGCTTTGGTGCGGGGATCAAAGGAAAGCTTGCCGAATCGATGTTATGCGGAACCCCCAGTGTGACCACCAGCATAGGTGCTGAATCCATGCAAAACTTACCAAACCGTGAGTGGGGGGGAGAAATTTCTAACAATACCGAATCGTTTGCCCAAGCGGCAATACAGCTGTATCGCGAGCCTGTGCGCTGGAAAAAAGCACAACAAACAGGATTTAACCTTGTACAATCCCGCTATATGATGCCACATTCAAGCCAAGACGCACTCTTTCAACAACTCACAAAAATAATTCAGCAACCAGAATCACACCGTCAAACCCTTTTTATTGGCGCGATGCTCAATCATCATCATCACAAAAGCACTCAATACATGGCACAATGGATTGAAGCAAAAAACAGAGGTTCTAACGAATGATGAATACCGAAAAAAACAACGCGGACACAAGCAAACGTCAACACCCAAAAGACCCATTACACGGCATCTCTTTAAAAGAGATCGTCACCCAATTGGAAGCCATCTATGGCTGGGAAGAACTGGCTGAACGCATTCCGATTAACTGTTTCAAAAGCAATCCAAGCCTCAAATCCAGTCTTACGTTTTTACGAAAAACCCCTTGGGCAAGAAGCAAGGTTGAAGCGCTCTACTTAAAGTCAAAACAGAATTGGGGGAAGTACAAATAAAAAAAGCCCCGTAAAAACGAGGCTGTTTATCACAGTTCGTTAAACAACCATTATGGACGCATATGTGGAAACAACAACACATCTCGAATGGAAGCGGAATCAGTAAATAACATCACCAGACGATCAATACCAATCCCCTCGCCTGCTGTTGGTGGCATTCCGTGCTCTAACGCTCGAATGTAGTCTTCATCAAAATGCATCGCTTCATCATCCCCGGCATCTTTTGCCGCCACTTGTGATTTAAAACGCTCTGCTTGATCTTCGGAGTCGTTTAACTCATTAAAACCATTGGCCAGCTCACGCCCGCCAATAAACAACTCAAAACGATCGGTAATAAACTCGTCTTGTTCATTACGACGCGCCAGTGGAGAAACTTCCGCTGGATACTCGGTAATAAACGTTGGATCCATCAACTTCTCTTCAACGGTCTCTTCAAAAATTTCTGTCCAGACCTTCCCTAAGCCATAGCTGTCTTCCATTCGAATATTCAACGACTGTGCGAGCGCTTTTGCGCCTTCTAATGTCTCTAGCTGTTCTGCCGTAACATTTTCGTTATATTGAATAATGGCATCTTTCATGGTTAAACGGGTAAATGGCTTACCAAAATCAAACTCTTGACCTTGATAAGGTACCTTCGTTGAGCCTACGGCTAACTCGGCCAGCTCTTTTAACAGCTCTTCGGTATAGTCCATCAACTGGTGGTAATCGGTGTAAGCCGCATAAAACTCTACCATAGTAAACTCAGGGTTATGGCGTGTTGAAAGCCCTTCGTTACGGAAGCTACGATTGATTTCAAACACGCGTTCAAAGCCACCAACCACCAAACGTTTTAAATACAACTCTGGCGCAATACGCAAATACAACGGCATATCCAATGCATTGTGGTGGGTATTAAAAGGTTTGGCGGTTGCTCCCCCAGGAATGACATGCATCATTGGGGTTTCGACTTCCATAAAGTCATGGCGAATTAAAAAGTTACGCACGTGCTGTACTATTTTAGAGCGTAAAACAAAGGTCTTACGGCTCTCTTCATTGACAATCAAATCAACATAACGCTGGCGATAACGCATCTCTTGGTCTTGCAACCCATGGAACTTATCAGGCAGTGGACGAATGGATTTGGTAACCAGTTCTATG
>Ga0256840_1002103_pt1 | contig 17842 bp, 13 predicted proteins | sample 355202metaG_FD_185969 | JGI IMG/M metagenome (GOLD analysis project Ga0256840, IMG submission 185969) | Hydrothermal vent microbial communities from Mid Atlantic Ridge, Atlantic Ocean - 355-202 | ecosystem: Environmental > Aquatic > Marine > Hydrothermal vents | place: Atlantic Ocean: Mid... | reverse complement strand
TTGTCCAAAGCACATCCGTAAATATTTGTCGTGGCATATCTTGCTCATTTTTGACTGAAAACAAGCAAAATATGAGGGCAAGTCATTAAAATTCAAGGGGAAACCACAAAACGGCAACAGCCCCTATAGTTCCGGGGAAATAAACGCCCAATTTCTGTTTATAACGGTAATTTAGCAGATTGATCGCCATGCACTAGCCTAATTTATTTAGATTGCTTAGTATTATACCTTCAATAAAATACAATAAGCCTACTTGACTTGCATGTGCGGAATAACCACTTAAAGTATATACACCTGCATTTATTGTTAATTGCTGATCATCAAGCTCTATATAGCCATTTCTTTTAGCATATTTTTAATATCTGCTAAGCTGTGCCACCCATAACTTGATAACCAACAAATAAGATATATCAGCCTGTTGATTTTCAATCAAATCTTTACTGTAGGTGTTCGGAGCAGTAAATTCTCCCTTTAAACCCAGTGTGACTACTAAATAAAGGATTCATCCTATATGATCAATAGGGCAATGAGTAATAACCAAGGCTTGAGCCTGCTCGATAGAAAAGTTAATTTTTAATTGTTCAAAACGAGAGCCATTAGGTGATATTTCAGTTCTTTGAAATAATCCACAATCAATATAGAGTTTTCAGCATTCATATATAACTCATGACAAGAGCCAATTACTCCATTAATCACGTCATGGTTAAATATTTTTATAGAATTACCTAGCGCCTCTGCCCCATAAAATAACTTCTATTGTTCCTAGGATAATTGAAATATCTAAAAATAGACTGGAATTCTTGACATAATATAAGTCATATTCTAATTTATTAATAGTATCTTGCTCATTCGCTCCATACGGATAACAAAGCTGCGCCCAACCGGTAATGCCTGGTTTAATACGGTGTCGTTCAGCATAAAAGGGGATTCTCTCCTCAAAACCAGCAACGAATTCAGGCCGCTCAGGCCGAGGCCCGACAAAACTCATATCACCTTTTAAGACATTAAATATTTGCGGCAACTCATCAATACGACACTTCCTAATAAAGCGCCCGACTTGCGTAATCCGGTCATCATTTTTCTGAGCCCATTGCGCGCCATTTTTCTCTGCATCGGTGCGCATACTGCGAAATTTCAAGACACCAAAGAGCTTACTTTCCTCTCCAACCCGAACTTGCCTATAAAAAATGGGCGCTTTAACTCCACTTTCCAACATAATTGCTAATGCAGTTAACAACATAAAAGGCCAGGTAATCACCAATAAGCCGAGGCTTGCCACAATATCCACGGTACGTTTTATTACAGTCCTGAATCCACTAAAATCAAATCCATCAGAAAATAAAAACCAACTCAGTGTTAATCCATCAAGATAAATTAAGCCTTGTTCACGCTCATAAAAACATAATAAGTCCATAATTTGCACGCCTAAAGCCTTACAATCCAATAAACCTTTCAACGGCATTGCATTACGCCGATCATCCATTGCAATAACAATTTCATCAATTTGATAGTCAGTTACTATATGTGCCAGTGATTGCGTATTTGCCATTAATAAATTTTCATCCACGGCACTTTTCTCTTCGCCTATATCAACAAAACCAACAATTCTAAAACCTTTATGTACGTACTGACTATTGACCTTATTCAATTGCTTAGCCTTCTCCCCAGCCCCTAACACTAAGACTCGACGCTGTATCTTATCGAGGTTCACATAATGGTAAAACAAATAACGACTACACATCATCCCAAAAAAGGCAAAAAACAACGCATAAACAAATACACTACGCGCTATAAAATATTGGGGGAATAAATAATAAACACTAATAGTAATGATCCCACCCACTAGAAAACTAATGCAGACACGTAAGACTAAATTATAATCTTCCCAATCAAGACTCCTACGATATAACCCTAACCCAACACAAGATAGGGTTAGAGTTAACGAAAAAATAACACTCGCTTCAATAATATCCGTATCAGAATACCAAGAGGTAACCGTAAAAAACCGGATATCACTGCCCAAATACATTGCGAGGAAAAAGATAAGCCACTCGCCAATCATCAATCCTAAGTAAGCACTTGAAATATAATGTTTAAAAATCCTAATCATTTTTCATTTCCATCTATTTATCTTGATATTATTACAAACCTTTTCGGTTCAATAAGTTTTTAACATGCTCAATAGGAATAGCATAGGTAATGCCACTAGGCTTAGACAATACATTTTCCTTACTCTCTTTAACAAATACTTTATTAATCACGCCAATCACTTCGCCCGTCTCAACACTGTAGAGCGGGCTCCCGCTATTACCAGGATAGGCGGTCGCATCTAATTGAAATACATTATAAGGTTTTTGTAAGCGCCTAATTAATTTCTTATTGAGTTTAGTTGAATTAAACATGGGAATCGCTACAGGACTAATTGCAGAAATGATCCCACGATGCGTCACGGGGTACAAACCTAACACCATGCCAATAGGATAACCGGTAAAAGCATATAACTCACCTTCTCTTGCGCTACTTGCATCCCCCAAAATTAATGCTGGTAACGTTCCTTTCTTTATTTTTAAAATAGCAATATCATGCTCTTTATCAAGTGCTATTCGCTCAACAATAGCCGCTTTAGGATTATTTCCATTCGAAATAAAAATAGCCCATTGCTCCATTCTTTCATAGTCCAATAGCTTTGTGACAACATGCGCATTAGTAACCACTAATTGACCATTCCCCACCACAAAACCTGTCCCTAAAAATACCCCTCGAGGGCTACGAGATGGCATAAAAGTCCCAACACCGACAATGCTGGGTTTAATTTTTTGTAATATTTCAACCAGCCCTGCTTGTGTACTTGTAGAAACCATAAACAAACACAATACTATGTGAAAAAAAACCTTATTAGATTTCTGCATATACCCTCCTTAGCAACTTACCCCGAGATTATTTTAATCTAAGTACTCTAAAATTTTATGACCAAATAATCATAATTCTAACTTACCATTTTATTGATATTTTCCCCAACAGTGGCTCATTAGCCTGATAATTTGCCACACTATTATTAATGCTTACCTGCCCAATAAGGCGACCATTTTGACGTATATCCACTGATTTAAAAACTGATAAGCCAATAATCAATAATTTATATCTAGGTTTAGTTAAATTAAAGTCAACAGATCGACTACCAAAATCAGGCGCAAAAATAACGACTAATTGCTCTGTCATAACTCCCACAGCTTCAGTTTGCGTTACATTAATTATTTCAACTTTATCCGATCGTTGATAATCCAAAGACGGTGACATAATGACAAGAAATTGAGTTTCTTTAGCTGGAATTGTCGGCATAATCTCTATACGCCAAAACCCTACATCATGCCATAAGGCCGTTGAAGCGCCGTGATTAAAATTAGTCCCGTTAAGCACCGAATCATCGCTATCAGTTTCAATATAATATTGATAATCCTGTCCGCCAACTAAATGTAGCTTTGCTTGCTTCGGCAAAAGAACCTTAACGTTTAATATGCCTCTCCCATTTCGTACAATTGCTTCGTCAGAATAACTTTCTAAAATACCATTATCGGCCTGCCCTTTGAGTACAGTCAGACCATCAATTTGTGGACGCCTAACACTGTGTAATAACCATTTTTTTTGGTAATTAGAGCTCGTACTCACGACCTTATCATAAACGATAAGATGATCCTCTTGAGATAGATACAATACGCGCCTCACTACTTCACTGACTTTCCCACTATCATTATTTTCATCGTATTGAGTACTATTATAGGACGGTGTTAAATTAGCAGAAATATATGCATACCCATCTTTCTTATTACTAGCAAAATCTATCAATTCAGCACCCTCAAAATGCTGCCCTTGCTGATAATTACTAAACCACTCAGCTACACTCAAAACGGCACTACCTGTTGGCATTATTATACGCTGTCCACCATCAGAAATATTTATTTTAAAATGCCGGTTAGGCTTTACCTTTTCATTTGGTTTTTGAATTAATAAGCTATTTTTAGCAATCGTGCGAATCGAATAATTCAACCGGTTGAATGTAAAAAAACCTCCATAAGTACTACTATTAATAACTAAAGGTGCACCCTTAAAGAGGGTAAAATGGCCTGCATCATAATGCCCATGATGGGAAAAGACGTGCCCTGCTTTAAAGCTAATAAATGTATCATCTCTCCCCCACCCTGAATGAAAATAAGCATAATTAGTGGTTTTTTTACCAAATAGTTTCGCCTCTGATAAATAGGGGGCTAAGGATAATAGTGTTCCATCACCTAATGCCAAAATAGTGGGGTCATTAAAAAGCAAAAAACCCCAGCGATACCCACGATAATAACTTTCTACCCCATGTAATTTAGCTAAATACTTAGAGTACCCCGCCAACACAGGATCTCGCGTTATTTGTACAATTAAATCAATTACTCGACGCGTTTCATCTTTCAGGTCAATTCGCGCGCCTTCATCACCAAAACCTTCAATTTTATTATCTGGTCGAGTTGCATAAACTGTCCAATAGCCCACTTGCTTCATAACACGTTTAACTTGGTCGACATTTTCAGCTCCAGTTAACCCATTCAAATATGCAGAAGAAGCAAGCGCAAATAGAAATGCCCGATTCTGAATCCAGTAGTTATACCCTCCAGGCCAGATTGCCGTATAAGCTAGGCCATTAATAGCACTTAAAAAGTGCGCCTGTGCTCTACGCTGTAAATCTACAACACCCTCTATTCTATCGGATAAAACAATGGCACATAACCAAGCAATCATCGCATGCGTAGAGCGACCATGCCATAAGGATGCTGCATCTTCATCTAGATTCAGTAAAGTTGCTTTTAATGCCTGTGTAATTTTATTCTCAATAATAATTCGCTGAGTATCATCTAAAACAGGAAACACTAAGTCATAAGCTAATGCAAGTTGCCAACCATTACTATAAGTAGTATCAGCCGTTGGTACATTTAATTCATAACCTAGCATTTCTCCTACCAGTGTATGCAATACTTGTTCATTATTTTCTGACAACCAACAAACAACTAATGACATCAAAGCATTGTGACCACAATTGTTCAAGTACGACTTATTACTAGCATGATCAGAAATTCTTTGCTTGAAAAATACCGAACCCTCTTGATTATTCCAATCCACCATCTGAGGTAATAAAATGCGAGGGTGCTGCCTAATAACGACACCATCCAAAGGTATCATAGTATTTTTAGGCGTAGGTTGTAACGCAGCCTTTATAACAACTGGTACATCTATATTTAACTGTTCAATCGACTTACTAAGTAGCAATCTTGCACTTAACTGCTCTGCATGCATTAGATAAATAAACACCAGCAAAAAGACTAAATTCCCTAAAAATCCAGTAAAAAACAAATAGACACTTATTTTCTTTTTAACCTGCCCTCCCTTCATAAATGCAAGCTCCAAACAGCTGTTTCTTCATATTTAGGGCTACTTACCAATACAAGTACGTTATGACGTTGATCATACTCCATACTGTAATTCATCCCTATTTGATATGGAAAATCAGCGCCTTCAACGCGCTCCCACTTATCAAAAGCATAATCATAAAGCCAAGTTTGCGCATATCCTTCCACATCAATTAAGGCAACAACTTTGCCTAACTTTTTATGAAAAGCTAAAGGTACGGATACCCCAGGAGGCGGACGCTGCCCAATTGTTGGCATTTTTTGAGTTACCTTATTTCCTGTTTGATAAGTGTAAATATTGTTAGTCATTTTATTACCACCAAACAAAATAAACACCTGATTAACGGAATCATAAACTACATTAGTATGCCATTCCGAATAAACTTTATCACCTACTTTCTTCCAACCTTGAATACTCCCGCCCCATTCAAAAATTCCGTCTGGACGAAACCCCACCACGACACCTCTATCAGAGTCATAAGCTATAGAATAGGGAAAAAACGCCTTACTTTTGCCTGTATATGCTTGCCATTTTTTAGTGCCGCTATCATATAGCCAGGTAGGGTGTTGCTTTATTTTTTTCCAAGTAACTGCTAAACTTTGACCATATTTACTAGGTTCCATATGTCCAGGGTAACTAGCAACCACCAAATTATCATGTAAAGCATCGTATGCTAAAGCTCCAAACGTGTGCATAGCCCAAGGATGATTTTTACCAACACCCGCAACAGGAAAGCCATCCAAACTAACTGTATAAGTCTCAGGCGCATCAGGAGGATAAGTTTCAGACCAACGTAAAGTCTCCATATTAAAGGTATATACAGAATTATTCCAATTTTCTGCATGCGTATTACTACCAAATATAAGTAATTCGCTCCTAGACTGATCAAAACTACTCCCTGCATGTGACTGCCTAGTAAAATATATACTATCATTTGGCTGCTGTTGATGGATTTTAAGCCAGCGCCCTTTCGGTAGAGATTTAAGACCATTAAAACCTAATGAGTAGATATTCGACTTATCAGTATCACCTAAAACCCAATGTTTAATAATTGGCCAACGCCAATTTGATGTCACCTTCTCGCTAACAAAATAAACAACCATTACAATAAGGATACAATGCGCTAAAATACTTACAATAATAAAATACGCTTTAAGAAGTTTTTTAAATTTCATTCATTAACCCGCTACTGCTTTTTAAAATAAAGAAATGACAGCACTACTCCACCACTTGCTCTCAAAAAACCTTGCCACTCAAGCGAATGCAATCGCCATTACACACAAAAACCACTCACTTAGCTACCATGAAATAGCTAAGCAAGTGAAAAAACAAGCGCAAGCCTTAGTTAGCCAAAATCTCAAACCCCAACAACGCGTTGCTATCTACCTCCCAAAACAAATCGAGACTGTTACCAGTTTCTTTGCTATCAGCCAAGCAGGTGGTGTATTCGTACCGATTAATCCCGTACTAAAAGCGACCCAAGTTTGTCATATTTTAAGTGACTGTAATGTACAAATTCTCATCACCTCTAACGCTCGCTTACAAAGCCTAGCAACACAACTAGGAAACTGTCCAGACTTACATACGATTATATTAGTTGACCATCAAGCGCCTGATATTAGTACCTACCCAGCACACCGTTTACTTACATGGCCGAACTTCCTGAATCACGCTAACAAGCAAACTATGCCTAAACTCATAGACACAGACATGGCCGCCATACTTTATACCTCAGGTAGCACCGGAAAACCTAAAGGCGTTGTACTCTCGCATCGCAATATCGTTGTTGGCGCGGAAAGTGTTTCCGAATACCTTAATATGACTGAAAACGACAAGATACTCGCTGTCTTGCCTTTTAGCTTTGACTATGGTCTCAATCAACTTATTAGTGCAATATTAAAAGGCGCTAACTGTGTATTATTAGACTATTTACTACCTCGCGATGTCATTAAAGCACTTGATAAACATAAAATTACTGGCTTAGCAGCCGTCCCTCCTTTATGGGCACAGTTAGCGAGTTTAAACTGGCCAGAAAGTATCAATCAACATTTACGCTATATGACCAATTCTGGCGGAAAAATGCCCAAAAGTATACTGGAAACTATCCAATCTAAAGTTCCTAACAGTCAATTTTACCTCATGTACGGCTTAACCGAAGCTTTTCGTTCCACTTATTTACCTCCCGAACAACTTAAACAACGTCCAGATTCCATGGGGAAAGCCATTCCTAATGTGGAAGTACTAGTTGTCAGAGAGGATGGCAGCCTATGCGCCCCACATGAGTCTGGCGAACTCGTACATTGCGGCTCATTAGTCGCGTTGGGCTACTGGAATGACCCAGAAAAAACCGCCGAACACTTTAAACCAGCCCCTACGCAACTTAAAGAACTACCTTTAACAGAAATAGCGGTTTGGTCAGGCGATCAAGTCACTCAGGATGAAGAAGGATACTTATATTTTATCGGGCGAAAAGATGATATGTTAAAGACATCAGGCTACCGTGTTAGTCCAACGGAAATAGAAGAAGTCATCTATACCTCAGGCTTAGTCAAAGAAGCAGCCGCCATTGGCATTCCACATGAAACATTAGGTCAAGCCATCCTTGTTATTGTCAGCACCAAATCCATTGAACAATTTAATGAAACTGACTTAATAAATATATGTAAAGCGCAATTAGCCAATTTTATGATACCCGCTAAAATCATCGCAGTAGCGGAGTTACCTAAAAATCCAAATGGTAAAATTGACCGAAAAGCCTTATGTTTACAATTTATTGATGCTTTATAAAAAACACCTTGAACACTAAAATATTTTCATTTAGGAGTGGACTTTCAATAAAAATCCAAAATTTTGAATAACTCGAATGAAGCTTGCGGAATATGAGAGGCTGAATGCACTTCGCTTCCTGTATTTAGAACGTAAACTTTCGGATATTATTAACTAAAGTTTATGGGGATACTTCCACACTAAGCATTTGAATTAAAATACATATTTTGCATATAGGCTAAAAGTCGACTATATTGGCTTAAGTATACAAGCACAACCAATTGATTTTATTGGCACGCAATTAATAAACTGAATTCATCAACATACTGATTTTATTAACGAACTGAAAAGAAAAGAGAAATATCCAATATTGGCTTTTTAATAAAAAATTAAATCAACCACTTATAGGTTTATTTTTATTCCAAATTAAGTCCACACTTCTTATTATTTAATCAATATTGAAATTAGCTACTTAGCTCAGTTCATTCTAATAAGGCATACGATGCATATCCTACTAAAATTAACTTTATAATCCCTTTTACTAGCAAAGCAACAATCACACAAAATAATGACAACTAAAGCAGCGCCTCAACATCTACACGCATCATTATTTCCAGCCCAAGGAAACGAACTCATCATTGGCGGAATAAAAATAACTCAACTTGCTCAACGCATAGGGCAAACACCTTTTTATGCCTATGATCGCGAACTACTAAACCAACGCATGGCAGAGTTGCGTGATGCCATGCCATCTGACTTAAAAATTCATTATGCCATAAAAGCCAACCCCATGCCTGCCTTAGTACAGCACATGGCAAGCCTTGTTGATGGTTTTGATCTCGCCTCGGCAAAAGAAATGCAAATGGCATTAAATACCCCCATGCCCACCCAGCATATCAGCCTCGCTGGCCCTGGCAAACGCCACGAAGAATTAAGCCAAGCCATTGCCGCAGGTATTACCCTTCATGTTGAGTCAGCACATGAATTAGAAACTATCGCACAAATATCACACAAAACAGGACGACAAGCCTCTATAGCCATCCGCATTAACCCCGCGTTTGAGCTCAAAGCTTCAGGCATGAAAATGGGCGGCGGCCCTAAACAATTTGGTATTGATGAAGAACAAATCCCCGACATATTAAAGCGTATAAAAGAATTGGCATTAGACTTTGTCGGTTTTCATATCTACAGTGGCTCACAAAACCTCAAAGCCGATTCCATTATCGATGCTCAGCAAAAAAGCCTCGCTTTAGCGGGTCAACTCTCAGAATACTGCCCTGATCCAATAAAAAAACTAAATATAGGCGGCGGCTATGGCATCCCTTATTTCCCAGGTGAAACACCTTTAGATATTCAACGAATTGGTGAAGCACTAGATAAAGAAATGATTAGTTTTAAACACACTCACTCCGATACAGAAATTATTATCGAACTCGGACGCTACTTAGTTGGTGAAGCTGGCTTATATATTTGCCAAGTGATTGATAAAAAAGTATCCCGCGGACAAACTTATCTCGTCGTAAACGGCGGTTTACATCACCATCTCGCTGCATCAGGTAATTTTGGCCAAGTTATCCGTAAAAATTACCCTGTTGCCATTGCCAATAAAATGCATAATGCTAAAATGGAAACTGTTAATATCGTTGGCCCCTTATGCACCCCGCTTGATATACTAGGCGATAAAATGCACTTACCCGAAGCAGAAATTGGTGATTTTCTTGCTGTATACCAAGCGGGAGCTTATGGATACACCGCCAGCCCACACCAGTTTTTAAGTCAACCCGAGTGCGTAGAAGCATTAGTATAAAAGCCCCTGCATATAAAAAAATTTACAAGCTTAAAAGTACACACTTATAAAACCAAAAACTTTAAGCTAGGGTTTATTTTACGTGATTTTGCCTTGTTTATAGCAAACACACATTTAACTCCCTTTAGGCAAAAGCAATTAAACTGAGAAAAAAGATTATTTTTTATATGGTTGCGACATTAGTTAAATTCTACTATAAAAATACCGAGAAACTTTAGCTCTATAATACCCCCCTCATTACTTTAAATATCTCAAGACAAGCATGAGCAATTCATCAGAAAAATCTACTAATATCGTCTGGCACCAAGCAACAGTAAACAGAAAACGTCGTGAAGAAAAAAACCAACATAAATCTGCTGTGCTTTGGTTTACAGGCTTATCTGGGTCAGGAAAATCAACGCTTGCCCATGCAGTTGAAGAACAACTCTATCAACTCAGCCTGAACACCTTCGTACTTGATGGTGATAATGTTCGACATGGGCTTAATAAAGATTTGAATTTTAGCGACCAAGACAGAAAAGAAAATATCCGTCGCATTAGTGAAGCAGCTAAACTCATGTTAGAAGCCGGTATCATTACCCTCACAGCCTTTATATCTCCCTTCCGAGAAGAGCGGACAATGGCAAGAAGTCTCATGCCCCATGGCGACTTTCTTGAAATTCACTGCTATTGCCCCCTAGAAGTCTGCGAAACAAGGGACGTAAAAGGCCTGTACAAAAAAGCACGTAATGGTGATATCAAAGACTTTACTGGCATTTCTTCACCTTATGAAGCCCCAGCGAATCCCGAATTAAGAATTGACACAAATGCACTAACACTAGAAGAAAGCGTGCAAAAAGTCATCGGCTTACTACGTGAACGTCACATCCTTCCTAACACAAAAATAAACTAATAATGGATTACGATATTTTTAACGGCGATGCAGATGGCATCTGTGCGCTGATACAACTACGTTTAGCACACCCAAAAGACACTGTTTTAGTAACAGGAATAAAGCGAGATACTCAATTACTTAAAAAAATTGATGCGCAAGTAGGCGACCATCTAACAGTTTTAGATATCTCGCTACAAAAAAATAGCGAGCAGGTTATCCAATTTTTAAATAATGGGGCACATATTTTCTACGCAGACCATCATCAAGCCGGCGAAATACCTAAACACCCTAATTTAAACGCCTTAATCAATACTGACTCAAATACCTGCACCAGCCTAATCATCAATCAACACCTACAAACGAGATATCCTTTATGGGCTATCACAGCAGCCTATGGCGATAATTTACAGCACAGCGCAGAGCAGCTAGCTAAAACGCTCAATATATCACCAGAAGTACTTAAAGAATTACAAAAACTAGGTACATATATTAATTATAACGGTTATGGTAGTTGTATCGAAGATTTACATTTTTCACCTGATAAACTCTACCAAGAGCTAGTTAGCTATACATCGCCACTTGATTTTATAGTGGACAAACCACTCATCTTTAAACAACTAGAAACTGGTTACTTAGAAGATATGAAAAATGCAGCACAAACACAGCCTTCCTATAAAACAGGGTCGGTTGCCGTCTATAAACTCCCCAATGAAGGGTGGGCAAAACGTGTTTCTGGTGCATTTGGTAATGATTTAGCCAATCAATACCCAAATAGAGCACACGCTATATTAACGGACACTTCAAAAGGAGACTATCAAGTCAGTGTACGTGCCCCTTTAAACAACAAAACAAAAGCCGATCAGCTTTGCGCCTCCTTTCCTACAGGCGGTGGACGCAAATCCGCAGCAGGTATAAATCATTTACCACCTGTTGATGTCGCCCGATTTATTGAGAAGTTTAACGAAACTTATAGTAATATGTCGTAATTCATAGCACTATAAATTATACTATAAGCATTAGAATTCAATAACATCCAAAAGCACTGGCAGTGCTACATCTACATAGTCTAAATTTTCGGGTTTTATTGAATGCACCACCATAGAGTGACATTGAACCTTACCGTCCATAGAAGTTCCGGGCATAAAAATAATCAGTTACACCGTAGACTGAGTTACGCAGTTAAGGTGCATTTCTGGATTAGATTTTTTGCTTCGCTAAAAAATCTAATCCACCCTACAAAATCACCTTTTGATAGTAAATTAATAAACCTTTAATATTGTTGATCTACAGAAGTGTCTCTCCCCTAAAGAACTGACTCGCAATATCATAAACACAATGTATAAATTATTTCATACACCCCCCAAAACATGAACGCCTACTAAAAACAGATAAATAACAAATTGAAAAAATACCTTCATCCTTTAATAATAAAAACCTAGCAAACCGCCACTTAAATATAACCAACTAAACGATGAATTTTTTATACGATAAAACAGCCCTATACCTAAGCTTTATATTATTACTCTCCATCAATATTTATTTTGCCACATGGAGCTCAATGGCTGATATATGGATCCGCTCAGAAACCTTTACTCATGGCTTTTTTGTTATCCCTATGAGCTTATGGCTAATCTGGCAAAACAAACCCCTACACAAGCACTTGCACCCCATAAAACCAAGCTATTTAGGGCTTATTTTTTTATTGCTCAACGGCATGATCTGGCTAGTAGGAAGCCTTATTAACGCATTGGTGGTCGAGCAATACGCATTAATAGGTATCCTCATCGGCAGCCTCTGGTTTTATCTCGGCAACGACACTAGCAAAAAAATCAGCTTTCCCCTCTTTTTCTTGTATATGATGGTTCCCGTAGGCGAAGCTTTAATCCCCTATTTAATGGAATATACCGCTACATTTACTGTTTGGTTACTGCGCCTAACAGGTATTAGCGTCTACCGAGAAGGCATGCTCTTCACGCTAGTATCAGGGCAATGGTCAGTGGTTGAAGCCTGTAGTGGATTACGTTATTTACTAGCCTCTCTTACACTCGGTAGCATCTACGCTTATATTACCTACACAAAAACATACAAACGCACTTTTTTTATCCTGTTCTCCCTTATTTTTCCCATTATTGCCAATGGATTACGCGCTTATATGATCGTCATGATTGGCCATTTAAGTAATATGCAACTCGCCACTGGTGTGGACCACCTAATTTATGGTGCCATCTTTTTTGTCCTAGTAATGCTTCTCATGTTCTATATCGGTTCCTTCTGGAAAGATCCAGAGCCCACTATCCCCATAAACGAATCTGTCGAACCCCAGAAGAATCCCTACACCCTACAACAAAATACAGCTATTACTATTAGCATAGTTTTATCACTAGCGATTTGGCCGTTGATTAAGCAACAATTACAAGAAAACTATCACGCCCAAACAGCCATCCCTGAGTGGCCACTACTAACAGAAAATAAACAATGGCAAGAAGTAAGCCCACCGAACTGGGGGTGGCGCCCTAAATTTGAAGATACTGCCAAAGAATCACTGCGCTACTTTAAGAATCAGGATACAATTATTGGACTTTATCAGGTTAATTTTGGAGATGAACAACAGAATGCGGAATTAGTTTCATCGAAAAATGTATTGCGCCGAATGAATAATGAACAACATTTAAATGAGCGAAAATATTGGCATTTTGTTGATCAATCCAATATATATATCAAAGAAATCGGTAGCAATATTAATTTTTCAACACTACGAAATAAACATCTTAATAAAGATATTGAAGTTATCAGGTGGTATCAACTAGGTAATTCAATAACAAACAATGACTATCTGGCAAAGTTATATCAATTATATAAACGTTTGACGCTTAACAATGCCCCTGAAATATATTATGTTATTTTTATGAAAAAAAATAAAAACATATCAATAAACAAAATTATGAATAACTTTTTTTCAGAAAAAAAATAATTATTTTATGAATATAAAAAAATCTTTAATATACTCATTTTCTGAGAGTTATTTAATAGTAATAATTCAGCTTGGTTCCAGCATGGTTATCGCTAGACTTTTAACTCCTGAAGAAATTGGTCAATTTAGTATAGGTATCGCTATTTTAGCTATTGCACATATGCTAAGAGATTTCGGTATTGGAAATTATCTTATTCAGGAAAAAGAGCTAACTAAACAAAAAATTAAAACAGCATTTGGTATTACTCTATTAATCGCTTGGTTTCTAGCAGTTATCTTATTCTCATCTCGTTACTTAATTGCAGATTTATATAATGAAGGCAATATAGCGACTATATTAGGATGGATGAGCATTAATTTTTTAATAATTCCTTTTAGCTCGCCTACTTTAGCAATATTTCGACGTGAAATGAAATTTCACTTAATATTTTATATCAATTTGATTAGTAGTATAATTTCAGCTGGCACGGCTATCTATTTAGCAAAAAATAACTTTAGTTATATGAGCCTAGTTTGGTCATCAATTGCCAATATAAGCACTACCGCTTTATTAGTTGCGCTATTCAAACCTAGAGAAACATTCATACTTCCTAGCTTAAAAAATAGCAAAGAAATCTTAACTTTTGGTGGGATATCAAGCCTGAGTAATCTTATATCAACTTTAGGTCAAAATTCAGCTGAACTGATTATCGGAAAAGCATTAGGGTTTAGCAGTGTAGCCATTCTTAGCAAAGCAACGACAATAAATAATTTATTCCGTGACAATTTTATAGGATCTATATCAAAGGTATTTCTTCCTTTAATTTCTGAATATAATAGGAAAAACATTCCCTTAAATACACCTTATATGATAGCTACCTCTTATATATCCTCACTAGCACTACCATTTTATGGTTTATTAGCGATTTATGCCGACTTGATCATACGCTTATTATTCGGTGAGCAATGGATAGAATCAGCGGAACTTATAAGAATTTTAAGTATTAGCGGCATGATTCAGTCTTTCTATTCATTTGCCCCAAGTACAATATATGCTATAAATAAGCCTAAATCTGTTTTACATTGCGAAACGATAAATCAAAGTGTAAAAGTGACACTGATGTTTATTGCATCTTTTTATTCTCTTAAAATTATTGCTTGGTCTTTTGTAGTATCTAATATAATCGCATTGTGTATTTATACATCCACACTAAAAAAGTTAATAAATATTAAATCACTCAAGGTAATCTCAAAAATAATAATTCCAAGCATTTTAATTTTAATAACAAGCACATTAATTCCATTTTACATTCAATATTACATTGAATTCCATACAAATAATACTATAAGCTTTATATACGGTCATGCTTTATATGCATTATTTTCCTTGCTTTCATGGGTAAGTACTTTAATATTATTAGACTACCCAATAAAGCATGAGATAATTAAAATACTAAAATTAAATTAATACACAATGAAAATAAAAGTAGTTTACTATAATCATAAAACAGGAAACTTTGGCGATGAACTAAACAAATGGATATGGCCAAAGATATTCAAGGAATATATATCTGGATATTGTAATCATGGAAAACTATTTACTGAAGAAAATAATAAAGAAAAAAATTTATTTTATGGCATAGGAACTCTTATTAATTCCACCATCCCTCAATTACCAAATAAAATTATTTTTGGGTCTGGTGCAGGGATAGGATCTAAGCCTACAGTAGATAACAGCTATAAATTTTACTTTGTCAGGGGACCTAAAACCGCCGAACTCCTGGGATTAGATGCATCTTATGTCATCACTGATCCAGCTATTTTAGTTCATGATTTATATATAAATCAAAGCACAAAAAAATATCGTGTGTCTTTCATGCCTCACTATGACTCAGAAGAAAACTCATATTGGAAAATATTATGTAAATTATGTGGAATTCATTATATAAGTCCGCAAAATAAAGATGTTGAGTTTGTACTCTCCGAGATAATTGCTTCAAAAAAAATCATCACTGAAGCTATGCATGGGGCAATAGTAGCAGATGCCCTTAGAGTCCCGTGGATAGCAGTGCAGTTATATTCCGATGTTAATGACTTCAAATGGGCTGACTACTGTAAATCAATGAATTTGAAATATAGCCCATTTAAAATGCCACAGTTACATCCACCCAAAAAATATCTAAATTACTTTAATCTAAGTATAAAATTAATACTCTCATTATTCTGTTTAATTTTTTTATCGCAGTATAAAAAAGGGAGACTTAGCAGTAAAGAATTACTTAAATCAAAACTAGCATTAATACACTCAAAAATCCGAGACCTAAAAAATAATGCCTACAGCTAATTCATATCAAATCTCTGTTGCCATACCAGCCTACAACCGTGCTGATTATCTAAAAGAAACGCTGGACTCAATCTTCGCTCAGACTTATAGCCCCTGCGAAGTGATTGTGGTCAATGATGGTTCTACCGATCATACAGCTGACGTTATTGCGAGTTATGGAAATCGAGTTAAAGCGATACACATTGCAAACTCAGGTGCCGCTGTTGCGCGTAAAACAGCGGCAGAAGCCAGCACAGGCAACTGGCTTGCCTTTTGTGATAGTGATGACCTTTGGTTACCTCATCATTTAGAACGTCGAGTTAGCTTGCTTAAAAAACATCCTGAAATAGATTTCAGTTTTTCTGACCTTCTCCCTTTTGGATCTGCGGCTATTGCCAGTCGTACTTATTTTTCTGATGCGCCCGATCATTGGTGGCAACAATTCCCCGCACCGGACGCTGACAATTGTGTTTTGATGGGGCGCACTGCCTATAAACCCTTTCTCAGTTATAACCCTGGCTCGCCTGTCACCACCGTCATGAGCCGTGACTTATACGATAAAATAGGTGGTATAGACCCGCGCTATTCGCGTATGGTTGCCGAAGATGCGGATATGGCTAGAAAAGCAATCTTACAGGGTAATGTATTGTGTGACTTAACGGTGACAGCCAAACAACGACGACATAGTGGCAATATGTCTGCTCAAGTATTGCATAATCTATTAGGTAAATGCCAAATACTAGAAAATCACATTGCCCTCAATATCGCACCAGAAATATTGCACGCGGATATTTTATCCGCTATCAATGAAGCTTTACAGGAAGCCTTTGTGGCGGCCTATTACGCACAAAATAAAGACGAAGCAAAGTGCATTATTGCAAAATTAGGATGGAACAATTTATCAAACAAAGATAAATTACGTTTTTTATATTTACTCATTCAACGCATAGCCCAATGACTACCTTAATAAAAGCGATTAAATATAATACGCTAACGACCTTTTTATTTAGACACTATTACCGTTTTCGCTGCCAACCATTAAAAAATATTATTTTTGTCGCGACCACAGGACGTAGCGGTACGATGACGCTGGTGGATATTTTTAATCATATTCCTGACTGTAAAGCAGAACATGAACCTTACCCCGCTATGTTCGATGAAATTTTAGCGGCAAAATCCAGTGGTAATGAAGCATTAGTTAAAAATACTTATTGGCATATAAAATCAGCTAATCTTTGGCGTGCCGCTATCGGGTGTAAGCATTATTTTGAATCCAATCATATGTTTATAAAAACGTATATTGAATATGCGGTTGAAGATTTTGCGGATAAAATCATTATCCTTCATTTAGTCCGTGACCCCGTTAAAGTTGCCAATTCCATTTATGCTTTACAGGATTTCCCTGGAACCGAAGAGGGTAATAAATGGTGGTTAGATTACAGCACAGCGACTAACTTAATTTCTATCGCCGACACTTTAGATAATGATTCTGAATTTCAACACCCTTTTTATAAAGGTTTATGGTATTGGTATGAGATTGAAGCACGCGTAGAGCATTGGAGAAAACGCCTGCCTCAAGTCCGTTTTATTGATTTTAAAACGGAAGATTTTAATGATCAAAACAAAACCTTTACACTTTTAAAAGACTTAGACATTGATTTTAATGCTGAGTTACTC
>Ga0256840_1002102_pt1 | contig 17848 bp, 17 predicted proteins | sample 355202metaG_FD_185969 | JGI IMG/M metagenome (GOLD analysis project Ga0256840, IMG submission 185969) | Hydrothermal vent microbial communities from Mid Atlantic Ridge, Atlantic Ocean - 355-202 | ecosystem: Environmental > Aquatic > Marine > Hydrothermal vents | place: Atlantic Ocean: Mid... | reverse complement strand
TTACTTCTTAGGTTTAATCCGAATTATGCAATAGAAACTCAAGAAAGCACCTATCATTGCATACAAAGGCGCATTCATAAAATTTTTGACCTATCAATAAGGTAGGCACAACAATTTTCTAAACATTCTTGCACACAAGCATAGACGCTGCTTATTGTTTTCTATTGCATAATCCGAGTTTTAATCTCTAAAATTTTTCCTTTGTATCCTACATCTTCAATAGCTTTTAAAAGCTGCTCTTTTGTAATGTTTTCTTCAAAGTAAACAGTTGCTTTTTCACTATTTAGTATGACTTTGGCTTTTGTTACACCCTTTATCTTCTTAAGACTCTTTTTTACAGCAGTAGTACAAAGAGGACAGGTCATACCATCAACCTTTATAACTGCTATTTTGGAAGAAAATCCAAAGGTTATAGCTAAAGCAAGGATCAAAATTTTTTTCATAGATACTCCATTATGTAATTAGCCCAAACAGGGTAGGAAATAAAAATAATAACTATTATAGTTCCAATTATTAGATAAAGCTTATAGTTTTTGCACAATTTTGAATAACAGGCAAAACCACTTTTTATCCTTTTAAAGTAGCCATACCATAAATAAACCAATATAGCAACAGCTATAATTGAAAAAAGTGTTTGGTATGGCGCAAAAATTGATAAAAAAGATAGAGAGCTCATACTAACTCCAAAAATAAGAAAAAGAAGTGGAGCCAAACAACAAGTACCAGCCAAAAAAGCTGAAATGATTGAGCCAATAAAAAGTAGATAAAAAGGTTTGTCATTTCTATCTAAACTTTTATCTTTAGACAACACAAGAGTGGTTTTATCTCTATTTTTTTCTTTTATGATGTAGTAGTAGCCCTGAGATTTGGCAAATTTTTTTACATTTTCTATGGATGAAAAAGAGTTTAACTCTATCTCCAAGAGATTAGGAGACTCCAATAGAGCCTCCTTGGTTTTTAAAACGGGACCTGGGCAGTCCATGTTGGTACAATCTATCTTTTTAATCATAGCTCTTCTTGAGATGTAAAGTTAAATGAAAATGCTTTTGGGTTGTAGTAGTTTAAAACTTCATCTTCAACTTCGCCATAAGGATAGCCTAGCATATTTAAAGGAAATTGTGTTGGTTTTGGGTATAGAACAAAGTCTCTTCCCCAGTTAAATCCAACCCAGTTCATCTCCCAAGAGTGAAGATACTTCTCTCTTAATTTTTTTACTTTTGGATGATTATAGTCTAACTTTTCAACAAGTTCAAGTTTAGTAATATCTGCAGGATCACTAGGAATCCATCCAGCACCCGCTATATAGTACTCTGCTCTACAGTGTTGCCAAGTAGAGATATTTGCAAAACCTTTTGCATCAGATTTGCCAAGCGCTTTAGAAAAGTAAGACTTTCCTAGTCTTATTCCAAAAACTTCACGAGCAGGTATTCCAGCAGCTCTTAGTATGGCAACAAATAAAGAGCTTATATCTGTACACTTCCCTCCAAAATAGCCACTCTCAACCATCTTCCCAGCATCACCTATTCCGCAACCTAAAACTTTGGGATCTCTAAAGGTTGTTTCAGTTACCCAGTCATATATAGCTTTTACTTTTTCAAAAGCATCATTTTTGCCTTTTGTAATTTTATCTGCAACCTCTTTTATCTTACCATCTGTAGGTATGTGTTTTGTTGGTTTTAAAAAGAGCTTTACATCCTCAGGGATAGGAAAATTTCTCTTGCTAGCTTCTTCTATAATCTTTAGATTGATGACTCTCTCTTTAGTTTCAATCTCCATTTCCATATGTAAAAGCTTTTTTTTGTCACTTTTTTTCCAGTAAGTATAGAGAGTTTTAGCATCATATGGATTGTTTCTATTGATGTTATATTCATCATAATTGCCATCAAATTTGAAAAATCTAATCTTTTGATACTCAGCATTGAATGGAAGCGGATTCCATAGTTTTGCCTCAAAGTTAGGCTCATCATACTTTATATCGAAATCCATAATAACTTTAAATTTTCTACTTTTTTGACCAGCTAAAAGCTCACTAGAAGCCAACGAGATAGCTCCAACTCCCAATATAGAGGTTTTTATAAAATCTCTTCTTTTCACGACTATATCCTTTTTATGGGCACCTCTAAAAACCCTAGCACATCTCAGCACTGCATAGGAGTTTACAATCAAGGCACTCTTTTGAAGCCCTAGCTAAAGCTAAGGCGAAAAAGAGTAACGAAGAGTGTAAGCTCCTATGCAGCGCCCAAAGGGAGGGATAAAAAAAGCGATATTGCAAAAAACTTTTTATCACCGAAGTCTCAGCTACGCTTCAAAAAAGATTTTTCACAATCTCATCTTTTTTTATCCCTCTGAGATATGCTAGGGTTTTTAGAGGTGCCCTTATGTAATTTTGCAAAATAATATTGACAGGGAGGTGTTTACATGTAGTAATCGAAGAATGCAACACTATGTCAACCCAAACCTTGGGTAATTTGCATTTTGTTATGGTAGCATTTTTATATAAAAGTAAAATTAAGAAATAATTTGGCACTGACTAAATAGCTGTTATGCTAGCTCTAAAGATTTTTATGAGATTATTGCAAAGGTTGTGCATTAAATAGATTTTTTAAATTTGAAAAATCATTACAATCATTTTTAAATATATTCTCTTTATGTAGTTTTATGTGGCACTTTATACACCCATTTAGTGCCAAATGCTCTTTGTTTTTTATTAACATAGTTTTTTGAATGCTATGACAATCCCAGCAATCTTGACCACAAAGTGAGCCCATTTTATTTAAATCATTTGTAGTAATTTTATGACAGTTTATACAATTTTTTAAAATTTTATGATCTTTGTCTAGTTTTCCATTTTTAAGAAGTTTTGGGTGGCACTTCATGCAATCTCCATCGCAAGTATATGCCAAATTTATAATTAGTAAAAGAGATACTATTATCCTCATAAACTCTCCCTCATAACAAACTTTTTAAAAAGTTCTCCTCTCTCCTCGTATGATTCAAATTGATCCAAACTAGCAGCAGCAGGAGATAGGAGTGCTACTGTTTTGTTGGAGTGCTCTTTATCTATAAGTTCAACAGCTTTTTTAAGCTCAATACACTCAACCGAAATCTTACCATACTTTTTTGCCAAAGTTATTATTTTTGCATAGTTAGAACCTATGGCAAAAATTTTGATATTTAGATGTTTTAGTACTTCAAATAGAGGTTCTAAAGCTACTCCTTTGTCATCTCCTCCTAGTATTAGGAGTATATGTGCATCTTTGTACCTTTTAATTGCCTCTATAGTTGCATCTACATTTGTACCTTTTGTATCGTTCACCCAGAGTCTGCCTTTTTGATCTTTAAACTCTTCTAATTTATGTTTATCTGTTTTAAATCTATTTATAAGTTCATAATTAATTTCATCAAAAAGTATCTTAGTAGCACTAAGAGCTAAAATAGAGTCCATTAAAAAAGGAGATTTGAATTCTATCTTATCAATCTTTATATGAAGTTTTTGTGCTAAATCAAACTCATCCTCATATGCGATTAATTTCGCTTTTGTTTTATAGTTTATATATTTTTTAGGCACAATCGCTATGCTACCCTCTTTCATCCTTTTTAAAACAGATAGCTTATCCTCCTCATATAAGCTAAAACTTCCATGCCAGCTGAGATGATCAGGTTTTATGGGTAGAAGCAGATATAAACCCGGATACGCTTCTTTAGTATAGTGTAATGAAAATGAACTACTCTCTAAAATCCAAATTGGTTTTTTCGGATCTAGCTGCGCGAGAGGGACACCTATGTTTCCACCAGTAACTGCTTCTTTAGACTTTAACAGATGGTGTAACATCTGAGTTGTTGTAGTCTTGCCATTGGTTCCGCTTATCCAGATAGAAAACGGAAAGTCATTCCAAAAAAAATCGTATTCACTAATGAGATTAGATGAGTGTTTTATAAGAGAGTGATTTGGTGGAAATCCAGGACTTGGAATTTGAATGTCACTTTTAGTCTTAAAAAACTCTTTAGTAACTAAAAGCTCATTTCCAAATTCATCAATGGAGTTAGTTTTAAAATTATCATCAAAAATTAAACAATTTTGAAATTTTTTTGCTATTGCCTTTGTAGTTTTTCCATATCCAAGCAGTGCGATCTTCATCTAAGCTTGATCTCCATAAGCGCTAAAAGATTTGTCATAAGTGCTATAATCCAAAATCTAACTATTATCTTATTTTCTGCCCAGCCCTTTATCTCAAAGTGGTGATGTAGTGGTGCCATGTGAAAAATTCTTTTTTTTCTTGTTTTAAAGCTTCCAACTTGTAAAATAACTGAAACCGTCTCAAGTACAAAAACAAATCCTATCAGTATGAGTAGGATCTCATTTTTTGATATTATTGCCATATAAGCTATAAAAGCCCCAATACTCAAACTTCCGCTATCACCCATAAAGATCTCAGCAGGGTAGCAGTTATACCACAAAAATGCCGTTAGTGAGCCAATTAGAGCAGCCGCAATTATAACAACTTCACCAGAGAAACTTACCTTTGGAAGGAAGAGATAACTACTTAGAACTGCATGCCCACCTATGTAGACAAAAACTCCCAAACTAAGAAGAGCAAATACACTTGGAACAGTTGCTAAACCATCTAATCCATCCGTTAAATTTACTGCATTACTTGCAGAGATTATCACTAAAATCCAAAAAACAATAGAAAATATCTCCATATCAAAAAGTGGATGTTTATAAAATGGTAAATAAAAATCAGTTGGTAGCGAAGAGTAGTAATATAAAATCAAAGAGACTATTGATGCCGCTATGATTTGTAAAGTAATTTTTGCCCCCTTGCTAAGTCCGGCTTCATTGGAGTTTCCAACAATCTTTGCTAAATCATCTTTTATTCCTATTAAGCTAAAAAAGACTATGCTTAAAACTCCACCAATAACATATGGATTACTCCACTTTGCACATATGAGTGTAGCAACTAGGGTTGAAAAGACAAATACCACTCCACCCATTGTAGGAGTGTTGGATTTTACTTGGTGCGTCTTTGGGGCTAAGTGGTATATGGGTTGGTTTGCTTTTTTCTTTTTTGCCCAGCTTATAAATTTAGGGAGTATGTAAAGAGTCAATATAAAAGCTATAAAAAATGCTGCACCAGCTCTTACCGTGATATATTGAAAAAGATTTATTGAAAAGATATTGTAAATTTCATAGAGCATTGTTGTAAACTTTCAATTATGATTTTAAAAGCTTTATTTTAGTAAAATATTACTTATAAACATATAATCTGTTCTTATTGGCTTTTCCATAAGGTCAGATATAGCTAAGGGATACTTTGAAAAATAAAAAGACTTTATTAATTATAACAGATGGGATAGGGTGCAGTCCCACAAAAAATTTAAATGCGTTGAAAAAAGCGAAAACTCCAACCTATGATTGGTTATTTAAAAATGTTCCAAATTCACTTATAAAAACTTCAGGTTTAAGTGTTGGACTTCCTGAGGGGCAAATGGGAAATAGCGAGGTTGGACATATGTGTATAGGTAGCGGAAGAGTTTTGTATCAAAATTTGGTAAAAATCTCAATGGCTATAAAAGATGGAACAATAAAGAATAATCAAGCTTTAAATGAGGTATTTAAAGTAAAAGGAGACATACATATAGTTGGGCTTTTAAGTGATGGAGGAGTGCATTCTCACATAGATCACATAATTGGTTTGGCAAAAATTGTTAAACACAGAGGCAAAAAGGTTTATATACATGCGATTATGGATGGAAGAGATGTTAGTCCAACTTCGGGCATAAACTATCTAAAACAACTCGCAGATGAGGGTTTGGAAGTATCATCCATAAGTGGTAGATTTTACTCTATGGATAGAGATAAAAGGTGGGAAAGAGTCCAGAGGGGTTATAGGGCAATGGTTGGTGAGATAGAGCCTAGTTCTACATCAGCTAAAGAGTATCTTAAGAGTATGTACGAAGATGGGATTACGGATGAGTTTTGTGAACCGGCATTTTTTGATAATCCAATTAAAAAAAATGATGGTGTAATAGTGGCAAATTTTAGAAATGACAGGGTAAGAGAGTTGTCCCAAGCAATAGGTTGTGAAAATTTTAAAGAGTTTTCACGAAGTTTTACACCCGAAAAACTTATAACCATGAGTGAGTATGATAGCTCTTTTAATTTTCCCATAATGTTCAAAAGTGAAATCCCAAAAAATACTCTAGCTGAGGTTATAAGTAACTCAAATTTAAATCAACTTCATGTTGCTGAAACAGAGAAGTATGCTCATGTAACTTTCTTTTTAAATGGTGGTATAGAAGAGCCATATCCTAATGAGAGTAGAGTTTTAGTTTCAAGTCCAAAGGTAAAAACTTATGATTTAAAACCCCAGATGAGTGCTAAAGAGGTGTGTGATGAAGTTTTAAGAGGTATGAAGAGTGGCTATGATTTTATAGTAGTAAATTTTGCAAACGGAGATATGGTAGGTCATACAGGAGTTTATGAAGCTGCTGTAAAAGCTGTAGAAGCCGTCGATGAACAACTAGGAAGAATCTATGCCTTTAGCGATGAGTTTGGGTATAATGTAGTTCAAGTTAGTGATCATGGAAATTGCGAAGAGATGGTTGATGATGATGGAAATACACTAACAAATCATACGATTTATGATGTTTTTTGTTTTGTAAAAGCAAATGGTGTTCAAAAGATAAAATCTGGAGGTTTAAACAATATAGCTCCAACTGTTTTGGAACTTATGGATTTAAAAGTTCCAAATGAGATGGATGAGAGTTTATTATATAAGGAGAGCAATATATGAAATTTAGTGGTAAAAATGTTTTAGTCACTGGTGCGGCAAGTGGAATTGGAAGGGCTGTTGCAAAAACTTTGGCAAATTATGGACTTAAAGTTTGGATAAATTACAGATCTCGCCCTCAAGAGGCAGATAGTTTAAAAGATGAGATAGAAAAATCTGGAGGAGTTGCAGCAGTTATAAAGTTCGATGTGAGTGATGAAGATGCTTTTGTTGAGGGTATAAAAACTATCTTTTCTAGTGATGGTGAACTAAGTTATTTGGTAAACAATGCTGGTATTACAAATGATAAACTGGCAATTAGGATGAAAAAAGAGGATTTTACAAAGGTAATAGATATCAATTTAACATCAGCTTTTATAGGCTGTAGGGAAGCTCTTAAAATTATGAGTAAACAGAGATTTGGAAGTGTAGTTAATATATCTTCAATAGTGGGTGAAACTGGAAATGCTGGTCAAGTAAACTACTCTGCTAGTAAAGGTGGATTAATTGCAATGAGTAAGAGTTTTGCTCAAGAGGGTAGTGCAAGAGGTATAAGATTTAATTGTGTTACTCCAGGATTTATTGCTACTGAGATGACTGAGAAACTTAGTGATAGTGTAAAGGAACAATACACTTCAAAGATACCACTAAAGAGGTTTGGCAATCCAAAAGATATAGCTGAGGCAGTTGCATTTTTACTTAGTGATAGCTCAGCCTACATAACAGGAGAGGTTTTAAAGGTCAATGGTGGAATGTATATGTAGTTTTCGCTAGTTTTAAAGTTATTGTGGTAAAATAACAAAAAATTTTAATAAGGAGCTGTGATGGCACTATTGGATGAAGTTAGAGAGGTTGTTGTTGAGCAATTAAATGTAAGCCCTGAAGAGGTGAAAGAGGATTCGAAGTTTGTTGAGGACTTAGGAGCAGATTCACTAGATGTAGTTGAGTTGGTTATGGCATTAGAAGAGAAGTTTGACATAGAGATTCCTGATTCTGACGCTGAAAAAATCGTAACAGTTGGTGATGCTATAAAGTATGTAGAGGATCATAAGTAATTATCTCCCCTTTTAAGGGGAGCTTTTTTGAAGGAGAAAATTTGAGAAGAGTAGTTGTAACAGGGCTGGGTATGATTAATTCACTTGGCTTGGATAAAGAGAGTTCTTTTAAGGCTATAGTTGATGGAAAATGTGGCATTAAAAGCATTAGCTTATTTGATACAGAGAAACATTCTGTAAAAATCGCAGGTGAAGTTCCAGGCTTTGACCCTACAACTATTATGAATCCAAAAAATGTTAAAAAAGCAGATAGATTTATTCAGCTTGGGTTAGCAGCAGCTAAGGAAGCTATGAGCGATGCAAAGCTAAGTAACTTTGAAGCAGAAAATTTTGGGGTAAGTTCAGCATCAGGTATAGGTGGCTTACCAACTATAGAGAAAAATTCCATAATAAATCATAATAGAGGACCAAGAAGAATATCTCCATTTTTCATACCTTCAGCTTTGATTAATATGCTAGGAGGGTTTGTCTCAATAGAGTATGGATTAAAAGGTCCCAACCTCTCTAGTGTTACAGCATGTGCAGCAGGTACTCATGCTATAGCAGAGGCGTATAAAACAATGATACTCGGTCTTGCTGATAAGATGCTTGTAGTTGGAGCAGAGTCGGCTATTAGTGAGGTAGGTATTGGGGGTTTTGCTGCGATGAAGGCACTATCTACAAGAAATGATGATCCTCAAAAAGCATCAAGACCATTCGATAAGGATAGAGATGGTTTTGTAATGGGTGAAGGTGCAGGAGCTTTGGTTTTAGAAGATTATGAAGATGCTAAAGAGAGAGGTGCGACCATATATGGTGAGATTATAGGCATAGGAGAGAGTGCAGATGCAAATCACATAACTGCTCCTACGCTTGATGGACCCTTAAGAGCTATGAAGATGGCTATAAAGATGGCTAATTATCCAAAAATTGACTACATAAATGCTCACGGAACAAGTACTCCAGCAAATGATAAAAATGAAACAACTGCCATAAAGGAAGCATTCGGTGATAATATTCCACTAGTTAGCTCAACTAAGGGACAAGTTGGTCACTGTTTAGGTGCTGCTGGCACGATTGAAGCTATTATTTGTTTACTTGCTTTAAGAGATGATGTATTACCTCCAACAATAAACTTAGAAAATCAAGATGAGGATTGTGATCTTGACTATATTCCAAATGTTGCTAAAAAGATGAGAGTAGAGTGCGTTATGAGCAACTCATTTGGTTTTGGCGGAACTAATGGCTCAGTAATTTTTAAAAGAGTATAAGATGCCAACTTATTTAGATTTTGAAAAGAGCATTCAGCAGATCGATGAAGATTTGTCTTCAGCTAGATTAAGAGGTGATTTGGATGCTGTAGAGATTTTAAAAGGTGAACTTGAAAAAGAGATTGTCAAAACTTATAAAAATCTAAGCGATTATCAAAAACTACAACTAGCTCGTCATCCAGATAGGCCTTATGCGCTTGATTATATAAAATTGCTTCTTAGAGATGCTTATGAGTTGCATGGTGACAGAGCTTTTAGAGATGATCCTTCGATTGTCTGTTTTATTGGTTATTTAGCAAATAAAAAGGTTATGGTAATAGGAGAGCAAAAGGGTAGGGGTACAAAAGGTAAGCTTAAGAGAAATTTTGGGATGCCTCATCCTGAAGGCTATAGAAAAGCATTAAGATTTGCAAAAATGGCTCAAAAGTTTGATATACCAGTTCTTTTTTTAGTAGATACTCCAGGTGCATATCCAGGGATTGGTGCAGAGGAGAGAGGACAGAGTGAAGCAATAGCAAGAAACCTTTATGAGCTAAGTAAATTGGATGTAAAGAGTGTCTCTATTGTTATAGGTGAAGGTGGAAGTGGAGGAGCTTTAGCCATAGCTGTTGCAGATAGAATTGCTATGATGAGGTACTCTGTTTTTTCTGTTATCTCTCCAGAGGGCTGTGCAGCAATTTTGTGGAATGATCCATCCAAGCAAGAAGCTGCTACAAAGGCTATGAAAATAACTGCTGAAGACCTTTACTCCCTTGGATTGATTGATGCAGTAGTAAATGAACCCATAATTGGAGCTCATAGAGATAAGCAGTTAGCCGCCGAGGCGATTGCAGAGTATTTCTTGAACTCTTTAGAAGAGCTTGAGACAATGACTTCAAAAGAGAGATTAGATAAGAGATATGAAAAAATCTGCTCAATTGGAGCATTTGAAGAGTAAAACAATAGTCATTTACTAAGATTGTGCAAAGATACCTTAAATGTTTTGTGCAAGTCTGAGCATCTCTAGCTTTCTCCTATGCGTCGTTACTCTTTTTTAACTTAGCTATGCCTAGGAGAAAGCTAGAGATGTTGTAAATGGCTAGGTTAATCATAGGGTTCAATTAAGGTAGCTCAAAAGAGCCACCCTAATTTTTTAGTGAACCTCTCTCCAGATTTTAACTTTCCAAAGATAAGCTAGTATTGTAAAGATTATCATATAAATTATAACCTTAATACCTAAAGATTCTCTTTCATCTTTCTTGCTATCACCAACTTTTTCCATATAGTTTATAACCTGCTCTTGAGCCTCTTTTGTAAGACCAACTCTTGGCATAGCGGTACCTTTTAGTTGTTTTTGAGGATCATTTATAAATACCTCTAAGTACTCTTTGCTTTTTGCCCTAATCATAATAGATAAATCAGGAGGAATAGTTCCCATATATTTTTTCAAGTCTTGTACATTTGAAGTAGCATATAGCTTATCATACTTCATACTGTGACATCTAAGACATGCATCTTCAAAAACTTGTTTATCACTAATCTCTTTAGGAGCAATTGACTTCAAGTAGGCAACAACATTTGCAATTTGCTGATCCATTCCCTCACCCATTGCAGGCATTGGGAAAGGACGCTCATCATTAAATTTATGCTCTAACTTAAGAGCGTGTGCAGGATTTTTTATAAGAGCACTTAGGAACTTTTCATCATAAATTGCTCCAGCACTACTTAAATCTGGCACAGCAACTCCAAATGCAGCAGAAGCATCTTTTGGACTCATAGGGCTTGGCATACCTTGAGATTTAACTCCATGACATCCAACACACCCTAGGTTCATAAAATCTTCCGCACCTTTAGCAGGATCACCTTTGGCAGGATTTTCTTTTAAGTCCTTAAAAGTAAAGTCTGCTGGAGCAACCTTTGGATGCATTTGTGAGTGTGCAAAAGGCTCAATTCCCCAGTATAAAACAAGTGTAAAAGCTACAACAATTCCTAGAATTTTTAATTCTTTCATTTCGCACCTCCTGTTACTTTAGCATCACTTTTGGTTATGAATGGAAGTGCAACCCATAATCCTAAAAATGTTATCGTTGCAAAAAATCCAACCCAAGCATTTGCTCCAGTAGGAGGAAGTTTTCCATACACACTTAAAACAATCACATCTATAAGCATAACCCAAAACCAAATCTTGAATTTTGGTCTTTTGTGAGCAGGAAGAACATTTGGATCTTTATCTAAAAATGGAAGTAAGAAAAAGATAACATTTGCTATACCAAATGCAATCAATCCAATGTTCATAGCACTAATACCAGCAATATCAAAGAAAAATCCTCTTAGTACTTCATAACTCCATAAAAAGTACCATTCTGGATAGATATGAGCAGGAGTTTTCATAGGATTTGCAGGTTGGAAATTGATAGGATCCATTGCAAAATTATAGTGGTAAAAAACTAAGTAAAAAAAGATTGTTAAAGCTATACCTACTACAAAAAAGTCTTTAGATAAAAATACCGGCCAAAAAGGAACTACTTTAGACTCCTTTTTCTCTCCATCTAAGTATTTTTCTGCCTCTTTGTCAAAATCTATATCTTCACCCTCTTGGTTTCCAACATGAGGAATTCTTAAACTATAGAAGTGAACAGCAATAAGCATTATGATCACTATAGGTAGTAAAAACACATGTAGCATAAAAAATCTTGTTAAAGTTGCATCAGCAACAGTAAAATCACCTCTAATCCAAACAACCAAAGCATCACCTATTACAGGAATTCCGCCAAATAAGTTTGTTATAACCTGAGCAGCCCAGTAGCTCATCTGTCCCCAAGGAAGCATATAGCCACTGAAAGCTTCTGCCGAGAATGCTACAAAAAGGAGCATACCGGTTATCCAGATGATTTCTCTACCTTGCTTGTATGAACCATAATAGATAGCAGTAAAAAGATGTATATAAATAATTAAAAAAGTAAAAGATGCTGCAACACCATGAATGTGTCTCCATAGCCACCCATACTCAACCTCTTGCATAATTGTATAGTTTACGCTATCAAATGCTAAGTTAACATCGGGTTTATAGTACATTAGCAAAAATATACCCGAAATAACCAAAAGTGTAAATAGTACTACCAAAACTACACCCATTGCCCAAAGAAAGTTAATATTTTTAGGGATCCAATACTCCGTCATCATAACTTTCATAAACTTTTTAACGGCTAGACGCTGGTCTAGCCAGTCTATAATACCATCAGCTTTTTGTATTTGTGCCATCTCTTCCCCTTATGCTTGTGCAACTAATTTTTTGTACTCAGGACCAACTTCACCTAAAACTAGTTTTGTACCATCTATCTTAAATGGAGGTATATCCATTGGACGAGGTGGTGGACCAAATGTATTTACCCCGCTAGCATCAAATTCTCCTCCATGACAAGCACAGTGAAACATCATTTTTTTAGGTTTCCAAGTTGGAATACAGCCAAGATGCGTGCAAAGTCCAATCATTACTGAGTAATCAGCATTTCCAACTACAACATCTCTCTTTTCATTTTTTTTCATTTGGGCTGTTTTTTTGAGTATAAAAACAGGTTTCCCTCTCCAAGTAACTGTTCTAAATTCACCATCCTTCATAGGAGATAAATCAACTGTTAAAAATCCAGCGGCTTTTACACTTGGGAGTGGATCCCAAGACTTTTTCATAGCTACTAGTGAGAAAGCTCCACCAATAGCAGCAAAGCCACCAAATGCCATACCAAGAAAGTCTCTTCTTTCGACTGCCATTCTTATTCCTTTCATGTAGTTTGACCCGAACTATACAATAGAATTCACCAAATAAATTTCAACTTGGTGAATCTATTGTATAGTATGGATCTAAGCTTATGGTTATTTTACCCTATTTATAATCTAAAAACATATGACTAAAGTCAATTAATGAAATATTTATAATATCAGATAAAAGTGCCTTAAAAGTGTCACACGACTAATTATACCATACCAAGTTTATTTTTTGGGTCGCTCTCTATCTTTTTTATTTATTTTTATGTAAATTTGAAGTATGTCGATGGCCGCTGGGGTTATACCACTAATTTGACTTGCACTAAAGAGTGTAGGAGGATTGAATTTTTTTAATTTTTCAACAACTTCATTACTAAGTCCTGAAATTGAGCCAAAATCCATATCTTGAGGTATTTTTACATTTAGCATCTCTTTCATCTTTTCTATTTGCTCTTTTTGTTTAGATATGTAGTTTTTATATTTTGCTTCTATTAAGATTTGCTCTTTAGATTCTAGCATAAAAGGTTTTATATAGGGAGCTAGTTTTTCTAATTTATTTAAATCAAAATCTTTTCGGGCAACAATTTTTTGTAAACTAACTTTATCTGTTATCTTTTCTTCGCCAATTTCGTTTAAAAAAGCTATATTTTCTTTAGATGGTGTCAAAAAATTTTTTTCAAGATAGGTTAACCCCTTTTTTAGTTCATCTTGTTTTTTTAAAACCTTCTGGTGCATCTTTTCATCTACAAGACCAAATTTATATCCATATTGAGAGAGTCTAAGATCAGCATTATCCTCTCTAAGTAGCAATCTATACTCAGCCCTACTTGTAAACATTCTATATGGTTCTTTAGTCCCCTTTGTTACCAAGTCATCTATCAAAACACCAATATAAGCCTCATCTCTTCTCAAAATAAAAGGCTCTTTTTCATCTAAACTTAAAACTGCATTTATGCCGGCTATTAGTCCCTGAGCAGCAGCCTCTTCATATCCTGTTGTTCCATTTATTTGTCCTGCACAGTATAGCCCTGTTATTTTTTTTGTCTCTAGTGTATGAGTTAGTTCTGTGGGATCAATAAAATCATACTCTATTGCATATCCAAATCTAACAATTTTGGCATTTCCCAAGCCTTCTATTGAGTGAATCATGCTCAATTGAACATCTGGTGGAAGTGATGTTGTTAGTCCATTAATATAGTACTCTGTTGCCTCTTTCGTTTGGGGTTCAACAAAAAGGTGGTGTCTGCTTTTTTCTCTAAAGCGGTTTATTTTATCTTCTATGCTAGGACAGTATCTAGGACCCGTACCCTCAATTTGACCTGTAAAAAGGGGGGCTCTGTGAAAATTGCTTTCTATTATTTCGTGAGTTTTTTCATTTGTGTAGGTAATGTAGCATGGTAATTGATAAGGATTAAAATTTTCTTTATCTGTTCTAAAGCTAAATGGAATGGGTTTTTCATCTCCTGCTTGTTTATCCATCTTTGAAAAATCTATACTCTTTGCATCTATCCTAGCACAAGTTCCAGTTTTTAGCCTTCCTAGCCTTAAGCCTAATGATTTTAGAGATGAAGATAACTCTTTTGCAGGAAATTCGCCAAATCTACCGGCCTCTTGTTTTAATTCACCAATGTGTATAAGACCTTTTAAAAATGTACCGGTTGTAAGAATGATTTTATTTGCATGGTAGTGATTTTTTAGATGGGTGATTATACCTGTTGCTCTATTTTTATCTGTTACAATGCTTTGAGCTATCTCTTGAGTTACATCTAGGTTTTCACTATTTAGGACTATATTTCTCATATATATCTTATATCTATCCATGTCTATTTGGGCTCTACTACCTTGTACGGCAGGACCTTTTGATTGATTTAAGATTCTAAACTGTATACCGTTTATGTCAGTTGCAACACCCATCCATCCACCAAGTGCATCAATCTCTTTTACAAGATGCCCCTTGGCTAGTCCACCTATGGCTGGGTTGCAACTAACTGCTCCTATTTGTTCAGCCAAGATAGTCACAAGAAGAGTTTTTTTACCAAGTCTAGCACTTGCTAATGCAGCTTCAATCCCCGCATGTCCCCCTCCTACAACTATAATATCATATTTCATCTACATCCTTATGTTTTAAATCTATTTAGTACACTATTTAACTCTTCAGTTAATTCTTGTAGATGTTCAGCAGCATTGCTTATCTCCTCTATGTTTCTAGTGTTAGCGGCAGTATTTTTGTTTATAGTATCTATCTTTTTGAGAATTTCATCTATCTTTTTGCTAGTTTTTATATAGTCCTCTACACTCTTTTCACTCGTGAGAGTTGCATTGCTCATAACACTAGCAGTTTCGTTAATATACTCTTCTGCTTCATTTGCGCTACCTATAAGCTGCTCCATCTCTTTTGAGTTTTTATTCATTTGGTCACTTGCATCACTAATCGCTTGTACAACTATATTTATAGTTGCATTAATTTCACTCAAACTTTTTTGAGTTCTCTCAGCTAACTTTCTCACCTCATCTGCAACTACTGCAAACCCTCTTCCATGCTCTCCAGCACGAGCTGCTTCAATTGCTGCATTTAGTGCTAGTAGGTTTGTTTGATCTGCAATGTCACTTATAACAGTTAGAACATCTTTTACCTGTTCAGTATCGCTGCTTAGTTGAGTAATCTTTTGAGCCAATTCAATCTCAACAGAAGCGCTATTGTTTACTTTTTGTGCCATTTGTAAAATCTTCTCTTTTGCGTTATCTAGTTTTTTATTTGCTCCTTCAATCTCCTCTTTTGAGCGTCTTGCTTCTTGGAGAGAGTATTCTAGTTCATTTTTGATCTCTTGCGACATTTTATTGGCCTCTTCAGTAATGTGAGACTCTGTTTCTATTGTCTTTGCTACTGTTCTAGAGGTTGAAGATAGCTCGCTTGCGACTGTTGCATTTTCATGGCTAGAGTTTTTAGCAATATCTACAGCATTTTTTACTTTATCAATAAATTTGTTGAACTCATATGCTGTTTGACCAATTTCATCATTATGTGTAATATCTATTTTTTTGGTTAAATCCCCCTCTGCACTTGCTAAATTTCTAGCTCTATTTCTGAGTTTTTTTATCGGAGAAATTACTATTTGGTTCATAATTAGAACTAAAACAAAAAGCATAATTACATCTGCAATAGCAACTATAATAACCTCTTCTATAAGCATTGCTTCAGCATCTTCAACAAGTTTTAGAACAACTTCCTTTTTTGCTCCAAGTAGGGCATATCCAACAACCTCTCCATCAAATCTTTTTAATTCATATGCTTTTGTTAGGTACAAATCATCAAAAAAATGTTCCTGTTTTATGGTTCTTTCTAAAGAAAAGTTTGTTGATTTTACATAGTTTAAAAATTCTTTATCTATGTTTTTGGAGCTAGATAGCAAATAGCCCTCTTTTGAGTAGAGTTTCTTTTTGGCCAAACTAGTATATTTTTTATCTAAAAAGTATAAAAAATCAATCTTGTGACCTTTGAGAGCTTTTCCAAAGTTGTTTATACCACCACTAAAGTCTATAAGTCCCAACAATTTACCATTTTCAAACACAGGTGCCACTGCTCTTAATCTTAAGCCCTTTGGATCTTCTTCAAAAGAGACTAAAACTTTTTTGGTTTTAAGTACCTCTTTGTATGAGTTAAATTGAGATAAGTCTTCACCATAGTTATCTGGTTTCCAAGATTTAAAAAAGGATTTTAAATTTGGAGTAATCAGCTGAATATTCACCTTTTTAAACGGAGTATTTTTTCTATACAGTTCGCCAATTCCAGCAAATGTCTCTTTAATCTCCTCTCTGTTTTCATAGATAAAAGCATCTTTAATGTTTCTATTTAGTGTTAGTTGAAGAACATTTGTTACCCATACATTGTTTTTTGAAGTTATCTCACTCCTTAGGGCTGAGTCAAACATCATAATCTCTTGTTTGATTGCACTTTTTTTCATACTGTTTATTGAAAAGTAACTAAATACACCTACGGCTAAAAAACCAAGTACGATTACTAAGACAATAGGAATAAAAACCTTTTTCGATAAAGAGTTGTTTATTTGCATTGTTATCTCCTTTTTGTTGAGTATTTAACTCAAATTGTGCTATTATAGCACTTATTTGCTTAAGGAAGATATATGTTTACAGGACTCATAAGAGAGTTTGCGAAGGTAGAAAAATTTGAAAATTCAATTTTAACACTAAATGCCAAACATAAGCCAAAATTGGGAGATAGTATAGCAGTAAATGGAGTCTGTTTAACAGCTGTTGAAGTTTTGCAAAATTCATTTAGTGTAGAAGTTTCTAGTGAGACAAGTTCTATAATGGCTTGTGAGAATTTAAAAGATTTAGTACATATTGAGCCTGCAATGAAACTAAATGATAGAATTGAGGGACATATAGTTCAAGGACATATAGATTGCACTGGAAGCATAAAAAAAATTAGTAAAAACAGTAATGCACTAGATATGTTTATAGAGGTACCAGAAAAGTTTTTAAAGTTTATTGTTCCCAAAGGAAGTATAACGGTTGATGGTGTAAGTTTAACTATAAATGAAGTGTTATTTAGTGAGTTTAGATTGACCATAATTTCTCACACTCTTCAAAACACACTCTTTTCTAGTTATGGAGTTGGAAGAAGGGTAAACATTGAAACCGATATGTTTGCAAGGTATATATACCACATGTTTAAGAGAGATAAGAGTTTGAGTTGGGAAAAAGTAGATAGTATAATGGCACTTTATTGATGCATTTTTTTACAGATAAAACAGTTTCAAAAGATGACTTAAAAAAGCTAGTAAAAGATAAAAAGCTTCTATTTATGAAACAGACTCATAGTGATATAGTAGAAGTTGTAGATGAGAACTATACACCAAAAGAGTGTGATGCTATGATTACTAAAGATAGTAGAGTTGCTTTGGTAGTTGTAGTAGCAGATTGCAATCCTGTGATTATAAAAGATAGTAAACAAAGAGCCGTAGGAGTTGCTCATGCAGGAAGAGTTGGTTCCTACAAGTCCATAGTT
>Ga0256840_1002101_pt1 | contig 17863 bp, 19 predicted proteins | sample 355202metaG_FD_185969 | JGI IMG/M metagenome (GOLD analysis project Ga0256840, IMG submission 185969) | Hydrothermal vent microbial communities from Mid Atlantic Ridge, Atlantic Ocean - 355-202 | ecosystem: Environmental > Aquatic > Marine > Hydrothermal vents | place: Atlantic Ocean: Mid... | reverse complement strand
GCTTTAAATTCTGGTGAATGGTTTCTTCGTTTTTTACTCATTTTCTATTTCCTCATGTAACAATTATAAACAGAAAATAGTTCTTAAGTTGAGGCTAAAACTGTCCTAAGGATGGGGTACAGTTCAGTACTTCCATCGTGATCTTTAGCATCGATATCAATTCCACTATCTAGTAAATGTTCGATAGTACTGACATCATCATCAGTGGCTGCATACCAAATATCTGAAGTCGGATCAAAGCATCCAATAAGAGTCATGCTGACTGTAAAAAATAATGAGAGTATAAAAAATGATTTCTTCATTGAAGATTAATCTCAATCTATATGAATAATGTTGTGGTATCTAGCAAAAGAAAGAAAAATACTTAATTTTAGACACCAGATACCCTAAAAAATAGGGGGAAAATAATATCAAGGGTAAATAATTCCTACAAACTAAATGGAGTAGTATAATCAAGGCAAAAATTTAAAGGAGAATATCATGCCATCATTTGACGTAGTATCAGAAGTCGATATGCACGAACTTAAAAATGCCATCGACCAAGCCAACCGAGAAGTAGGAACCCGCTTTGATTTTAAAGGTACAGATTGTCGCTTTGTGTTAAACGATGAAGAGATCACCCTAAAAGCTGAAGGAGAGTTTCAGCTTAAACAAATGCGCGATGTATTGCGTTCAAAAATGGTCAAGCGTAAGATAGATTCGGGTGCACTTGACATACAAAATCCCGAAGGCTCACTCAAAAACACTCGTCAAAAAATTCAGCTAAAACAAGGCTTAGACGGAGATGCAGGACGAAAAGTCACCAAACTTATAAAAGCAGGAAAGTTTAAAGTACAAACTCAAATACAAGGAAATCAAGTACGCATAACGGGAAAAAAACGTGATGATTTACAAGCAGTAATGGCGATGCTACGTGAAGAGAATATAGGTGTACCTATGCAATTTACAAACTTCAGAGATTAAGGCTCTTTTATATAGGATATTGATGAGAGGTTTTTTTGCCTAACAAAAAATCCTCCCTACATAAGTGGCAAAAATAGGGGGGGTGACAAATTAGATTCTATTTAAATATTGATAGCGATCATCTGAATTGATAAAGACTACCAACGGCTTGGAAATTGTTTTTTTATTATAATTTGTTTCTTTTCTACTTCAATATATCCACCAACTTTTAATTCCTTAAAAATCCTGCTCACCATTTCACGTGATGAACCAACCATTTCAGCTAAATCTTGGTGGGTCAAACGCTGAGTGATTAGTCTTCCATCAGCTTGTTCTTTTGCTTCGTTATTAAGGGTTTGAACTAATCTTCCATAGATATCTCTCGAAGTTAATGTGCAGATAGTCTCATCCATTTGTCGTATGCGTGTAGTGAGCGCTTTAAATAATGCTGGGAAAATTTCAGGATGTGCTGTGAGAAAGAGATTAAAATTATGATGGCTGAGGTTTAGTACATTTGAATTTTCTACTGCCACAACCGAGGCAGAGCGGGGCGCATCATCAAGTAAGCTAAGTTCTCCAAAAAAATCTCCTTTTGCTAAGAATGTAAAGATTGTTTGACTACCTTCTTCATCATTGGCAAAGACTTTCATTCTTCCGGATGTGATAACAAACAGGCTACGTGTTTTATCCCCTTGTGTAATAACGGTTGAGTTTTTCTTAAAGGTAATTTCCTTCATTAGTGTGGCAAGCTCTTCTAATGAATTAGGTGAAATCCCTGAGAATAATTCTATTTTTTCAAGTTGTTTAATACGAATGGTAGCTGTCATTTACAGAGTATAGAAGCGAAATGATTAAATGTGAATGAGTAAGCTACTTTTTAATAATTCCATATATTAAAAGGCTAAGGCCTACACCTGCAGTTACCCAAGTAAGTAAGGATAAAGAATCTGTTACTAATACATCAGAAGCCGTATTTATCACATTAGAAATCATTGCAGTAATTAATAAAGCCCCACCACTTAGTGCTAAAACTGTGCGTTGATTAGCATCCTTGATCTCTTTGCGGATTTGTTCTAATTGTTTTGATTCCATCTGAAGGTTAAGTTGTCTATCGTGCATTTGTTTAATGACATCGTTAATCATTACAGGCATATGTGGAAGTTGTTCGATAAATTTAGGTAAATTTGTTTTTGCATTGTTAAATAAAGACCGTACACCTGCTTGTTCATCCATCCAACGTTGTAAGAAGGGTTTTGCGGTTACCCATAAATCTAAATCAGGGTAGAGTTCACGCCCCATGCCTTCGATATTTAACAAGGTTTTTTGTAATAAAACCAGTTGTGGTTGAGCCTCCATATTAAAGCGTTGTGCAGTCTGGAAAAGGCGAAGTAATAGCTTTCCGTATGAGATTTCTTTAATGGGTAGTTGAAAGATTGGCTCACAAACGGTTCTAATAGCCGCTTCAAATTCACTGACTTTAGTCTCAGGTGGGACCCAGCCTGATTCAATATGTGCTTCGGCTACACGCTTGTAGTCACGATTAAAAAAGGCATGAAGATTTTCAGCAAGATAGCGTTGATCTTGTGGTTCTAATGTTCCCATAATACCAAAATCTACCGCGATATATTTTGGATTATCTGGATTGCTTTCATCTATAAATATATTGCCGGGGTGCATATCAGCATGAAAGAAGTTATGGGTAAAAACTTGGGTGAAAAATATCTCAACACCGCGTTCACCCAATACTTTCATATTGATATTATGATCACGTAAAGTCTGCGTTTTTCCGACAGGAATCCCATAAATACGTTCCATTACCATGACATCGGGCGTGCAATACTCCCAATAAACTTCAGGGACATAAAGATCAGGTGATCCTTCATGATTACGACGTAGTTGACTGGCATTTGCAGCTTCACGTCCTAAATCTAGCTCATCAAAAATGACTTTTTCATAGTCTTTCACTACCTCGATAGGGCGTAGACGCTTGCCAATAGTGCTAAAACGTTCAACCATGCGCGCTATAAATAACATGAGGTCGATATCGTGGCGGATGGTATTTTCGATGCCAGGGCGTACGACTTTGACAATGGCTTCTCTACCATCATGTAAAACAGCAGTATGAACTTGTGCTATAGAGGCAGATGCAAGTGGTTTTTCATCAAAACTCTTGAACAATTCATTAACCGATTTTTCTAACGATTTTTCGATAATGTCACGTGCATCATGTCCTGCAAAAGGAGGTACATCATCTTGTAGCTTGGCTAGTTCATTGGCTAAATCATCTGGTAGCATATCTCGACGTGTTGATAGCACTTGTCCAAACTTGACAAAGACAGGGCCTAAATCTTCAAGAGCTCTACGAATGCGAACAGGGCGAGGGTCTCTTTTATCTTTACTGCTCCAGTTCCAAGGGGAGATATGATAGATAAAGCGTAATGGTCTAAATGCAGGAATTGCATAAATCATTTCATCCAAATTATGACGAATGAGCACACGGTTTATTTCAAATAATCTGTAGGCTTGGGAGAAAAAATTCATATCATTTATTCTTATTATATTCGGCTTCAAGGTTGTTGATGCGTGCAGTTAAGCGGTCAACATCTGAACGAATATTATCTACTTGTTCCATATATTGGCGTACTTCAGCATCGCTAGGGCTTAGTTTTGCTTCTTCAGTAATATATTCTGCTGTATTGAGTTGCAGTGCATCAATGGTCTCTTTAAACCAGTTACTCGCACTACGAGCAACTTGTCCTGTTTGGTGTGCAACTATATCGCCGACAAGTTTTGATAATAGCTCTTCCCAATCAATATCAACGTCTTTTAAGATTGCCGAGAAAGTTTCGGCTACACGCATATCTCCCTCGATTTCAACATCAGTTTTGAGCATAGTCTCACCAGCATTACTAGATGTACTCAGTTTTATTAATGCCATGGGTGAACCATGAATAGTCGCATCAACAATACCTCCATCCGCCTCGCTAGGATAATTTCCTAGCACCTGAATGCCTGATGTATTTGGCATAAAATATAAATTTAAGTCTAAACCCGTGATGTGCAGTCGAATAATTTTACCGTCAAATTCGGCAAAACGAGGAATAATTTCACTATCGAGTTTTAACCATGCATTGATGGCAGTTTCTATCGTCGAAAGAAAAGCTGTTGGGATTTTCACAATGTAGCGAGACCTAAGTTAAAATTTATAACCAACATGTAAAGCAACGATTCCGCCTGTCATATTATGATAACTACAGTTTTCAAAACCTGCTTCTTCAAACATGCCTTTTAAGGTTTCTTGGTCAGGGTGCATCCGGATAGATTCAGCTAAATAGCGGTAGCTTTCTTCATCGTTTGCAACCACTTTACCAATAAGGGGTAAAAGTTTGAATGAATATAAATCATAGACAGTGTTTAACCCAGGAACGACTGGTTTAGAGAACTCCAGCACCATGAGTTTTCCACCTGGTTTTAAACAACGATAGATTGAACGTAAGGCGGCTGTTTTATCGGTAACATTACGCAAGCCAAAAGCCATAGTAGTTATATTGTAAGTATTATCTTCAAACGGTAGGTCTTCTGCATTGGCTTCAACGTATTCAATATTACCTGCAATACCCATATCAGTCATTCGTTTACGTCCGTTTTCTAACATCGAAGGGTTAATATCAGAAAGTGTAACTTTGCCTGTTGGGCCCACAATGTGGGTAAATTTGATGGCTAAGTCTCCTGTGCCACCCGCTAAGTCTAAAATAGTGTCACCTTTTTTTGCACCTGATGTTTCGATGGTATAACGCTTCCATAAGCGGTGAACACCTGCAGACATCAAATCATTCATCACATCATATTTATCTGCAACTGAGTGAAATACTTCGGCCACTTTACCTTGTTTCTCTTCAGTGGCTACTTGCTCATAACCAAAATGCGTTGTGTCGTTGGGTTTGGTGCTTTGTTCAGTTGTATTTGACATGGTAATTCCTAAATTGAACAGGGTCTGTATCGGTTAAATATTAAGCAAAACAGTGTTTTAGTAAAAAATGTTAATAAATAATAAGCTATTATCAATAATGTAAGAGTATATCGCAATTTTAAGTATGGAGACTTAAACGTTATGAATTTATTTTCGATGAGAAAAGGAATAGTGGGCTTGGTATTAGTACTAATAAGTTTTTTAACATTACCAGCTTATGCCTGGCCAGAAGTTGATCACATGAATATGTGTGGCTCACCTACAAAAGCTGTACAAGCTGGTTTTAAAAGTTGGGCACAATATGATCAATATGTAGCTAAGCGTGGCAAGGCATATTACTTACGAACAAATTGCCCGAATATTGTTGCTCCTGTAAAAAAGTCAGCTGCAATGAAAAGAAGAGTGAAAAAAGCAACAAAAAGAACAGCTAATTATTCAAAAGCGATTAATGTTAACTCTATAACTCGTCGTGCAAAATATAACGAGAAGCTAGATTGTGCTCGGGTTGATCGCATGAATGGTTTCCCTAATTTGCATTAAGCTTTAAGAAAAGACTGATTAAGTCCCATAAAATTCTGCTTCGATAAATCTGTCGCAATTTTTCATGAACATCGGCGTAATAGTTGTTCTATAGCGCCGATATTCGTGGGAAATACCGGCTGTGATTTGGCAAGCTGAAAATAATTAGACTTGATCAGCCTTTCCTTATGAAATACTACAGTGTTATTTATGCGTTGGATTATTTTTTATTAAAATGGAACCAGTTCTAGAACAGAAAAAGAGGGTGTTTCGTATGGGTGACTATTCTTTAAGGCTTCAATAGCCGCTTCAAGTTTATCTTTTTCACAGAAAATATCGACTTTGTATTCTTCTACTTTTTCTAATTTATCTTTATTTCCCATATAAGGATTGCTACCTTCCAATGGTTTAAATTGACCCTGTCCTAAAGTTTGCCATGCGCATTCTTCATAATTTCCTAGCTTTCCTGCGCCTTCATCAAACATCGCTTGTTTAACTGTTTCACAATACTTTTCAGGAACATAAAAAGTGATTTGGTATTGCCTGTCCATGGTGGGTATACTCCGTTTAAAAGTGATAGAGATAATAGTCGGATGAGTGTAGAAAAAGCAAATAAAGTAAACAAAATTCAAGGTGTAAAACTACGTGGTGCTGAAAAAGTAGCTCGTATTCCGATAAAGGTTGTTCCTAGTACTAAAGTTAAGCGTAAACCATCGTGGATTCGTGCTAAAGCACCGACAACACCTGAAGTGAAACGCCTCAAAGAAGTTCTTCGTAATCAAAAGCTTGTAACGGTTTGTGAAGAGGCTGCTTGCCCCAATTTAGGTGAGTGCTTTACCAAAGGTACAGCGACCTTTATGATCATGGGTGATATTTGTACGCGTCGTTGTCCATTTTGTGATGTTGGACATGGTCGTCCAAATCCTTTAGATGAAAATGAACCTGCTAGCCTTGCAGAGACAATTCAAGCAATGGCACTTAAATATGTAGTGATAACGTCTGTAGATCGTGATGATTTACGCGATGGGGGAGCACAGCACTTTGTTGATTGTATTCAAGCAGTACGTGAATCAAACCCTGATATTCGTATTGAGATACTGACGCCTGATTTTCGTGGTCGAATGGATATAGCTCTAAAGCTGATGGAGCAAGCACCACCAGATGTGTTTAATCATAACCTCGAAACAGTGCCTCGTTTGTATAAACAATCTCGTCCAGGCTCTGATTACCAATGGTCTTTAGACTTATTGAAAAAATTTAAAGACATGCACCCACAGGTGCCTACAAAATCGGGTTTAATGTTAGGTTTGGGTGAAGAAATTGAAGAAGTAAAAGAAGTGATGCAAGATTTACGTGATCATAATTGTGAAATGCTTACATTGGGACAATATTTACAACCTAGCTTAGATCATCTAGCAGTGGAACGATTTGTAACACCCGATGAGTTTAAAGCATTGGAAGTTATTGGCTATGAGATGGGGTTCTCACATGTCGCCAGTGGGCCCATGGTTAGATCATCCTACTTTGCAGACCAACAAGCCGATGGCGTAATTTAACCAGCGAAATCTCACACCACGCATAAATCCACGGCAATAAATACAAAACCTCCAAAAAGTAGGGGGGTGGCAAAAATAACGATAATTTGCCACCCCCCATGTTTTTGCCACTTTTGCAAACGGCAACCACAAGCATCTTCATACGGGTGATCAGGCGATGCTTCAACCATGGATTGCGGTCTTCATTCACTGCAATGACGAATGTGTAGGTTGGATAAGCGATAGCGCCATCCGACATGACCATGCCTCCAGCTCGTACAAAGCTTGATGAACAACCATCGAAATGTCGGATGGCGCTTCGCTTATCCAACCTACGGGCATGGTTGCTTGGCGTAGAATTACAAAAAGGCAAATAAGGTGGGGGGGCAAATTATTGTTAATTTTTCCACCCCTCACCTTTTTTGCGGTTTTGTATTTTTCTGGCTACTTAGCCGGTATTACGCATGCCTGCAGCAATAGCATTGATTGTTAATAATAGTTCATCCAACCAAGGGGATTCATCTTGTGAGGTCAGCATATGTTTGCGGTGTCTGCCCAATACAGTAATTTGAATATGATTGAGTGGATCAAGATACGGTTCACGGCGGCTTAATGAATATTGTAATAACGGTGTTTCAGCCATGAGAGCATCAATCTGTGCAACATTTAATACTTCTTTAACTGTACGATAGTATTCTTCAGCAATTTTTGCGTAGATACTCATGGATAATTCTTTTTCAGACCATAGACCCGCATATTCTTTTGCTATATCCATTTGTGCTTTGAAGAGTGCCATTTGAACATTGCTTAATAATGCGCGGAAGAAAGGCCAGTTTTGGTACATGTCTTGTAATACTTCTTCACCACTTTCTTCACGAATTTTTTCCAATGCAGAACCAATACCGTACCAAGCAGGTAAAGTATGCCTGGCTTGCGCCCATCCAAATACCCAAGGAATTGCACGAATAGAAGATTTAGAACGGTCAACTTTTCGATGTGATGGACGAGAGCCAATATTAAGTTGTCCTATTTCAGTGACAGGCGTGTTCTCATAAAAATAATCTAGGAAGCCAGCGGTATGATCAGTTAAATCACGATAGCTGACTTCGCCAGCAGTTGCGATAGAGGACATAGCCTTGTGATAGGATTCGTCATATTGTCCCTGTTTTCTGACAACAGATTGACTAGCCTTTAGTAGGCCAGTAATACCAACACCAAGCTCATAAATAGCGGTTTCAACATTACCGTATTTATTTGAAAGCACTTCGCCTTGCTCAGTAAATTTGATTTGTCCATGCACAGTATCAGGTGGTTGAGAAATAATTGCCTCATGAGTTGGTCCACCACCGCGCCCAACGGTTCCACCACGACCATGGAACATACGACATTTAACACTGTATTTGTCTGTTAGCTCTATGACTTGACGTTGGGCATTATATAAGTTCCATTGTGAGGCAAGAATACCACCATCTTTACATGAATCAGAATAACCAAGCATGACTTCTTGTAGGTTACCAGAGGCTTTTAAAAGCGCCATGTAACTATCATTTTCGAATAAATCGGTTAATACCCCAACGATATGTTGTAAATCTTCAATGGTTTCAAATAATGGAGAAATTTGAATATTACAAAATTTATTACCATCAGCATCCGTGCCTACCAAGCCAGCTAATCTTGCCAAAAACATTACTTCCATAATGTGGCTTGCGGCATGTGTCATGGATATAACATACGTTCCAAATAGGTTATCACCTGTTTCTGCACGCATTTCAACCATGGTATCGAATAATTCGAGTGTTTCTAAAGCAGTTTCTGACAGTGATTCAGGATTCGCTTTTGGTAAATGCTTGCGATTGATAAGTTCAGCTAAGGTCGTTATGCGCTCTTCTTCTGAAAGCTCATTATATTCAACATCAGGTAAAAACTGTTTAAGAACTTCATTAACTGCATTTGTATGAACCGTTGATTCTTGGCGCATATCTAATTCATAGAGTGAAAAACCACAGGTTTCTACTAATCGAGTAAGATCTTTTAGTTCACGTTTGGAGACATCCTCATCGTTGTGGCTGATTAGTGAAGTACGTATGAGTTCTAGTTCATTAAGAAAATCACCCACAGTCTTATAAGCACAAGGAGGTAAAGGGATAGGTTTTCCTTTAATGCGGCTTTGAACAGCTTTTAAAGTAGCATTGAGGCGATAGGCTATAAACTGCAATTTACGACGGTAAGGTTCTCTTGAAAATAGTTCTGGTTGATTTTTAAAGGCTAATTTTTTTAATTCTTTTTCATCTTTATCTAATGATTTTTGAAACTCTTTTGTAGGTTTAATAAATTCAAGGTCATGTGATAACAAACTGCGTAAATCAATAACACGGCTGTGATATTCTTCAAGCGCTTCTTGCATGTGTAAACGGATAGCGTTTCGAGTGACAGCGGGTGTCACAAATGGGTTGCCATCGCGGTCACCACCAATCCATGAGCCAAATTTTAGAACAGTTGGTATCGTAATTTTGCCACGTCCATACACTTTGCGTGTTGCACGTTCAAAATAACGATAAATCATTGGAATAGCTTCAAATAGACTGGCATGGAAGTAAAATAAGCCGTAGCGTACTTCGTCTTCAACCGTTGGTTTATTATGACGAACCTCACTGGTGCGCCAAAGTATTTGTACTTGTGCTTTGAGTTGTCGATGTATTGAGTTGCGTTCTTCTTCTGTTAGTGTTTTATCATTTAACTGATCGATGATTAAGAAGATACGACGCTGTAACGTCATCATGGTACGTCTTCGTGCTTCAGTAGGGTGAGCTGTGAAAACGGGGGTGTAGCGCATTTCATTGATAATCTTTTGCATTTGATCTGCGCTAAGACCTGATTCTTTTAATTCACTCACTGTGCCTAAAAAAGAACCTTTCCATAGATTATTATCACCAGATCGATACAATTTACGACGTTCACGATGTAGAAAATCTTCTTCTACAATATTTGATAATACATAAAAGACATTAAATGCACGGGTGACTTGCTTGAGCTTGTTGCTATTGAGTGATTCGATTGTTGCCATTAGCTCTTGGCGTTTTGAATCATCATCCTCACGGCGAAGGCTTATGTAGCCTTGTCTCAAGCTTTCAACCGTATTAAATACTTTTTCGCCTTCTTGCTCTTTAAGTACCTCTCCGAGTAAGTGACCAACAATACGGACTTGGTCTTGTAGGTTATCAACGTTGGCAGGGTATTGCATACTTGGAGTTTCAGTATTCATAAGGAAGGACTAATAGTGTTGGGGTGGAAGGATAATAGTTATTTGGCAAAAATATGCAAGTTCAATAGTGGATATTGAGCAGTTTAATGGTACTAATTCAATTGTTTAGTCAGTTCAATGACTATTTTTTACAAGATGAGTGTGCAAGCTTTTCAAGCTTTTCAATATCGGTGATTAAAACTAATCTACGATCAAACTTAATAATGCCTTCATCCGTCATTCGAGAAATTATTCGACTTAGTGTTTCTACAGCCATGCCTAAGTAATTGGATAAATCTTGGCGTGGCATAGGAATGACGAATTCTTTGCCTGAAAAACCACGAGATTGAAAATGTGCCGACATTTCTAAGATAAAAGTAGCCAATCGTTCATCAGTTTGCTGTTGTCCTAATGAGAGTAAAAGGCTTTGATTGTGAGATATTTCTTTACCTACTTGATGCATCATTTCTTTACGTACACCAGGAAGACGTCCACATAAATCATGAAAATCCTCAATTTCTATTTTACACAACAAGGTATCTTCAAGCGCTATAGCATCACAACTATGCGTACCATTATTAAAAGCATCAAAACCCAGTATATCACCAGGGAGATGAAATTCTAAAACTTGTTCTTGACCATCTTCATTCGAGATAGATGTTTTTATGGCACCCGATTTAATGGCGTAAACACCCTCAATCTTGTCCATAGAGTTATATAGTACATCTTTCTTATTGATTTTTATGGTTTTATCAACAGATATTTCTAGCTGAGAAATCTCTTTTTCAGAGAGCCCATTAGGGAGACAGACATTATTTAAACTGCATGATTCGCAAGATATAGATTGTTGAATAAAACTTTTAGTTTGATGATGCATAGCTTTAGATTATGTTCTTTTTAGACTTAAGGCAAGTTTAGTAAGGTTTTTATTGTTTTTATTTGAAAAGATTAAAAATATAAAGAAATTTGTTTGATTCAGGTTTCAGACAGCTAATAGCCTGTAATATAGACTCCGCTAACAACAATAAGAATCGCCTAAGCGATCACAGATTCAACGGGCTTCGGCCCGTTTTTTTTCGCCTAAAATTTATCATTTTAACCATAATTATGTAAAAATGAGACTATGACTGAAATTAATCAAAGTACAAATAGTAGTAAAACACCTCGTAAAGGTGTCTATCTGTTACCCAATCTTGTTACAACAGCAGCCTTATTTAGTGGCTTTTATGGGATTTTAGCAGGAGTAAATGGACAGTTTGAGAATGCTGCAATAGCTGTATTTGTGGCTATGATTTTAGATGGGTTGGATGGACGTGTTGCGCGTTGGACTAATACTCAATCAGAATTTGGTGAGCAATATGACAGTCTATCTGATCTTGTTTCCTTTGGTTTAGCACCCGCATTGATTATGTATTTATGGGCATTAGTACATATGCGTGAAGTTAGTGTCGCATGGGGTAAGTTTGGCTGGATGGCTGCTTTTATCTATGTGGCTTGTGCTGCATTAAGACTTGCTCGATTTAATGTTCAGATTGAAGAAGTCGATAAAAAATACTTTATAGGTCTGCCTAGTCCAGCATCTGCCGGTATTATGGTAGGCATGATTTGGATGCTAAATGATTTAGATGTTTCAGGAAAGGCCATTCAAATTCCTGCATTAATCATGACAGTCGTTGCAGGATTGCTAATGGTTAGCAATATAAAATACAATAGTTTCAAAGACTTCGATGTTAAAAGTAAAGTACCACATTTAACTATTTTAGGCATTGTTTTGGCTTTTGCTTTTATTCAGGTAGATCCGCCAAAGGTATTGTTTGCCATATTTTTTATCTATGCCATGTCTGGCCCTATTAACTGTTTGCGTGATATGAAAAAAGCGAAGAGTGAAAAACACACTGAATAAAAACAATTCTGTGGCTTTCTCTATGCCACTCTAATCTCTATAATAACGGCTCAAGGATGGAGTAAATTCAATGAGCAGCAAAATTTCAAACGATCGTTTAATCATATTTGATACAACTTTGCGTGATGGCGAGCAAAGCCCTGGCGCATCCATGACATTGGATGAAAAAGTTCGTATTGCTCAACACCTAGAGAAAATGCAGGTTGATGTTATTGAGGCAGGTTTCCCTATTGCCAGCCCTGGTGATTTTGAATCGGTTAAAGCGGTTGCAACAGCAATAAAAGATAGCACCGTTTGTGGATTAGCCAGAGCATTAGATAAAGATATTGAACGCGCAGGTAACGCATTAAAACCCGCTAACGCCTCACGAATTCACACCTTTATTGCAACATCACCCATTCATATGAAAGAGAAGTTGCGTATGCAACCTGATGATGTGCTTGCTCAAGCGATTGCTGCAGTCAAAAAGGCGCGAGAATTCACAGATGATGTAGAGTTTTCAGCAGAAGATGCAGGGCGCTCCGATTTAGATTTTTTATGTAGGGTCGTAGAGGCTACGATTGATGCGGGAGCAACGACGATCAATATCCCAGATACCGTGGGTTACAATATTCCACATCAGTTTGGAGAATTAATTAAGCAGCTCATCGAGCGCGTACCTAATTCAGATAAAGCGATTTTCTCAGTGCATTGTCATAATGATCTAGGGCTTGCGGTAGGCAACTCATTGGCATCTGTATTAAACGGCGCACGCCAAGTTGAATGTACCATCAATGGTTTGGGTGAACGTGCGGGTAATGCCTCGTTAGAAGAAGTTGTGATGGCAATTCGCACCCGCCAAGATGTTTTTGGGATAGATACCAATATTAATGCAAGCATGATTGTACCGACATCACGTTTGGTTTCATCAGTAACAGGCTTTCCCGTTCAGCCTAACAAAGCGATTGTGGGCGCTAATGCCTTTGCTCACGAGTCGGGGATTCATCAAGATGGCGTGCTAAAATCACGCGAAACCTACGAGATCATGCGTGCGCAAGATGTAGGCTGGTCAGACAATAAAATTGTCCTTGGCAAGCATTCTGGACGTAGTGCACTAAGAGCACGCTTAGAAGAGATTGGGATCATTCTTGAGAGTGAAGAGGCTCTTAACGCTGCCTTTTCTCGTTTTAAAGATGTTGCTGATCGCAAACATGAAATTTTTGATGAGGATTTGGTTGCTATCGCCAATGAATCACAAGCTGCATTGGAAGAAACCCGCTTCCACCTTGTTTCATCATGGGTTTGCTCAGAAACAGGCGAGACGCCTCATGCAAAAGTGACTTTGAAAGTTGATGGCGAGGAGGTTTCTGCTGAATCTGATGGTGGAGGATCCGTTGATGCCGTGTTCTCTGCAATTAAAAAAATTATTAAGGATCATGGCACTTTAGAACTCTATTCAGTGAATGCAATTACCAGTGGGACAGATGCTCAAGGTGAGGTTAGTGTGAAACTTGAAAAATCTGGTCGTCAGGTTTACGGTAGCGGTTCTGACCCTGATATTGTCATAGCATCGGCGAATGCGTATTTAGATGCTTTGAATAAACTGGCTTATGCTTCAGAGCGCGAACACCCTCAAGATCATGGTGTTTAAGCTTTGACGAGTCCTTCTCAACTAAAGTATCTTGATGCTATGGGTATACCAGTATGGGTATCACGTGACATCGTGGTTGCTTTGGATGATTGTCAAACAATTCCTGCTCAAACCGTCGATCAATCGCAACAATCATCGCCATCACAATCATCGCAAACCACAACAGGTGTAAGCTCTGCTGAAAGTATTTTACAAAGCCTAAATGAGCCAACTAAACCTGCAGGTAGGCATGTTTCGGCTATGCCTGATCCACAAAATTTAAAAAATCCAGTTGTCACTACACAGCAAACAAGTAATGCGGATAATGTAACACCTGCACAAAATGAAATTGCTCGCACTGCAAGCCATATTGTATACGCCTGTGGAAGTACACAAGCTGATTGGATGATTATTGGAGAGTCCCCCGAATTAAATGATGACCAAAATAATCAGCCATATTCAGGTGATTCAGGTGTACTTTTGGAGAATATGTTACGTGCAGTAGGAATAGACAAGCCACGAAAAGATGCCTATATGATCAATATTATCAAAGCGTCTATGCAGGCTATAGTTCCAGAGTCGGTAGGTGAACTAAATCAAATATTAGGTCAAAAAATTAAAGAAATTCAGCCTAAAATAATACTTATCGTCGGGCAACTTTCAGCACAAAATATCTTACAATCAAAAGAACCACTTGCTCGCCTCAGAGGCAAAGCACAAATACACCCCGAAACAGGTACAAATATTGTTGTCACTTATTACCCCACACACTTACTAAGTAAGCCTATTGATAAACGCAAAGCATGGGAAGACTTAAAACTAGCAAAGAAAATAATTGGTGATGCATCTGAATGAGTGAGAAACGTACTCTACAGTTCCTGCGTAAAATGATTCATGCAGATTTGTCAGAGGTTATGCAAGGAGAGATTGCCTCTTATCCACATCCATGGACAATTGGTAACTTTGAGGACTGTTTGCGTAATCGTCGTTTATTTTCTTGTTGGGTCTTTGAACTTGATGATAAGTTCGCAGGGCATGTAATACTTTCAACAGGTGCTGGCGAGGCGCATATCCTTAATATTTGTGTTTATCCCGAGTACCAAAATCAGGGCTGGGGACGAAAGCTTTTATGTGAAGCGGAATGGATTGCCAAACAATACAAAGCAGAAAATTGTATTTTAGAAGTACGTCAATCAAATACGATAGGCATCCACCTATATCATAGTGAAGGATACAATGAAATTGGTGTTAGAAAAGCTTACTATCCTACTGATAAAGGTAGGGAAGATGCGATAGTTATGGCTAAGATGTTATTTTAGGAAATACTGATCAAGTCCCATAAATTCTGGCAAAGCCAGTAGAATTTTATGGGACTTGATCAGTGTTTTCTTTAGAGCATTGTTATGTTTATGAGTGCTCTAGTTATAATTACAAAATCGATAAAAACAGGGGGGGTGACAAATTTTAATACTCTGGCTGTTGAGTGTAAAATTTACACTGAAAAAGATGAAGTATACTTATATTATTAAACTTCTTACCTATAAGCGATTAGCTTAATTTAAAACCAATTAAAACCAACTTAAAGGAACAGAAACGAATGAGTTATTTGTTTAGATTATTTATTATATCTTCTATATTTTTTGTACTTAGCGCCTGTAGTACATCCAATCTGCAGTCAACTCGTATGGATAAAGCAGAGGAACAGATAGTACTTGCCGAGCAAGCTTTAAATCAGTCAAATAAATCAGTTGCGAGTCAAAGTATCGGAACAGCATCAGCCTATCTCGCCACGGTCACTGATTTTATTAATTCTTTAAACGATAGAGACAAAGGTAGATTAAAAAGACTAAAGCAAAAAGTCGATATAATTGAAAGACGCACTAGACTCTTACCCTAGTAATTTTGTCACCCCCCTAGTTTTTGCCACTTTTGTATTTTACAAAAGTGGCAAAAACTAGGGGGGTGACAAAATACTTAATCAGTGTTTCCTTAACTTTAAAGGAGACCTTTGCTAATTCTTTCAAGTTTTTTTAATTTGTCTCTGGCCTTTCTATATTCATAAGCTTGAAAACCACCTTTCTTCTTGTCCCTGTTTTTTGCATCCTCAAATTCTTTTTCAGCTTGTTCAAGATCTTTTAAATACTTAACTCTTAAAGGTTCTAACTGGCCTATTTTTTTCTTTGCCCAATTAACCATGCAAGTTGATTGATCGATTCTATCTTGGATAAATTCTAAACCTGACGCTTTCGCGCCTCTCTGCATCGCATTTTTAAATTCATTAGAATGCCTAATGGCTGCTTTCTCCCATGCTCGTATATTCATACGTAAGGTTTGGAGTAATTTTAGAGGCTCGCCTTTAACCGTTTCACGGTCTAAAATACCACAAAGTTTATCGTTTAAATCAAAATTGTTATTACTTCCTCGTTGTTTAACAACTTTGACATCTGGTTGTTTTTTTCCTGCTTGAACAGGTGGTGGTGTTTGGGTAAATTGGGTAACACCATTTGCATCCTTCCATTGGTAAATTTTTGCATTGACGAAGGAGCTTGGCAATAGAATGAGTGTAAATAGTAAGGTTCTTAAAAGCATTATGACTGCTCTCCTATTTGATAGGTTTTTTACAATTAGTGTAAATCTTTTACAAATTTACACCATGGATCTTTTAACTTAAAGTTTGTTCGACATTTCCATGATGTACGTCTTTTTCTTAAGCTTCTTTTGTAATGTACTTCTTCGAGTTGTTCTTCGGCTATTCGTGCATCATTATACATGTCGATGCTCTCATCAGATGCTACGATAGTGTCGATAGGGTAATAGTTAAGTACAATATTATTACCAAACTTGTTATTTAAACTTACTTGCATTTTTCCATTACTTTTTATTTTGATATTTTTAATGTTTTCTGGAGATATGCTTCCTTCTTCTACACCTAACTCCTTAAGAGAATGGGCAAATTGTCCATTTTTATTACGATATTTATTTTGTTGGGAGTGAATATATCTAAGTGCAATTTTTGTTTCAATATAATCAGATCTTATGCGAGCTTCATTAATTTCACTTTTAGATATTTCAGCGTGAAGATTTTCAATTTTATTGACATCAAGCTGTGCTCTTTGTGTGAGAGTTATATAAGCTAATACAATGAAAACACCAATTATCAATGTGTTATATTTGTTTAGCATTTATATATCCTATATTTTCATTATCATTATTTTTAATGCCTAGACTATCATAAATATATAACTTGATTATTTATAATAGATAAATGGCTGATTACAAAAAGTACTGGAGTAAGCTTTAATCTAATTTGTAAGCCTCAAATACAACAAAGGCAACTTCTTAGGTAACTCCGCCGCATTCTTAATCAAAACAAATGAGCGGCTGCCAAATAGATAGGGTAAATAGTCTTCAGCTTGTTCATCAATGGTTACACAAAAGGGTCGAAGTCCTAACTTTTCGGCTTCTAATACCGCTTGGCGTGTGTCTTCTATGCCGTATCTTCCTTCGTATTTATCGAGGTCATTGGGTTTGCCATCGGTGAGGATCAGTAACAGCTTTTGGCTACTGTTTTCTTTTGATAATAACTGTGTGGCATGGCGAATGGCTGCGCCCATGCGGGTGTAATAACCTGGGCGGATGGCATTGATGTGTCCGCGTACGTTGTCGTCGTATTTGTCATCAAAGCCTTTGATATTGTAAAAACGAATATGACTTCGATTGCGAGATGAAAATCCGTGCAGCGCAAAACGATCACCGGTGGCGGTGAGTGCTTCTGAGAATAAAAAGAGCGAGTCACGCACCACATCGACTACGCGAGCATGATTATTGATGTGTGCATCGGTTGATAACGAGAGGTCTGCCAACAACAAACAGGAGAGATCACGGGTTTTGTTGCGTAGTTCTCTATAGACGGGCGTATCACTGTTTACTTGTCCGCGTTTGAGGTCAGATAAGAAATTAACATAATTTTCTAAATCTATTTCTGTGCCATCGCTTTGTCGATTTGTCCAGTGGCGTTGTGGGCGTAGCACTTCAAATTGACGACGAATTTTATGTGCTTGTTGTTGCAATAACAAAGGACATCCAGTGCGCCAAGCGAAGCTGGCGCTAGATCAAAGAGTGAAATTCTCTTACACAGTAAGGC
>Ga0256840_1002100_pt1 | contig 17866 bp, 20 predicted proteins | sample 355202metaG_FD_185969 | JGI IMG/M metagenome (GOLD analysis project Ga0256840, IMG submission 185969) | Hydrothermal vent microbial communities from Mid Atlantic Ridge, Atlantic Ocean - 355-202 | ecosystem: Environmental > Aquatic > Marine > Hydrothermal vents | place: Atlantic Ocean: Mid... | reverse complement strand
CGATCTACAACGTAATTATAAAGTGGACCGACAATCTCAGCCCTTCTTCCTTCCGAAATTCATTCGAACAATGATGGAAGCGGGTTTAATCGTTGAATTAGATGCTGGGCCTGTTAAGTAAGTTACGGGTCCTATTTATCGAGGAGCAATATGAGTAATATAAATATTGATGGAGTCGTTGCAAACATCAAAACGACAACAAATACCTACACGCCTCTTATCGAAGTGGTCGTAAATTCCATTCAATCAATCGAAAGTGCTGAAATCGAACACGGTTCTATCGTGATATCGATCAAACGAGCGCTACAGAGTGATCTGGATTCTTCCGCACAACCGGATATTGTCGGTTTCGAAGTATGGGATAACGGACAGGGATTTTGTGAGGAGAATATTCTCTCGTTCAACACTCTCTACAGCGATAAAAAGAAAAAAATAGGTGGAAAAGGGTTCGGACGATTTGTCTGTCTAAAATACTATCAAGATGTTTCGGTCAGAAGCGTTTTTGATGACGGGAATGGCTTGCTGCAAGAACGGACGTTTCAAATGGGTCATGGCACTGAAATAATAGAAAATAACGCCATAAAAGAAAGCAACGAATCAGAATGCTTCTCCATTCTAAAGCTTGAAACACCCTTGAAGAATTTTCAAGATAAGAAAATAATTGTGATTGCGCGCAAACTCGTCGAAAATCTTTTACCGTATTTCCTCAGAGACGATTGTCCACGTATTACTCTTCGCGATCAAGATGGGGAAGAAGAACTCATGTTGAACAACTACCTGACGTCTAAAGATCCAAAAATAATAGAAATTGAGAACGCTAGAGGAACTTTCAAGATTGGCGAAAAGAACTTCGTAGCGAGAGTATTTAAAATTTTTTCGTCCAAAAGCAAAATTAGCTCAATCAAGTTAGTCGCACATCGGAGGGTCGTCACGTCTGGCGCTGTATCAAAATTCATTCCCGAATTTGCTGACGAATTTTGCAATGAAGACGGTGAGAATTTTATCGTTAATGTTTACATCTTTGGCGATTATTTAGACGAGAACGTTTCATTGGAAAGAGGAGAATTCAAATTCCAAAAGAAACCCGACTTACTGCACGCAGCATCTCAAAATGAGATTGAGGAAAAAGCCTCCGTTTTCGCTGCGATCCCAGTTAGTGAAGACGTGCAGCATCGAGTGGAAAAAAAGGAGACACAACTTCGCAACTACGCAAATCTAAATCCATGGCACAAGTCAGCTTTTGAGGGGGCGGATTTGTCCAAATGCCCTTACAATCCTAGCGAACAGCAGATGGATATCTTCCTACACAACGCAAAATACCTACGAGATGTTTCAGTCAAAGGCGAGGTAAGAAAGCTTCTTGCAGAACAGGACCCTAAAAAAGCCTCACAGGCTGCCTCAGCCATAGTAAAGAAAGTTTCGGAACAGAGCCGTGATGAACTCACACACTATATCGCGTTGCGAAAGAGCGTATTAGAGATTTTCGCGCAAAGTATTGAGAGAAATTGCAAGGATGGTAAATACCAAACCGAAAACTATGTACATGATATTATATTCCCTATCAGACACGACACAGAAGACACGAAGTACAAGGATCATAATCTCTGGATAATCGATGAACGCCTTAATTTCACGGAGTTCCTATCATCGGACAAAGCCCTCAAAGGAGTTAAAGAAGGAAGACCGGATATCGTCAGTTATGGTGAAAAAGTCGCCTTTCGTGGTGACAACCAACCAAGTAACCCGGTCACTATTTTTGAATTTAAAAGGCCTGGACTGGATAACTTCACTACCGGTGGTACAAAAGAAGATCCGGTCCAACAAATCGTAAGATACGTGCAGCGAATACGGGAAGGGAAGTATAAAACTCCAAATGGGATAGAGATAAACGTTGGTGATACCACACCGTTTTATGGATACGTCGTGTGTACGTTAACGAAGAAAGCTAAAGACTGGTTCGTAGAAAACAAAAACTTCACTCCAATGGCGGACGGAATGGGTTTTTTCTTCTGGCACGGGAGCCTGAACCTGTACGTTGAGGCGATCAGTTGGGATAAAGTTTTAGCAGACGCCAAAATGAGAAACGAGATTTTCTTCCAAAAGCTTAACATCTGACGATTGAACGAACGTAATGTTCTTATGAATTAAAAATAAAAACGAAAAAGCCCCCCGCAAAATGCGGAGGCCTCGTTAGTTTATTTCCCCTAACTATTTTTTTTATCGTCCAAATCCCACCACAAATCATTGTTAGGATTCTTCTGATTAGCCCTATTATTCCGCACAACTTCCGTACCGATTACGGCTTGAGGTGCTGTAATTTCTGACGCACCTCGAGCTTGGTGATACGCTTTGTGCGTCGGGTTAAGTTGATTCGCCCGGTTATCTCGGGCTGCTTTTGACGATGCTGACTCTTTAGCCATGGTAACTCCTTTCTCTTTTTTTCTTTCGTCCAACCGTGACCGAGAGCAGCAGGTCGCTCTACTCGAACAGTCGATTATAACGAAAGATAAATTAATAAATGTGTCTGCAACGTACTCGACACCAAAACGTTCCCGCGCGTTTTCTGACCCAATGAAAATAAACGGTGCGAAATCAACGTTGCACGCACATTATACTCTTTGAAGAAATTGGAATCAACAAATTGTTTCACACCCCTTAGAATCGCCAGCATCTATAGTCGATTTACATCCAAAAAACTTTTTTCGCAAAATAAGTGACCCTCCGCTAGTTCTACGATTTTACAGATTCGTCGTCTCCCTCGACTTCCTTATCTAAACTTTCCCGGTCCATATATCTCTGAAATTCATTAAATATCATCTTGATAATTGCCTTTATGATTTCGATTACGACATCATTAAATTCCATCTTTTTTCCTTTCTAAATAATGAATATCCGAAGTGGTGTTCCATACATTGATAGATAGTCGTTAGGGCTGAGGGTGGTTTTTTCAGGTCACATCTCGACATCTAATAACTAAACTCCGTGGACACGATTTATGAGCCCATTGGTTTAATAAGATTTTCGAACAAACGTTTAAAGCTTGTTTTTCTTAGACGTCAGACTCCTTCAATAACCTGTCAACCCACTTCCACTGGCCTCCGGCCTACGCTTCCGCACTCCCACTACGTTCCCGTTTGTGCAGCTACCGTTCTCGGGGTGTGACAGAACATCAAAGGGCTAACGAAATCCGGTGAGTACCGGTGTTGGCGAGGCAACTGCGTTGCCAAAATCGGCCAAACACCAAAATGAAAAAGGACAGCACGATGAAAAATATTTATGAAGAAGTAACGAATCAGATTATAGAAGCGTTTGAAAAAGTAGAGATCGGGGAATGGGAATGCCCATGGTCGGGAGGGTTTCCAACCAACGCGTTAACGAAAAAAGCATACCGAGGGCTCAACGTGATTTTGCTTTTAATAGCAGCGCAACGAAACAACTTTAAAGGTGAAAAATGGCTCACCTATAGGCAAGCCGTGGAACTTGGGGGAAGCGTTAGAAAGGGCGAGAAAGGAACTAAAATCGTTTTCTACAAAATGATTAAAAGTAATAAAAAATTAGGCGAAGAAGATCGTGTAAAAAAAGGGAAGAAAAACGAAAACCAGGAAACCGAAGAGCAAAACACTTTTCCCATGATGCGCTATTACACCGTTTTTAATGCTGAGCAATGCGACGGGTTGAACATCAAAACACAGGCACAAAACGAGGTTTCAATAAACGAAGACATCGAGAACTTTTTAGGAAATATCGATTTCGAATTGCGTACCGACGGCCAGACCATAGCCGCTTATAATTTCAGACAGGATTTTATAAGAATGCCAAAAATGGAATTGTTCGATACGGAGAACGATTACTATTCAACGTTGTTCCACGAACTAGGACACTGGACTGGACACGAAACAAGGCTCGATAGAGAGTTACAACCACGGTTCAAAGAAGAAACATACGCCGCTGAAGAATTAGTAGCCGAGTTTACGAGTGCGTTTCTTTCGGCTCAGTTCGGAGTAGGTGCAATCTTAAAGCATGCGGTCTACATTAAAGACTGGAAACGATTACTAAAAAGCGACCCTTACGCCGTCGCAACGTGCGCAAGAAAGGCAACCGAAGCCGCCGAGTATCTAACGGAACTTGCAAGCAGTGAAAGCGTTTTAAGCGCCGCCTAAACACACCAAAACCAGAAACGGAGAACAACAACATGACGACAAAAATATCTATATTAGACGGCTCACACCTTACGAAAACGGATAAGAAAATCATAGCTTATGCTATCGACAACGGCATACCTTGCGCAGGAACTAAAAGGATTAAAGCCGAGGTTCAGTTAGTGGAGCACACAACTAACGAGTATAACGTTATAATTCGAAAGAACGGCTCAAGAATTCACCGTTGCCGAGTAAAGGCAATTTAACTTCCTTCAATTTTCCATCAAAGCATTATTTTTTTCGGCCTCGTTCCTCGGCACTATCGATGTGAAAACTTCGGTTTTCGTTTGTGAGTATGTTTTCCCTTCAGGACAAACAAAAAACATCAGACATTCTTAGCAACCTGTAAACCCACGCCGTTGACCTTCGGTCTACGCTTCCGCACTCCCACTGCGTTCCCGTTTGTGCAGCTACCACTTTGGGGTGTGACAGAACACTAAGAGCGTTGATGCGTTCCGGTAATTAACCGGTGTTAGCGCGCCAACTGCGTTGCCTAACGGCGAACACCAAAAAAAGGAAAAACGATGCCAGAATCAAAGAACCAAGCAATCAACGAAATTAACAATTTGGACAATCAGGAAGAGCGAAACGAGGAGGCTATTGACTTCATTCTTCGCAATTGCGAGCGGTTCAAGACCGCTAAAAACGGCGTGGATTTTCTAGTGGAAAACGGATGCAACATATCGAGAGGTGATATTTTTGAGACCGTCGAAGCGAATTTTGACGAGGCTTACTATGACGCAATTCAAGACAACCATTCGTATTTCCAAAACTAAACTAATTAGAAAACAACAACACACGAGAGGTCATAGAAATGAAAAATAAATATTACAAACTAATCGAACTCGGTGATTCGAAAGGATTCGATCCCGTCGACGAAAAAGAAATAAGTTATGTGGAAGCGTTAGTTTCCGATTGCATCCCAACGGAAAAAATGAACTATGCGGCGATTTTTCAACTCGCAAAAATAGGCTTACAAACTATCAAGGACTTGGAAGGGAATGAGAAATTTGAATCGAAAGAACACAACTATACCGAGTTTAACTTAACCGTAAAACTCGAATATACCGGCACACCAAAACGAGGATATAAAGTTTCGTTCTCAAATCGAGGTCGGTTTCATTGCTTCAGTAATGAGCGAGAAGCGGAAATTTTTTACAAAGGCGTTTGCGAAGGATGGGAAGAGCATCATGTGCACGTCTCACACCTAAAGAAGCACGAAAGTGCTGGGGAAGGTTTGGAATGATTCACTTGAACAACGGAACGCGCGAATCCAATAATAGTTATGACTACGACGTTGAAGACATCAGAATGGCCTTATTCGATTGGGCAGACGAAGAAATGGATTTTGATTCAACTGACATCGTTGTTTGCCAAAATAATGGCCGACGCTTTCAGCTTAACCTGAAATTGGACGGACACCTTGAGATACACGAGGTTAAAACATGAGAGAGATTATAAAACGAAAATCAGCTGAAGAAATATGCAATCATCGTGACGAAGCATTGCGTTTACTAAAAGCGGGCTTGGAATTGCTCGACCAGGCGCAGGCAGAAGCAGGCAAAGCGACAAACAAAAATGCTTCCTACTGGGTTTCCTCGGCTCTTCAACGCCACCGCTTTAACGATGGAGACACACACGCGATACGTGCAGGACGAAAGACTATAGACGCTGACGTCTGGAGGAACATATTCCGAGTTACAGGCCTTGGAGACAAGTTCGACACCGAACATCGACGCAAGTTCGAAGAACAATTAGGGAAAGATCCACTTGAGGTAACAATAGAAAACATCATCGCAACATCCCTGGATTTGGCAGGGCGACAAGGTGAAATTTTCACAAATTCAATAAAGAATCTTTTCAAGCGTTTATCCCGCTATCACAAATCCAACTCTGGTTTTTGCTTTGGCAGTCGATTGATTTTCGGCGATATCCTCAGTTATCACAGCATGATGTGGAAGGACACGATTAGAGATTTGGAGCGTGCAGTTCTAACGATCGAAGGCGTTGAAGTTCCGAGTTACAATAACGGTATTATTGCTCAATTCAGCCAAGAGCGAAAAGGAATTTACGAAGCAATGGCCGGAGAGGTTGAAAACGACCACTTTGACTTTCGATGGTTCAAGAACGGAAATTTATGAAACTAACGAGTAAAACCCGACCCAAAACTTTAAAAAAAATTCTTTCAAAATCAAAACGAGGCGACACATGAATAACACCAATGACATTGGAATTCCTCTATTGGATACTCATACGTCTTCGTGTTGTAACAACACTAAGTTAACATAATCCATCTTATCGGACGTTAAAAGAAAATTGATTGTAGTAGCAAAGTAGAAATGTCGTATTTGTGCAAAGTGATAATGTCGCCTTTTCATTTTAAGTGGGTCGTTATAGTCCGTACTCATCCAACGAACGAAGGCCGCGTTCCGTATCGGTCTTCTTTTCAGTCTCCTCATTCTTTGGCTTCGCTGGTTTGAGAACTTGATTTTTTTCGACGACTTTTCTCTCTATTTTCTCTCGTTTCTTAGATTCTGATACTTCTAAGTTCGCCCCTCTAATCGACTTCAACAATTTTTTGGAGCTTCTCTTTTTCTTGGTAGACTTTGTTGGAGAAAGTTGGGTGGAAGATATTATTTCTTCGGGCTCTACCTTCTTGACCGACTCCTCAATCTGAGAGCCTTCAGTTATCTTAGGCGATTTTTTAGCATTCAAATCCAATAAGACTTCCGGTGTTTTTTCTATTTTTGGATCTTGGGGTAACATTTTTCCAATGACAATCACGCCAACCAAAAATAAAATCATACCGCCGAGAATGTATATCAGGTTACTATCTTTCGTTTTAGTTTTAGAAACGTTAGAAAACTCCGCCCTCATATCCACTTCGACTTCCAACCCCTCAGTTCTTGTAACATTAACCGTCGGAGAAGCTTCTCCACCCGCTGTAATTACTTCAGCGTTAACAAGCGCGAGCTTCAAATTAGTTGCTGTAATATTGTGATCGTTCGTTCTACGATGAATTCGCAAATGCTCAATATCAATAATCACATCCTCAGCTCTTTGATATCTACGCGCCGGATCGAATCTCAATAATCGCTCAATAATTTCTTTCAGGGCTGGCACACCAACACAAAGAGAATCTTCAATAATAATATCCTCATTCTTTGAGAAACGAGAAGGGACACGGGGCTCACCCGACAAACATCTCCACATAATGATGCCCACCCCAAACAAATCGCTAGCAGGCATCAATTCGCCGCTGAAATTTCGTTGTTCTGGAGACATGTATCCTTGTGTTCCCGTGAATTGCTTATTCTCCGTTCTATAGGTTTGCGGACCCTCAATCAGTTTTGACATTCCGAAGTCAAGCACCTTTACGAATTCCTCATCTACTTCAGTAAGATTGACCATGATATTCGCAGGCTTAATATCCCGATGGATAATTGCCTTACTTGCATTGGATGTGCTGTGAGCTTCGGCAAGCGACTTCAGAATCTGAACGGCGATATTCATAGTCGTCCGGATACCTAACGCCCCACGACTCGCAATGAACCGAGCCAAGTCTAACCCAGGAAGGTATTCAAAAACCATAAACGCATATATGTTCCCGTTCTTTTCATATTTTTCATAATCGTGCAACGTTACGGTGTGAGGACTCGTTAGCGCTGCAACAAGTTGGGCTTCCTGAATGAATGCATCAATCATAGATTGAGCATATCCATTTCGTCCGTTGGCCGGTTTGAGAATTTTGAGCGCGACATCACGCAACATTTTTGTATCTTTGGCGAGGTAAACGTTACCGAATGCCCCGCCGCTCAAATATTGGATTACCTTGTATCTACCAATAAACATGGTTCCAATTAAGGCTGATGTAGAATGCTCCAATTTGGTACCTGTCTTACTTTGGATAGGATTGGATGCTAATGAATTCTCGTTCATTTGTCAGGCTTCCTGATTCGTTTTCCAGACTTGAAATGCCTTCACCTTTTTCAACTTATGCGTCTCAATCAAAAACGCGAAAACATCATCGATCGGAGACCCCGTTAATTTCGCTAAGTTTTGAACTCTGTTTTTGACGCTTCGGCGTATAGGGAACATCTTCAACTTTTGGGATTGGTAGTTTGGGATTTTCGGTAACGGATTTTTCGTTTGTTTTGTCATTTGTTTCTTCCTGTCTTTCGATAGAACGGAAACTTACAAGCTTCCGGCAATTGTTAAGTGAGTCTTCGCACATCGCTTCAAACACGAGCTCGCGCGTTACTTGGTCGGTACCGTTACTTTTTAAAAACGAAACATACTCATCAACATATTCGATGAGAGCGTTCGGAATTGTAGTCGTAATCTTATCAAACACCTCTGGTTCGTAAATGTTCAAGCCCATAGAAGTTGCTCCTCGTCTTTGTGATTGGCCAAATAATCAAGAATCGCGGTGGTAAAAACATTGACGTATTTTAACGATTCGCTGTTCGCAATTTCCCGGACTTCCTCAGACAAACCCTGATCACAGTACATCGACATTTCTTTCGTGTTCCTGTAAGTCGGATGATATAGAATCTCCTCACCAGCATCTTTTTTCAAAAGAAATAATTTCAATGCCTCTTCTAAAATAGAACCCAATCTCAACTCCTTTCGAGCCGCAATCATCCTGCATTCCCTGTATTGAGCATCTGTAAGCCGAACGCGACACATTGCCTTTTTGTTACTCATAATTTACTCCGTGTATGGTTTGAGTATAAGATCGTGTTTTACGAACGCAGCGACCTCATGTCCCGCTCGAATCGTAATCGTTGGTGCGACCTTCAATTGTTTTTTTATTATTTCTTTCCCCGTTTCTTGGACCGAATCTGATAATCCACTCAACGCGGCTTGTTCTGGTCGAACCGAATCCGTGTTTTGTGTCCCTTTCGCTGCAGCCGCAGAAGCCGAAAGAGCGGAGGTCAATAACGCAGCAGCCAGAATCTTATCCCAATGACCATCGACCTCATCAGCCAATCCCGACGCACCAGACAAATCTGTTCCTGGCAGATTACCGACGTCCATAGAATCACCATTTGGCATAATCATTCGCGTCCACGAGACTTGAACTCTGCTTTGACCAAACTTCACATCCGCATTGTACGATCCAAGCATAACTGTGCCTGACGGTATCAATAAGAATTCACCGCTCACCGTGTCATATAAAGGCTCGGTAAAACGCGCTTTTACAAATCCTGGCTGATCACTATTCACCGCTGTTTCCAATACCAATCGAATCAATGTACCTGCTTTAATTTCGTAGCGTGAAATGACCGACAATAGGGGCTTGAGATTGTAATTGGGTCTAGAGTGGTCCCCTTTGAAAAAGGAGTTCCGACTATCCACATCACTACCTTGCGGTTTTTGTTGGGATGGCACCAAACCTGATGGACTTCCCGGAGCCACCGCTTGACGAGATGGATCTGGCCGTTTTTCTGCCTTTAGTGCAAAAATTGAGGACCGACGTGAAGAAAAACCATCGCCGTATGCTGCTCTTGCATATCTTCCAGCCGACTCTACTTTTTCTCGTTCCCAAACCGCCTTAATCTCTTCTTCTGTTTTCGTCTTATCCGGATCGTTAGATGTTTCGCTAAGTACATCACTATATTCGGATTCGTGGAGCTTTTTTTCTTTCTCCAAAAGTGCTTTTTCGTGGTCCTTTGGTTTCGAGTCTTCCATCATTTTTTCAATATCAGGTGTCGTCGTGAGAATAGAACTCTCCTCTAACTCAGGCGCCGATGTTTCTTCCTCAGACGAACTAAACATGCTCACCCCGATCACAAAAAACAGAAGCGATAGCGCTACAAGAACAACGACGTAAACGCGTTTTTTTTGGAGTCGCTTAATGTCAGGATTCTCGTTTTTCGCTTGCGGTTGATAGACCTCTTCTTCGGAGAATTCGAATGTAGATTCCGCTTTTTCAATTTCAGAATTCATTGTTTGACCCTCTCAATCCCTACTGTAACAGGACTCTTTTCGCCCAATCGTAATTGGGCAAGATCGAACAAACCGTCAACAACGTAGTAATCCCCTCTCACCCTATAATTAACAATTTGAGGCTCTCCCGATTTTGACAGAAGAAACAACGCGGGCATTTTCCGCTTTTTTGTGCCAGCTCGAAATTGAAGATACGTTTTCGCTCCATCATCAAAAACACGAATGGGCATCCATCGTGGTGGCGTCGTTTTAGAGGCTACAAACTGGTAGCCAAAATTCAACTTCTCAATGCTAGTCGAAACCTTGAACGGTTCACTTTTTTTCTCGCTTTGAGCTTTAGCCTCACTCTTTGATGCCATCTTCGTTGCCATATCGTAGGGGTAATTCCAACTCACCGATGCCATGTATGTCTTTTTGTAAGCGTGTAATTCGAGTTGGTACACCCGAAGATTTGTTGTAATAATTACATTCGTTTCGTGCCCGCTGCGAACGGGTTTAATCAAAACCATCACTCTAGATGTTGGCCCAACACCCGAAGTTGTTTGGTCGATCAACCAACGAATCGTATCGCCTGCGGCGATCGAAATCACTTCTTCGCTAATCCCTAACTGAATCATCGTCAGACGCAACGGCGCGGTGTACACCTGATAAATCACACCTGGCGCATAATCGTAAACCTGCACCGCGTTATAGTAACCTTCTTCAATCGGTAACGATCTCGCCTTACGATTCGCCTCATCAATGATAGCGGCCGTGGTCTTGCCCCGTGAATTTTTAACCGCGTTTGCAATCTCTTCTGCTTTAGGAGCAGCGAGCTTGGGGTTAGGACGAAGCTGACCGGGAATCGGTTGTACAATTGGCACTGGAACCGTTTTAGGCGGTTGGGGCTTTACAACAGATTTTTTGGCCTCTACAAATACCGACGCTTTTTTCACGGTCGGGGCGCTCGCGCACGAAATAGTAAATTGACAAACGAATACAAATAATATTTTTTTCATCTTGAGCCTCCATGCTCGTGAACTTTAGAAAACGAAAAATGTTCAATAAAAATGCCTAATGGATTTCTATTGATTTCATTTTTGTTTTGGGGTTTTTTATAAGAAATAGTAAACAAGCCTACGAACTTGTCCGTCCGATCGGTGTATCCTGATTTCAGAATAGTATCCTCTGCCCACTCGACACGCAGAGAGTCCTTTGAAGGAGCGGTGACCGAAGTCACCTCAATAACATGAGATTCTTCACCGAGTTTTTCGAACGGCTTAGAGTCTTCCGCAAATTGATCTAACTGTGCTTTGGAAACTGGAGTAACAACAGAGTATGCTTCCAGCCATGACCGCCGAACCACTTCCGAATCCGTCGATAGTTCTCGGACGTTTTTCAAAAAACGCTCAACAACCGTACGTCGAAGTGTTTGCGAAGGCTTCCATTCGTCGGTCAGCGGTGTCCCCACCAACCGAACCTGTGAATCGGCGGATAGTTCTACGATATACGGAACGACTTGAGCTTTGGATGATTGATATATCAAACCCGCCCCTAAGAGAGCGCTTAATCCCATCGATATAAAGGTAGCAATCCGCCACGAAAACGCCTGAACTCTAGCGCTTCCAATTCTCTCATCAGTCATCTGGCGAGCACGACGGTATGGGGTCTCAATCTCTCCCACTGCCTTGTAATTCTTTCCATTCATTTCTTATCCCCTGTGTCTTTCATCGCCTTTCCAACCTGTTGTAAGGATTGAATCGACATATTGTTTTTTCCTGCACCATAAACGGCTGCCGCTACCGGAGCCCCTGCTCCGCCTGTACCTGCAAGGATAGCTCCTGCCCCAACTGCTCCCACGGCAGTGCTAGCGCCACTCGCTCCGCCCAACATTGCTGCAGCGCCCATCGACATCGCATCACCTGCACCTAGATTGGCGGAGCCGCTCATTAACCCTGAGGCGATGCTCGGCCCACGGACAATTAGGAAGGCTATCGTCGCGACCCCGAACGCTACCGTGACTACTTCACTAAAATCGGGATCTTTTGTTAGTTTGAGTGAGCGAATAATAGGAAAGCAAACGCCCAATAACGCCCACGTGACCATGAGTTTAGTGCCCGCTGCCAAAATCGCGCCGAAGTATCGCTCAGCAATAAATTTCGTGTGTTGATTTACGCCCCAGGGAATAAAAATAACACCAAACGAGGCAACGATATAAAATTCAATCACCGCAATAAACACCTGCATTGCGATGATGAAATGGAGAACCAAAATGGCAAGCCCAATTATGGAAGTCAGCAAATGATAGATGATTTCGCCATCCATAAATCCTACTTCCGACGCTTGGAGCCAAATTGGCGCTGTTATCTGCATCCCTTTGTCAAGAATTCCTGATGGATTATGCATGATCGAGAGGTCTGCGCCGCCACCTACCTGGGTTCCCGCCCATACGAAGCCGTCCATAATGGTCGTAGCCATACTTGCCCAGTTCAAAACAATGAAGGTAAAAATTCCCAAATAGATCATTTTTTTGAAAAGTTTCTTAGTTGGTGAATCTGGCGATAGCCCAACCATCAACCCTGCCCAGACTGTTTCGATCGAAACCAATACGCTGAGCAAGCCTATTCCACCACCTTGTAATTTCGACGCACCTGAATTGAACACGTTAAGCACAACGTTCAACACGTCTGTCATGATATGGGTATCCATTTACTTAATCCTATCGAACTTCTTTTTCACGACGGGGGCGCGGGTTTTCTTCTTGTTATAATTACGCATCATTTTTTTCGTTTTTGTGTGCTTCTTTGCCGCCTCCTCTTTTGCAATTTTCTCTTTCAAAAACGTCATCCGCGCACGGGAGTCAACTACGATAAGTTGCGTAAGTTCTGTTAATTGTTTCGCCAGAATCCCGGATATCTCCGTTGCTGCTTGAATGGCTTGCAACTGCCCCGTGGCCCCACGGGACGCTGCCAGCATCGCATCTATGTCCGCGTATCGTTTTTTGTATGAGGAGATGACCCCGTGCGAAAGCATCGCGGCGCGAATGGAATCGTCCGTTTCCGACGCCCACTCCTTTCGCTTCTTTTCGTAGGTAGCCTCATTATGAATCTTCGGGTCGTAGGCTTCGTATTTTTTGTCGTATTTTGCGGCGATACCGCCCCACTGCATCCCCAGGCCTCTTGACTGGCGATATACCGCATCAAGGTTATAATATGCGCCTTGTAATTGAGCAATCTGCGTTGGATCGAGTTGCTGTGCATTCTTAACGGCGAACTTAAGTTGTTCGGCCGTATTCTTTACGTTTTGAATCTGCTGATAAACACCAGCCGCAACTTGAACTTGGGTTGAAATTTGGGCCGCGAGCATCGCAGCGTCGCCATCCCATATGGACGCCTCACTCTTCTTTGTGAAGCTGATCGAAAGAACGATTGTAAATATGAATATCGAAATATTTTTCATTTTAATTCTCCTTTAAGAATAACGGGGAAGGGATCGTGACGGACAGTTTGCTCTAAACTGTGCCCCATCACGTCCATTAAGAGATCAGAGTCTTCGTGGAACCCGTGCTTTCGAAGCCAGGCTGGCGCAAATCCCGATACCCCACTTTGACGACGGATTCGATCGAGCTCGCGCAAGTCGTCTGGAGTGGAAGCGCCGCAAAAAGCCAACTCCAACGAACTTAAAGACAAATCAAAAAGACGGTCACCGAGCGGCGACTGATAGTAATATTGTCTTTTTGGCGTAGCTGATGCTAAAATTTGAATCTGGCGATCATTTAAACCAAGAACCTCGTAATATTGTTTCAGAGTTGGCTCAAGCGCGCGATTGTTAGGCAGATAGATTCGGGTAAGACAGTTTTCGAGAATCGCAGAGGCTATTGACGCGCTCACGGCATCTGCAATCGATTGTGTTGCAAAAATGACGTAAACGCGTTTTTTTCTGAGCACCTTTAGCCATTCCCTTATTTTTTCGGAAAATTGTGGATTATCCAAAAACATCCACGCTTCATCCAAAACGAGAAGCGTCGGACGACCATTGAATGATTTTTCAAGCCGATGAAACAAGTAGGATAGAGTTGGAGCAACGGCGCCTTTCGTTTGCATGAGCTCCTCCATCTCAAACGTCGTCCATGTCGCGAGACGAACGTTCGTGTCGCTTCCGTCAAACAAAGCAGCATATGGCCCGTCGTCAATAAATGGCTGGAGCGCCATTCGAATATCGAAATCTTGAACAAGGACCGAAAAGGTCGATAACGATCGTTGGTGCTGTTCATGATCTGCGACCGCAACAAGCGCCGACCAAATCAACTCTTGCCGATCTGGCGTCAACTCGACATTCGCAGAAACTACGATATCGGAAATCCATTCTAGCGCCCATGTTCGTTCTACATCTGAATCCACGTCACGAAGGGGTTGAAAGACCAGACCGCCCTTCTCAGTTGACAACTTATAGAATTCTCCCTCAACACCGTAAGTCGCCGCCTTGGCAGATCCGCCTTTATCAAAAATAAAGACCTGAGCATTTTCATACTTAAGAAATTGCAGCTCTAATAAAGCCAATAAGGTCGATTTTCCGGCCCCTGTAGGGCCAAGAATCAACGTATGGCCGACATCGTTCACATTCGTGCATAGGCCAAAGGGAGTGCTCCCGGAACTGGTAAGGATATGTGGTGGGCCATCGAGGTGGGTATGTTCCGATGGGCCAGGCCAAATCGAAGATGTTGGCAATAGATGAGAAAGATTTAGAGTATGCAACATTGGCCGTCGTACACCGGCATAAACATTACCAGGGTGCGATGAAAGCCAAGCAGTCAGAGCGCCAAACGTCTCTTCAATAACGGCGAACCCTCGTGATTCAATGACCGCTTTGACCGTTGAAAATCGATAAGCAACTTCTTCCTCATCTTCACCCCAAACAGTGACAGTGGTTGTTAGAAGGCCCATCGCAACATAATCGTCAGCGACGACTTGAATCGCGGCGTCCACGTCCGTGGCTTTGTTGATTGCGTCATTATTCTGAAGCGCCGATGCTCCACCACCCAACAACTCCGATCCAAGCGACATCAGACCTTGACGCTGAGAGTACCACCGTCTTTGATACTTCTTCATCTCAGACAGTGCCTCTGATTTATCATAGAAAATAAACCTCGACACCCAACGGTACGGAAATCCTAAGCGATTCAAACTATCTAACATTCCGGGGAAGGTCTGATTTGGAAACGACCGTATCGTCATCGTACGCAGGTGATTTTTCCCGATATTTAATTCCAAACCCACTTCAATATTTTGTGTTGGAAGAAGCCCATCAAGGAATACCGGTGTTTCAGGTGCCACCATGGGATGACGTTCGGTTCCAATTGTCGATCTGAGGTAGGTCAATGTTTCCGAATCATCGAGTCGATGAACGTCGTGGAAAACTCCACGAAATAAAGAAATAATCGATTCGACTTCTTTCTCAAATTGCTCAAGCCCCTCAGATCTCGATTTTTCAACATCATCAACTTTCGACGATGAAAATAGAAACGCCAATGCCCCCTTTTTTCGCTTTGTCGGAGGCGCAAAAACAAACGTACAAAAGTACTCAGAAATAAAGTGATCCCCCTTTTTAAACGACCTACCTCGTTGATAATCAAGCAATCGTGTTAACGGGTGTCCGTGGTCCGATACTTCATATTCTTTATGAACATTGCGTTGGGCTTCCACGAAAATGGACCACCCACCGCCCAATCGTTTCAGAGCGTTGTTAAGACGCCCCGCATTTGCAACCTGCTGATTTAAGGTAGCTGACTCCAAATCATGCCCCCTAAACCGTATAGTCGTTTGCAGTAGCCCGTCTTTTTGCTCCACAACACCCGGAGAGACAAGAGCTGACCAGACAAGCCGATCTGCAATGAGATTGGGTTTATTTTTATATTCTTTAAGAAAAAGCACGTCAGACCTCCAGATGCGACGGTTGTTTAATATTTTCAAGAACAACGCCGGCGATGTCTGGATCGACCTTGCACGCACTGACCATAAATAGGTGAAATGTGAGAGAAAATGGCAACACCCAAAAGGACGACAAGCCCATCACTAACGCTGCTGTAAACGTTCCGTTTAGGATAGCGACGGTCCGCGGAACGCCGCCCATTAGAACGGGTTCGGTCAGACTCCGATGAACAGGAACATAAAATCCGATTGGGGTTGATTCTTCCATTAGATTAACGCCCCACCTGCCTGCGCACCGAGAGTGCCGACGAAAGTGCTGGCGGAGAATGCCAGTGATAGACCGACAAGAATCCCAGCTGCTCTTTTGAACCAACCACCACCTTCGCCAATCGCGAACATCAAACCAGTTGCGATAATTGCGATGATGCCTACTCCCCTCGCAACAGGCCCTTGCAAAGAACCCAGAAAACGAGAGAGAAGACTATCCCAAGGCATCCCGCCGCCCGCAAAAACGGATGAACTCACTAAAAGTAAGACCGAAAGAACTAAGAACATCGAGAGCATCTTGATTTGCGGTCTTGTAAGAACCCTAAAACCGATTGTCATATTTTCCATTGTTTTTCCTTGGGTCGTTCCTCGACCCTGCACGCAGCATCCAATTTGCTGCTATAGTTAAATTAAGAATTCCATGGGCCTTCCTTGGCCCTACCATCAATCCTTGAGATTGTTAGTTGTTAATTGGGCAAAGAAACGTTTTCATCGGTTCGGAAACCTCGTTTGTGGAAGGTGTTTTTCCTCCCACACCCAGATGTACCGCTGTGCCTGCCGTTTCGATCGATTCCATCGTGATACACACAATGCCAATCGAGGTTCCGCCGGATCCGTCACCACCAGCGCCACCTGCCCCACCTTTTCCGCCATTTCCTCCGATTCCGCCGTCTCGGTTAGCATCGGACGAACCATAAGCTAAAGACTTGCCACCATCTGCGCCGAGTCCGCCGATTCCGCCTGCACCGCCGCGAGACCCTTTTCCACCGTCACCACCTTTTCCTGGATTTAGTGAGGAGTTAAGAATTTGAACACCTTCGCTATCTCGAACGATGATTGCGATTGAAGATTGACCGCCATAGCCGGGTTGACCGCCCAGTCCGCCACAGCCACCCGCGCCACCTCCACCGCCGCTTGCACCTGAGTAGTAGCGCCCATCACCAGCGTAAACACCGACCGCACCGCCTCCTCCACCGCCACCCTTCCCTGGGCGTCCGATAATTCCTTTTGATCCAATAACACCTCGAAATCCCGTTGGGGCGAGCCCGTTTCCATGTGCACCATTTAAGGTTATGTCAGCGATACCAGCTAAACCCGCAACTCCGTCTGCCGGAGCTATGGGTAAAGATGACCAACTGTTTCCGGACCAGGAACCGACCGCCCCACCAGCGCCACCCTGGTTTTGTCCTGAAAACCCCGGCGTCGCCGTATCCCAACATACGCCGGTGGCACTAGAGCCAGCAGTGCGTCCGCCTGATCCACCCCCACTTCCACAAGAGCTTGAGCCACCATGACCGCCGGAGACAGAACGAATTTTACAAGCTGCACGCCGCAACGTAATTTCGTTACTACCCGATGTGCCGTCACCCCCATCCGCACCTGCTGCAACATCACTTCCATCAGGACCATTAAGGCCATCGGCAACTTCAATCCGGCAACCGTCCAAGATAAATTTAGGCGAGTTATCAATGAACATGCCGACAGCAGGCAAATCCGTATCGTCGTTAGTGTGTAACGCCTTGATATCAATATTCTTAATCT
>Ga0256840_1002099_pt1 | contig 17870 bp, 17 predicted proteins | sample 355202metaG_FD_185969 | JGI IMG/M metagenome (GOLD analysis project Ga0256840, IMG submission 185969) | Hydrothermal vent microbial communities from Mid Atlantic Ridge, Atlantic Ocean - 355-202 | ecosystem: Environmental > Aquatic > Marine > Hydrothermal vents | place: Atlantic Ocean: Mid... | reverse complement strand
ATCTGAAAGTGGTCCGCGTAGGCCATCCCGCAAGGGTAGGGGAGGGGTTGGAGGAGTATACGCTCTTTGCTTCGATCGAGCGCGACCCGGCCACCGCTGAGGTAAAAAAGATGCTTCAAAGCGTGCAGGCGCTTATTGAGGAGAGAAACAGCCACTCCAAACCTACTCCGTCGCGACTCAGGGGAATCTCGAAAGAGAGGGTCAAAAAGTTGGCGGCTTTGGGAAAGAGTTTCAGGGGCGTGGATAGGGCGACTATAAGCTCTATGGCACTTTGGATAAGAGAGGATGAAAAAATCGAGAGGCTTTTTGAGAAGATTCGCAAGCTTGAAGAGTCGATTGTAAAGAGAATCTTAAACGATGCGGATGTGGTTCTATCTACCAACGGTATGGTAGGCTCCGAGGTACTCGAAAACGAGAGTTTCGATATCGCCGTTATAGACGAGGCGAGCCAGCAGATGGAGCCTTCGACTCTCTTGCCTATGATGCGCGCTAAAAAGGTTGTTCTTGCAGGAGATCATAAGCAGCTTCCGCCTACCGTGATAAGCGGACTCGATATTTTTAAAAAGTCGCTTTTTGAAAGAGTTATGGAAGATGGGAGAGCTCCCTCTACTATGTTGAGAGTTCAGTACAGGATGAACGAGACGATAATGGCCTTTGCCAACACTCTTATGTATGAAGGTCTGCTGCAAGCGCACGACAGCGTCGCAAATCGTAAGCTGAAACTTGAAAAAAAGCCAAAGGAGGAGTTTGCGGCCAAAGTGCTTGAACCGCAAAAGCCTTTTCTGTTTATAGATACTTCGAAGATCGATGCGGCTGAGAGGCTAAAACCCCGTTCTACCTCCTTTGAAAACGAAGAGGAGGCCAATATCGTCGTAGATATCCTAAAGGCTCTTTTAGAGTGCGGCGTCAGGCTTGAAGAGGTAGGCGTGATAAGCCCTTATCTAGCTCAGGTGAAACTTTTGCGTCAATTGATGGAAGCAGAAGATTTGAAGTGTGAAACGAAGAGTGTGGACGGCTTTCAGGGGCGGGAAAAAGAGGTGATAATAATCTCTTTAGTGCGTTCCAACATAGCAAAGGAGATAGGCTTTTTAAAAAGTAGGCGCCGTTTGAACGTTGCGATGACAAGAGCCAAAAGCAAGTTGATCATGGTAGGGGATTCGGCTACACTCGCCGAAAATGCCCCATTTGATGCTCTTTTTAGATGGCTCAAAAGTGAGCAGAATGCAGATATTATCAATGTTGAATGTTGAATGTTGAATGTTGAATGTTGAATGTTGAATGTTGAATGTTGAATTGAAAAAAATGAGAGTGAATCTCAATAAAACCTGTGTATCTCCTCCATAAGGTTATCGAGAGTTACGTTCTCTCCACCCTCTCTCAAAAACTCTTCGAGAGCCTTTTTGCTAGCATCCATCCCGCCCTCTTTTTCTATTTCGGTCAACCTTTTATATACAGGATCCAAAACCCTTTTGATGTGCGGTGAGACCATCTTTCTGTAGGCTCTGTAACCTTTTATCTCCTTTGTGTTTATATCTCGTATTATTTCGAAATGGGTAAATACCCAGTAGTATCTCCCATCTTTTGCCATATTCTTGATGACGGCTGTTATGTTGTGGCCGTTTTTTATACGATCCCAAAGCTCTTTGAAGATGATTTTCGGCATATCGGGGTGTCTTACGATGTTGTGGGGCTGCCCTATAAGCTCATCTTTCGTGTATCCCGAGATCTCTGCGAAGTAGTCGTTGCAGGCGGTAATATTGCCGTGAATGTCGGTTTCACTCTCTATATACTTGGTATTGTCGAGTTCTATCTCCTCCTCTACGGGTTCCGGTTTTTCAAACGCCATTCTCTTGCCCTCCTCTTAGAACAGTTTGCCTCTATTGTAACCAATTTTATCTATAGTTATGTAATAGGATTAAAAAGTGACATAAATGTGACATTATGAAAAAGATTAGTTTAAATGAACTAAATAGTGGAATTTCAAGAAAAATTAACACTAAATTAACTATTATGCTAATAAGCAGTTTGGATTTTTTCATTAATTAAAAAATTCAGCCTGTCAATTCAGGAAAAATTAAAGGAGGTAGCATGAGTTCAATCATCAAGAAGCTATCTATGGTAGCTATCGGTGCGATGGTTGGCGTGTCAATGGCTTCCGCGAGCTCTGAACTTGAAAAGGTGATGAAAGAGCGGGGGCTGACGCAGCAGGATCTGTTGGCGGCAGCCAAAACCTACACGCCGAGCGGCGGAAGGGACAAGTATATCGTTTTCAGTTCCGGCGGACAGTCGGGGCAGGTCATAGTCTATGGCGTACCATCTATGCGTATTCTTAAGTATATCGGCGTATTCACACCGGAGCCTTGGCAGGGATGGGGTTACGACGACGATACGAAAAAGATTTTGAAGCAGGGGTGGATACGCGGTAAAGAGATAACATGGGGTGACACACACCACCCTGCGATTTCGGAAACCGACGGTAAGTACGACGGAAAGTGGCTCGTTATCAACGACAAAGCCAACCCGAGGCTTGCCGTTATCGACCTTGCCGATTTTGTGACGAAGCAGATAGTGGTAAACCCGATCTTCAAATCCGACCACGGCGGAGCTTTTTTCACGCCAAACAGCGAGTATGTTCTCGAGGCGTGTCAGTACGCTGCACCGTTTGACAATGAGTACCACCCTATAGAGGAGTACAAAGAGACATACAGAGGCGGTGTAACGGTCTGGAAATTTGACCACAAAGAGGGCCGTATCGTTCCGGAGAAATCATTTACTATAGAGATGCCTCCATATATGCAGGACCTTAGCGATGCTGGTAAAGAGGCGAGCTACGGTTGGGGCTTTACAAACTCTTTCAACTCGGAGATGTATACCGGCGGGATCGAAAAGGGTCTTCCTCCTTTCGAAGCGGGTATGAGCCGTAACGATACCGACTTTTTGCATGTCTATAACTGGAAGAAGCTGGCCAAACTGGCCGAGGATCCTAAGAATGTCAAGATCATCAATGGACATAAAGTGGTTCCTATAGAGGTAGCCGTTAAGCATGACGCACTCTTTTTGATTCCTGAGCCTAAATCTCCCCACGGTGTCGATGTGAGCCCTGACGGTAAATATATTATCGTTTGCGGAAAACTCGATACTCACGCGACAGTATACAGTTGGGAGAAGATTCAAAAACTGATAAAGAACAGGGATTATGCCGGCAAAGACCCTTACGGTATTCCGATCCTCGATCTGAAGAAAGCTGCACACTGCCAGGCTGAACTTGGCCTTGGGCCGCTCCATAACCAGTATGGACCGAAATGGAAGACCGAAGGCGAAGTATATACTTCATTGTATGTCGACAGCCAGGTCGTCAAGTGGAACTATCTTCAGTGTAAAGTTGAAGATAGGGTCAACGTCAACTACAATATCGGCCACCTATGCGGTATGGAGGGCAAAACAAGAGATCCTCAAGGCGAATATATCATCGCTCTTAACAAACTCGCTATAGACCGTTTCAACGAGATCGGTCCTTTGCATCCGCAAAACCACCAGCTGATAGACATCAGCGGTAAAAAGATGCAGCTTCTTTACGATATGCCTCTGCCGCTCGGCGAACCTCACCAGGCCGTAGCGATCCGTGCGAGCAAACTGCATACCCACGTACGCTACAAAATGGGAACCAATCCCTTTACCGGAAAGACACATGAAGGTAAAACTTTGGCGGGACAAGAGAAGATCGTACGCAAAGGCAACCATGTATATGTGTACGGTACCGTCGTAAGATCTCATATAAATCCTGAGCGCGTTACGGTAAATCTTGGAGATACGGTAACCTTCTATCTTACAAACCTCGAACGTGCAGAAGATGAGACGCACGGCTTTACGGTCGACCAATACAACGTTCACGCATCTCTTGAACCCGGTAAAACCGTTGCCGTAACTTTCAAAGCCGATAGAGAGGGAGTTTTCCCATACTACTGTACAGAATTCTGTTCCGCATTGCACCTTGAGATGATGGGCTATTTGATGGTTAAAGATCCCAACAAGAAGTATGTCTCTGCACAGAAGCTTAAAATGGCGAAGATGTCACCTGAAGAGCTCAAAAAAGAGTATGACAAAATCGTAGCTACAAATGCGGCGACCGACAAGGTCATTCAGAGCGTAGTTAAGTTCCTGAAAGAGAACCATTATGAGAAATACCCTACCGTAAAAGCTCTAGTGGAAGATGCTCTCGATCAGTACGGAAAGATTCCTGAGCAGAAAAAGAAAGCGGACGAGTATTACAAAAAAGGTGATCTTGAAAAGGCGATACTCTTTGAAAACATGATCTGGCAGTATATGGTCAAGACGGCCGATGTCGGTATCAGAGCAAGAGATCTGCTTATAAGAAAAGTGGCCACTCCTATGAGCGAAGCCGCCAAGCGGGGTGAAGTCGCCTTCAACGAAGGTGGATGCGGCGGATGCCATGTTGTTGGAAAAGTCAGTTCCGGTCCGGATCTTACCGGAGTTCTCCAGCGTCATGAAAATGGAGAGAAGTGGGTTTACGAATTCATCAAAAATCCGGAGAAAATGTATGATGATCCATATGTAAAATCTATGATAGACTACTTCAATCTGCGAATGCCTAACCAAGGTATGTCAGATCAGGAAGTTAAGGATATCATCGAATACTTCAAGTGGATCGACGAAAACGCAAACCTCTTCTAAGATATATGAGGCCGGTTTTGTGCCGGTCTCGTATTTGGTTGTCCTTATGATCTTCAAGTGCATTGAAAAATATTTCTTACTTATCTAAAATATTATTTGAGTATATGTTGTTGACCTTTATCAAAATATTTTCCTATGCAGTTGGGGTATAATTTTTAAACATTCGAAAGAGAGGAAAAGCATATGAAAAATTCACTGGTCAAATCGAGGATCTTCACCTTGATTGCACTGGGAATTCTACTCTACTGGTTCGTAATTCCCGCCGTGCTTACGCACAATGTAGTGGAACTGGCCAGAATCGGCAAAGCAGATGAGATACCTGCAATCTCCTACAAAGTCTGGAACTACTACCAAAAAGGGCAGTATGTCAGTACTACCACGCCCAAAGATGCTGTTGGAGATCTGAAAAAGATGATAGAGGAGGATGCGGAACTCTCCGTCGTGACGGCCCCAATATGGTATGTGGCACTTGAAGCTCCAAACTATCCTAAAGAGTCTTTTCCGGAAGGTATTCCGGTCTATTACCACTTCGATGGATTTAGCGGCGATGTACATGAGATGAATACGATAAACCACTATATAGGGATGGATCCGATGGAGAGAGGCGCCCCTTATCTTAGAGCTCTTGCGCCGTACGCTCTGGTTTTCGTGGCACTCGTTATGGTCTACTATATTCTGTACGATTCGAAAATCTTGGATCTATTGATGCTTATTCCGGTCTTTTTGCCCGTTATATTCCTGGGTTTCTACGCATATTGGCTCTACTGGTTTGGACACAATATGCATCCGTGGGGAGCATTTAAAATAAAGCCGTTTATGCCGACCGTATTTGGTGACGGCAAAGTGGCCCAGTTTACGACCCACTCCTATCCTACAACAGGTTTCTGGCTGCTGTTGGCAATATCTCTTTTCAGTCTGTTAGCTATCATCTCCAAGCGTAAGGCGCGTAAAGCGGCTAAAGATGAGGCGTAAGAGGAGGATATGGTGTCAAGAATCTGGTTTCTGCTTTCGCTTCTTTCTTGCTCACTCTTTGCCGGTGTGTTGCAAGAGGCCATCGATAGTGCAGAGCCGGGTTCTAAGTTGGAGCTTCCACCGGGTGAGTACAGTGGCAATATCGTCATAGACAAACCGCTGATAATAGACGGTATAGACAAAAGCGCCGTAATAGTCGGAGACGGAAACGGAACCGTAGTAAAGATTAGAAGTTCATACGTCACTCTTAAAAATTTGACGATAGTAGGCAGCGGAAGCGAGCACCAAAACATAGATGCCGGAATATCCATAAAAGATGCCGAACATGTAACTGTAGACAACTGCAAGATAGACGACTCCCTTTTTGGCATAGATATGGAGCAGGTAAGCAGATCGCAGATAACAAATAACTGGATCAGGTCCAAGCCCTACTCTTTGGGTCTAAGAGGCGATGCCATAAGGCTTTGGTACAGCAACGACAACAATATAAGCCAAAATCACGTAACCCACTCCAGAGACGTGGTGGTATGGTACTCGCACGGAAATGTCATTTCGCACAATTTTGGAGAGTATAGCCGATACTCTTTGCATTTTATGTATACAGGCAGAAACGAGGTTCTATACAACACTTACGAGCACAATTCGGTAGGAATCTTTTTCATGTACTCCCGCGATACCGTTGCAATCGGAAACGTTGTAAAGAACTCTCTCGGTACGACAGGACTCGGGATCGGTCTTAAAGATGCAAGCAATTTCGATATTAGAAACAACACCGTAATATATTGCGCAAGGGGATTCTATATAGACAGATCGCCGTATCAACCTGACCAGAGAAACAAGATTGCAGGTAACAGAATCATTTACAATGCCGAAGGTATGCACTTTCACTCTCTCAGTATAGCAAACGACATAATAGGCAACATCTTTAAAGGAAATATCGAAAATGTAGTCGATGACGACGAAAAATTGTACCATTCTCTGCAAAACTATTGGGACGGGAATTATTGGGATGATTATAAAGGTTTTGATAGAGACAAAGACGGCATAGGGGACACACCATATACCCTTTTCTATTATGCCGACAGAATGTGGCTGCTGAACCCAAACGTAAAGTTCTTCTATGCATCACCCGTAATTACGATAATGAACTTTCTGGCTAAACTTGCACCTATCTCGGAGCCTGTTAAACTGCTTACCGATGCTCACCCGGTAATGTTCGAAAAAGATTTGGAAAGAGGGGTCGTTCAATGAAACCTGAAGATAATGGAAGGCGAAAATTTATACAGCAGATGTCGGGGCTCGGCGCTTTGGGCATAGCTGCCGCCGCAGGAATATTCGGCGGACCGTATCTAAAGTCCGAAGAGCTTAGGCTAAGACCTCCAGGAGCAGTCGAAGAAGATGAATTTTTAGGCCTTTGCATAAAGTGCGGGCAGTGTCTGCAGGTATGTCCATACGACTCTATTCTTCTTGAAGATATAGACGGCAAAGCGGGAGTCGGAATGGCATATATCGAGCCAAGAGATAGGGGGTGTTATCTGTGTGAGGCATTTCCATGCATACTTGCATGTCCGAGCGGAGCGCTCGACCATGAACATGCAAGTATCGAGTATGTACATATGGGAGTCGCGGTCGTGCATGACCCGCAAGGTTGCCTGGCCAAGATAGGCAAGCCTGTTCCCGACAGCGGAATAGACAGAATATATGACCATACGAAAGTTATCTCGGATCAAGAGCGTCGAAACAAAAAGGTGGTTTTGAAAGAGAGCGATCCTGAGAAGGTAAAGCTTCAAAAAGAGCTTCTTTTAAAACTTGAAAAACATAGAGGTGAAGAGTTGTGTACAATCTGTGCCGATATGTGCCCTTACCACCCCGACAACACTCTGGCTATAGGAATGGTGGCGGCCAAAGGCGGAGGGATGCTTCCTGAAATCAGAGAGGCTTGCAATGGGTGTGGTGCGTGTGTGGAGCTCTGTCCTGTAGATGTAATAAAGATAGTACCTCGTAAGAGTTATGCAGACATATATAAAAAAGGGGGAGAGAATGGGTAAGGTATTTAAAGTTGTGGTAGTTGGTTTTGCAGTGCTCTCTTTTTTGGGGTGTGATGGAAAGCAGGAGGATAGCGGCGATGCAAAGAGTGCGTCGCCCAAAGAGATCAAAGTGACGCCGGGAGCGGTAAAAGTTGAAAGCGGCGTAGATGTAGCTTCCAAAGAGAATAGCGGAGAATTTTACTACTCATACAATAAAAAAAAGAGCGAAACAGAGTCAGAGCAAAAACATAGAACTACGATAGACGCCTATTTGAATATCAGATCTCCCTATGAGCGTGTTATGGTTACCATGATGATAAAGAAGTTGAGCCGCGATTTCGTAGTGGGGTGCTCTCCTTGTCACGACGACTATGCAAACGGTGTTATAGGCCCCTCTCTTTTGGGTAAGGACGGAGATTTCATATATGAAAGACTTGTAGCTTTCAAGTCAGGAGATAAGAAAAATATTCTTATGAAGGAGCTGGTAGAGCGGATGGATGACGCCAAGCTTAAAGATATAGCTTATGAGATAGCCGAGTTCAACAAAGAGATTCAGAAACTTAGAAAAGGACAACAATGATAAGACATATTATCGCTGCGATTGCAACACTCCTTGCCATATGGGCGGTCGTTTTCATGATGGAGTTGGACAAAAAAGCGGAGCGTTTCAAGCAGATTCAAGAGATTATAGAGAAGAGTAAAGATGTACCGATCGAGACGAGCAACGCCGAAAGCTTTGTCAAGGAAGAGGCGGTAGAAGAAAAAAAGGGTGAAGATGAAGCTGCAAAAAGGCTAAAGGCACTCAAAGAGAGAGCCGGAAGCAGCATGGCTTTCAAGGTGAGCCCGCTTTATAGGCAGAAATGCTCTTCATGCCACGGTGTTAACGGAGAGGGAACCGTCGGTCCGAAGCTGATAGGAAAGAGCGAGTCGGAGATATATAGTGCATTGATAAGCTTTAAGTCCGGTGAGCGAAAAAATTACGTTATGTACGGACTTCTTTCGAAGATGTCGGATGAAGACCTTAAAGCGTTGAGCAAAGAGATAGGAACATTCAAAGAGAAACTGGATGCTGCCGGAAACTGAAACGGCAACGTCTCAAAGGATAGAGAATGGATAGATACAACAGCAGTATACGTGAAATCATCCGGGCCCCATTTCTTTCGACCTTCTATTATAGAAGCAAGAGCGGCGGGATTCGGCCGACATGGCGTTTCTACAGATGGTTGAGCGTCATACTTATCAATATCGCCTTTTTTCTCTCCTATCATATCGACGTTCAGCTTTTGGAAGGGACGATGAGCGGTTCAAGATTGCTCGGATTTCACCTGATAGATCTCTTTACCGTAATAGAGACTTTCGTAGCTACACACAAACTGCATACAAATATGATAATCGGCTCCGTTACGATCGCCGTTTTTTATCTGCTGGTAGGGGGGAAGAGTTTTTGCGCATGGGCGTGTCCATATGGCGTCATAAGCGAAATCGGTGAACATATTCACCAAAAGCTGGTGAGCAAAAAGATCATAAAAGAGCGAAACTGGAATCCAAATATCCGTTTCGCCTTCTGGGCAGTTATAATTTTAGCTACTTTCGTGAACGGTTACCTTGTGTTTGAAGTCATCAACCCAATCGGCATAATTAGCCGCTTCATAACGTATGGGTGGAGTTTAGCTATCGTATGGGTTTTGGTGATTTTGCTTTTTGAAATCTTCTATTCGCGCAGAATGTGGTGCAAATATATATGCCCTGTAGGGACGACATACGGCATTCTTGGTTGGGTGAGTGCCACGAGGGTTCAGTGGGATATGGACAAGTGCGACCACTGCGGAGCCTGTTTGGATGCCTGTTTCGAAAACCATGTCATCGAGTTTACGAAGCCCAAATATGACAAAGAGCGTAAAGAGAAGGGTGTTTCGAAACAGCTTGTAATCAATGGAGATTGTACACTGTGTGCAAGATGCTTTGACGTTTGCCACACCGATGCGTATAATTATACATTCAGACTGAAAGATCTGGTTTAAGGAAGAGATGTGAAGATAGTCGAAGCAAGAGAGGTGACGAAAAAGTTTATGGGGGCCAGAGTGCTCGACAGCGTCACTCTCGATATAGAGCTTGGGGAGCATATAGCTATGATGGGTCCTAACGGTGCGGGGAAAACGACACTGGTGCGTGCGATGCTTGGATTTTACCATATCGATGGCGGGAGAATTCGTGTCGTAGGGAGCGACCCTGCAAAAGAGCGGGTGAATGTTTTGAAAAATATATCGTTCATTCCGCAGCTTCCTCCTCCGGTAAAACTGAGCATTTCTGAACTTTTGACATTTGTTGAAAGAAGTACCGGAACCGAAAAAGAGAGTGTTTTTAAGCAGGCGGACGCGATGGAACTGGATTTGAAAAGGCATGAAGAGAAGCCTTTTTTCAAACTATCCGGTGGGATGAAGCAAAAACTCCTCATAGCGGTAGCTCTTGCAAAACGGAGCAGGTTACTTGTTTTTGACGAGCCTACGGCAAACCTCGACCCGAAAGCGAGAGAGCATTTCTATAGTTTGCTCGGCTCTTTGGATTATGAACACTCTTCGATTTTCATAACCCACCGTCTCGAGGAGATAGAGGGGCTTGTAAATCGAAAAATCTACATGGACTTAGGAAAGGTGGTAGAAGATGAAAAAGTTTAAAGTTCTAGTAATGGCCTTTGTGGCTTTGGCCTTCGTTTCCGGTTTCGGCGGCTGTGAGAAAAAGGATTTGACTGCACCTGAGAAGATGCATTGGGATCGTGATATGTGCGAGCGGTGCAAAATGGCGGTAAGTGACAGAAACTATGCCGTACAGGTTGTCGACACGAAAACTCATAAACACTACAAGTTCGACGATATAGGTTGTGCCGTTCTGTGGTTCAAAGAGGAGGGTGTCGACTGGGGTGACAAGGCCATAATCTGGGTAAAAGATGGTAAAACCGGTAAATGGATAGATGCCAGAAGAGCATGGTACTCTACGGATAAAGTGACCCCTATGGGTTTTGGTTTCACTGCATATGCCAATAAAGATGACGCCGGTAAAAACGAGGTTATAGACTTCAAAGAGGTTGAAAAAAGAATATTGAGCCGGGGAAGGTAGATGAAAAACCTTTCTCTGGTAGCCTATCTCGATATAAAAGAGAGTCTGCGCGCAAGATGGTTCTATGTATACGCTTTTGTCTTCGGCGGTCTGATGGGCCTCTTTTTCATAAGCGGCATAACCGACTCGGTAGTTATGGGTTTTACCGGCTTAAGCAGGCTGCTTCTGGTTTTTATACAGGTTACGATAATCATACTGCCTATCTTCATCCTCATAACAACCGTCAAGTCGATCTCGAGCGACAGGGAGAGCAACGTTCTTGAGTATATGCTCTCCTTTCCCATCTCTTTGAGCGAATACTACTGGGGAAAACTTCTGGGACGTTTCATTACCGTATTTTTTCCCGTTATCGTCGCACTCTTTGTCGGAGTTGCGTGGGGACTTTTCAAGGGCGGTCAGATGCCGTGGGCTATGATTTTACTCTACTCTGCACTTATCTTTTCTATATGTGCCGTATTTTTGGGTATAGCCTTTTTAATTTCCACGATGGTGAAGTCCCACGACATCGCCCTTGGACTCTCATTTACCGTCTGGATAGTGCTTCTTGCTTTCATAGATGTGGCGCTTATCGGGCTTATGATGCAAAACAGGGTATCGGACGAGGTTATACTTACCATAGCGATGCTAAACCCCCTGGAAGCCTTCAGAATAGGCGCCATAGCTCTTTTTGACCCGGAGCTTACGGTGATCGGGCCGGTTGCATACTATCTTCTCGACTCGCTCGGTCACACTTTTTTGATGATATATGCAGTCGTCTACCCTATATTTCTCGGTGTGATATTCGCTCTTTTGGGCTACGCGGTGTTCAAAAAAAGAGATATTCTTTGAAGGAGAGAGTTTGATGTTAAGAGCTGTTCTGGCTACGCTGCTTCTCTTTGTGGTACTGCATGCTTCGGAGAGTAGTTGGGGAAACAAGCCGAACCTGCTTGACCCTGTCTATCAACTAAAAGTTGACGACTACCCGAAGTTTGCTACGGAAATGGTCTTGAAAAATGGAAAAAAGATACGATTTTGCAGTGTCAAAGCTATGATGCACTTCTTTTTTACACCATACAGGTATCCCGAATATGGTGTTAAAAGCAGTGAAGAGATCGACAAAATATATGTGAAAGATTATTTGAGCGGTAAAAGGGTAGATGCTAAAAAAGCGTGGTATGTATTTGGAAGCAGACTTGTAGGTCCTCATGGCGACGACTTGATACCTCTTTTTTCCAAAACCCGTGCCGAGCTCTTCGTGAAGCGTTACGGGGGTACGCGTATTATGCCTTTTGAGAAACTTTCTGCCGGGCTTGTCCGCTACCTCGATATGTAAGAGAGGATCTGTTTGAGGGCGATTGCTATTTTGATTGCGTTGCTAAATATTTCTCTTCTTGCCTCTGCCTATGGCGTAGCTGAAAAAAATGGAGATGCCGGCAATATCGGAGTCGATATGCGCTCTATGGAGAGGTGCCCGGTATGCGGTGACTATATATTCAGGCACCAAAAATGGGTAGTGATGCTCTACTATGAAAAGGGTGGCAAAATGAAGCATCTGGCTTTCGACGGCGTAAAAGAGTTTTTGAAGTTCTATTTCGACCCTGAAAAGTGGGGTGATTATCCAAATATAAGAATGCATATCAAAAAGATCGTATTCAGAGACTTTGAGAACGGGAAACCGATCGCCTCGCACAAAACCTGGTTCGTTATCGGAAGCGACGTCAAAGGACCGAAAGGGTCGGAGTTTATACCTTTTGCGGATAAAGAGCGTGCCGAACGTTTTATGAAAAGGTATAATGGTAGAGAAATTTTACGTTTCAAGGAAATATTGAATATTTTAGAAAATAGAAATGGAGTGAGAAGTGAAATTTAAATCGGTTGTAAAAGCGAAACCGCTTGGCGGATGGTATATAGAGCTTACGGATCTGCAGACCGGAATGTCGGTCGTTTGTGACGATATAGAGGAGTATATGAAAAAGATAGAGGAGATGGGTGCCGAGTATGGTCCCGACATAGTGGTGGAGTGGAGCCAGGGAGAGGGTGTCATACCGGCCTATATAAACGAGATTAGAGGGCTTATGCGCAAGTACCAGGAGGAGATGGGGCTCTCCGAAGGGTAAACTTACCCTCTTTTGCCTCTAAAAAGCACAGGACCGAATCTTGCTCCCCAAGCAATGAAAAGAAGCATCCACATAGTTGCGGAGAGATCGAAAAGCCACCTCATATCGATACCAAATCCCATCGCCATAGAGTAGAAAAATCGTGCAAGGACGACCGCTTCGGTGAACCAGAAGAGCGCTACGGTGACTTTGTCGGCGTGGGGAACCTGTCCGGAGTGGCCCAGTGTCACGCGTGTACCGAAACCGATCAGTATCGTTACTATGAAACCGATCGCTACAAGGTGCATCCCGGCGAAGATGAAAGATGTCTGAAGCCATACGCTAGCGAGTGTCGTAACGGCATCTATAAGAAGTCCGGCCGGCAGCCAGAAAAGACCCATATGCAGTACCCACAAGATAGCCGGAGAGCTGAATACCGGAAGTCTCCAGCTCAAAAACTCTCTTAAAAGATAGATTGCGAGGATGAGAGTTACTACCGCTTCCGCTACCAAAAAGTCGATTGAAAAAAAGAGTGATTTGAATGCAAGTGCCGTAAATACGATGAGTATGAACTTTTCAGGCTTTTGAATCATGACATGGCTGAAAAATGGTATCATCCTTTGGGCTACGGTAAATGTCAAGAATACGAGATAGAGATAGAAACCGCCTCCATATGCGACTCTCTGCCACGATAAATCTATGCCAAAAAGAGAGAGGCCAAATCCCGCTATGAAGATGAGGTGGAGAAAGAGGCCTGTGGCGTGGGCGGTCAAAAGCCAGAAAGGGTCACTCTTTTGCGGGGAGCTTCCGGCTTTGTAAATCTCTTTGAAGTTGCTTACTATCAGCAGATGCCCCATGAATATAACGGCCATTCCTACGAGTGCCGCATGTGCGAAGAGTATGGCTCCTGTCAAAAATAGTAGAGTACCGGCTTCGTAAATATAGAAGAGTTTGGTGTATATACTTTTCGGAATCGGCGCACTCATACAAAAACGGGGAAATGTAGTAAGCAAAAAGCCGTGGAAGAAGTGGCTTATGACTATGAAAATCATAGCATACGCATGGAAAAGGGTCGTATCGATTTTGAATGGAAGTACCCCCTTGTAGCCGAGCATAAAGGGAAGCATCGTCAAGACGGACCATACTATACCCATTAGAAAAAACGGCTGGTGCGGTTGTGAGAGAAAGTAGGTGAAGATGGATCTTTTTTCTATACTCTCTTTAAATTGTTGCATACTATCCCCTTTGTGCTTCAAAAATTCACTATCTTTTTTCTGTAGTTTAAAAAGAGGCAATTGTATCAAAAAAAAGAGGTTTTTTATCTTGTTTGGAGTCAATCCCAGAGGTATTGCTTCTCTATATCCTCTTCATCTTCGGGCTTTGGAGTTTTTAGAGATTTTTTTTCAAGAACTTTTTCCAAAGGTATCGGTCTTCCGAGTTTGTAGCCTTGCACATAGTCTATACCGATCGATTTGACCATGTTGTAGATAGCTTCGTTGGAGACGAACTCTGCTACCGTTTTCAGGTTGTAGGTACTTGCCAGTTTATGAATGATTTCAACGAACTCCTTAGAGTCCTGGTCGGTGTCGATCTTTCGTATGAAAGAGCCGTCTATCTTGATATAGTCGACTTTAAGTTTCAGTATCTTGGCGAAATTGGAGTAACCCGAGCCGAAATCGTCTATGGCTACCTTGACTCCGAATACCTTAACGCGGCGTATGAAAGCGCTGATCTCCTCGTAACTTTTCGTCTCCTCAGACTCGAGGAGTTCGAAAGTTATATGGTTGCTGAAGTTGGACATTGCGAGTCTGTCTATGATGTAGTCTCTGGTTTGTGGATTGTGTATGTCATCTGCGGAGAGGTTTACGCTTACATAGAGTCCATGCTTTTCGGCACTCTCTACCGCTTTGTCGAAAACGGTTTTAGTGATTTCTGAGTAGAGCCTTATCTGTTTGGCAAGGTCTATGAACTTTGCAGGAGAGATTACGTTGCCATCTTCATCCAAAAGTCTTGCTAGTACTTCGTATTTGACAACCTCTTTCGTTTGAGTATCGCAAATCGGCTGGTAGTATGGGACGATTCTGTTTTCTTTTATCGCTTTATTGAGAACTTTGGTCATCGTTATATTTTCAAGATAGCGATCTTTCTGTACAAGGCTCTCACTGTAAACGGCAAGGTTTTCGTTTGAATTCTTCGCCTTTTTCAAAGCCATATCCGCTTTTGTCAGAGGCTGTTTTTCATCTATGCAGATGCCGATCGATACCTGTAGTACGAAGCTTCCGTTTTCATCGCTGTAGTGAAATTCGCTTACCAGTTCCGATATCCGTTTTACCATGGCAAGAAAGGAGGCTGAAGATTTTCTATCCGTCTCTATGATCGCGAACTCGTCGCCTTGCAGATGGTATATCTCGTATAGATAGGGGATCGTGTTTCGCAGATATTTTGCATACTCCTGAATTATTCTGTCTCCGACTTTCGCTCCGAAAAGGTCGTTGTAGGATTGGAATCTGTCTATATTGAATATGGCGACGGATGCTTTGGAATTCTTTTCGAGTCGCTTTACGAAACTTAGACGGTTGTGCAGCTTGGTAAGCGGGTTTTTCATAAGGTGTTCGAGTGCTTCGTCGGTTCTCCTTTTGACCTCGCTCTCAAGCTCCTCGGAGTATTTTGTTAGCTCTTCGTTAGCTTTGGCCAACCTTCTTTGGAAGCTCTCTTTCTCTTCAAGGTATGTTTGAAGTTTACTGTTTATAGAGTTGACCTCCATAAGTAGAAAGAAGAGAAGCAGAAGTGAGGAGGCTGCAATTATGATGCTTATATAAAAGTAGTTCTCTATCTCTTTTCTTCTCTCCTCTATACTCTTTTCAAAAAAAGTTTCATAGTGGTTTTTTAAATCTTCTATATTGTGAAAGAGGCTGCTGTATGATATCAAATAGGCAGTAATCATCTTCTCTATTTCGACGTAGTTCCCCTCTTTTGCAAGCTTTTTGAGTTTGTCGTTCAGCTCGACATATCCACTCCACTCTTTTTCAAAAGATGTAAAATGCGATTTGAGGCTCCGGTCTTTAATGTAGCTATTTGTATATTTGCCGATATCTTGTAAAATCGGTTCAGATTGTTCGTTTAGCTCATCTTTTTGCAAAAAGGAGGAGAGATCTTTGTTTATAGGCATGGCAGAAAGGAGTATATTGAAGTTTGATCGAGATACGATCGAAGAGAGTCGGTTGAGATTGTCGACCACTTTTTTGTTGAACTCCAGAATGTCGCTATTCAAGTTCATCGAACTGTATATACTATAAATAGAGAAAAAACCGGCCAGCATGAATGTTACAAAAGCTATCAGAAATCTTAAAGTTATATTTTTTGCCATTGGACTCTTTTTACGATTGGAATATTGATCTATTTGGTTTGATAAACATATTAATAACTTAATTTAACGGTTTTCGCAAATAAAGTTTACCATAAAAGTCAAGTAACAATCCTTATACTATTTGAAAAAACGACCAATGAATGGTACAATCCCTTTGCGATGTCCAAAAAAGTATATAGGGTCCTCTGGAAAATTGATAATGAACGAAAGCTTGAATGTTTGAACGGGAAAACTTCCGCTAAAAAATTGCGCTTGCTTAGCTATTTTTAGGAAGTTTTCCAGTGTTTGCGAAGCAACAAACTTCACTTGCTTGAGCGAATTTTCCAATTTTTCAGAGCATTCTATTCGCTTACATGTTAATAAAAGTAAAGGATTTGAGACAATGAAAAAGCTGGGGTTTGTTATTTTGGCAGGGATGATGTTTATCTTCGGCGGTTGTACGCAGGAGACCCAGAACAAACTTGGGCGAGCCGTACAGAACTGGACCGGAACGAACGGGGTTCTGGATATATACGAGGGCGGTAAACTTGTGATGAGGTTCATAAAGATAGACAAGCTCTCTACCGCAAAAGGTACGGACGACAACACGCCGCGCCAATACCGCTACGGGTACGGCTACATTGACAAGAATTTCAACTATAAAGTCGACAGCGGAGAGAAGAAGCTCTATTTTGAGGTGAGCAACTTCACTCCATATATATTCTATGAAAATCCAAACTTTTAGGGATAGATGTGCGAAGACTCGAAACTATTGAACTATTTATAAAACTTCTTTCATACCGGTCCGTCACACCTGAAGATGATGGTGCCTTGACGTTTATCAGAGATTATCTGGGCGATTTCGAAGCGGAGTGGATAAACAGGGTCAACGTCAAAAATCTCTTTTTGCATAAACGGTTCGGCGACGGCCCGCATCTTTGCTTCGCAGGCCATATAGACGTCGTTCCGCCCGGAGATGGCTGGGAGAGCGACCCTTTCACGCCTAAATTTGAAAATGGCTACATATACGCCAGAGGTGCCCAGGATATGAAGAGCGGTGTCGCCGCTTTCGTGCAGGCGTGTAGAGATACGGAGTCGTTCAACGGTACTCTCTCCATCCTTTTGACAAGCGATGAAGAGGGGGAGGCTAAACACGGTACGATAGAGGTGCTGAAGTATCTTCAAAAAAGAGAGTTTCTCCCGGACTACGCAATCGTAGCGGAGCCGACTTGCGAAGAGGTTTTCGGTGACGCCATCAAAATAGGGCGCAGAGGCTCGATAAACGGAGTCATCGAAAAGATAGGTCGCCAAGGCCATGCGGCATACCCTGAAAAGGCGCACAACCCTATTCATAAAGTGGCCCAGGTACTTCCGCACATAGCAGGCGTAGATCTTGACGACGGAGACGAGTTCTTCGCACCGAGTAAATTCGTCATTACGGACATTCGTGCAGGAATGGAGGTTACAAACGTAACGCCGGGTAAGCTCCGTATGATGTTCAATGTACGCAACAATACCAAGACCGACAAAGCCGATATCGAGGCTTTTGTAGATAGATATTTCAAAGATATGAACTATATGCTCACTCTTACCCAGTCGGCTTTTCCTTTTATGACGGACAAGAGTTCAAAGATAGTGAAATCG
>Ga0256840_1002098_pt1 | contig 17872 bp, 20 predicted proteins | sample 355202metaG_FD_185969 | JGI IMG/M metagenome (GOLD analysis project Ga0256840, IMG submission 185969) | Hydrothermal vent microbial communities from Mid Atlantic Ridge, Atlantic Ocean - 355-202 | ecosystem: Environmental > Aquatic > Marine > Hydrothermal vents | place: Atlantic Ocean: Mid... | reverse complement strand
TATTTAACTAAAACTTCTGGTAAAAGTAATTCTAAAATTGGTAATAAATCAATACTTGACATCTGCTTTTTTTAAGAAACAAATATCAAACTATTTTTAAAACTCCACAAGTTTTGTACTTGATCCCTGGAAATAACATCTGCTGGAGTTCCGCCACTGCTACCGCCACTAACATTTCCACTGCCTCCAAGACTTGGGCCAGCCTCAAGAGTTGCATCTGTACTAGTACATGTCATATTCCAACGTTGGTATGCAGATGGTGGTGTGCTTGCTGTACAACCTAGCCATTCATCTTATTGGTTGTAAAATCATAAAACAACACTATATTTTCTAACCAATACTTAGGATTTTCTCTTCGTATTTTAAAAGTATATGTGTGCGTGTTTCCGTATGAGATATATAAAACTTCTTCCGTCAGTATTTCTATGTTAGAAGAGCTGTTGCCTTTTTGCGAGTTTTGTTTTTTTAATTTGTCATTTATTTTATGAAGTATTCTTTCTAATTTTTGAAAGTGTATTGTATTATTAAATACTATTTTTTCACTTTTAATTACTGGTTCAACAAAATTGGTTTCCTCATTTAATTCTGTTTGGCAATTAGTAAATAATAAGGCACTTCCTATTAAAATAAAAGTGAGTGTAGTTAGTTTTAAAATACGTGTATTCATAGAATTTAGGTTTTAAAGTACTATAATTTTTACACACAAAACGTGCTATTAAAAATTACATTAAAATCTAATGGGGAGAAACAATAATGTTATTTTGTCGTAGTAAATATATAAAAATTATTTTAAATGGAATTTTAACAAAACTATCGCACTTAATACTTTGTATTTTTTTTAAAAACATCGCTAAATTGCCTTAATTTTCTTTAAAATAGTAGTATAATCCGATTTATTTTTAACAAAATCCATATCCGAAACATCAATAATTAACGTGTTTAAGTCTTGTTGTGATTTAACAAAATTAAAATAGCCTTTATGAATTTTATCCAAATAATCAGCTTGGATATTTTTTTCATATTCACGACCACGTTTTTTAATATTCTCTAATAAACGTTCTGTATTTTGATAGAGATAAATATATAAATCAGGTTTGGTAATTTCTTTATACATCACATCAAACATGCGTCTGTATAAATTAAATTCGTCTTTTTGTAGCGTTATTTGTGAAAATATAAGCGATTTAAAAATATAATAATCCGAAACAATTAAGTTTTTAAATAAATCAAATTGCGCTAAATCATCCGATAATTGTTGGTAGCGATCTGCTAAAAAACTCATTTCTAAAGGAAAAGCATAACGGTCTTTATCTTCGTAAAATTTAGGTAAAAACGGATTTTCGGCAAAGCGTTCTAAAACCAAACGTGCATTAAATTCGTTGCCAATCATATTAGAAAGCGTTGTTTTACCAGCACCAATATTACCTTCGATAGCAATATAATTGTATTTTTCGTCGAGCGAAAGTGGTCTAACTAATTTTAAATCTGTTTTTTTAACACCGTTAATATCTTTGGTGTTTTGCAAACAACTAGAAATGGATTTTTTTTCTATAGGATGTATAACATTTGGTGCAATTTCTGTTAAAGGAATCAAAACAAAATTACGAGTTAACATTTTAGTATGAGGAACAGTTAATTGCTTAGAAAGAATAATCTCATCCTCAAATAAAAGGACATCAATATCCATAGTTCTAGCTTGGTAATTGGTATTTTCTGTTCTAATTCTACCAAGAGAAGATTCAATTTCTAGAATTTTATACCATAAATTTTTAGGATTTAAGTTGGTAGAAACTTCCATGCAAATGTTTAAGAAATCATCATTTTTAAAACCCCAAGCACTGGTTTTATATACCGAAGAAATGCGAACAATTTTACCAATACTATCCGCAATTTGACAGATGGCGTTTTGTAGATTTTCAAGACTATTGCCTTGATTACTTCCTAAGGATAAATATGTAGTTTTGGTAAGTTTCATTCCGAAGCCACAAAGAAACTAAAAACAAAAACAAAAAACATATCTTTGCAATTCTAGTTATAAACATTTTTAAGAATAATATGTAACGTTTTGAGAAACAAAACGTCCTATTTAAAAGAAATAAATAAAATATAAAGAAATGAAATTTTTAAGAAACTTATTAGCAACTATATTAGGAATATTTATTGCAATATTTCTCCTATTTATGGTATTTGCAGTAATAGGAGCGGCATTTTCAAAAAAGGATAAAGCAATAGTTAAAAGTAATTCTGTATTAGAATTAAACTTTGAAAATAAAATAATGGATGATTATAGTGTAACCAATCCATTGTCCGAAATGTTTGGAGAAAAAGGAAAGGTAATGAGCTTACATAAGATTTTAACTGCAATAGAAAATGCAAAAACAGACGATAATATAAAAGGAATTAGCATCAAAACTTTAGGAGTAAATGCAGGAATGGCACAAACACAAGCTATACGAGGTAAACTTTTAGAATTTAAAGAGTCAGGTAAGTTTATTACAGCCTACGCAGAGTTTTATGGACAAAAAAATTATTATTTAAGTTCGGTAGCAGATTCTATATATGTAAATCCAGTAGGAGGAGTAGATTTAAAAGGCTTAGGAGCAGAGCTATTATTTTTTAAAGATTTTGAAGATAAATATGGTGTAAAAATGGAAGTAATTCGTCATGGAAAGTACAAAAGTGCCGTAGAACCATTTTTAGCAAATAAAATTAGTGATGCAAATAGAGAACAAATGACCGAATTATTACAGTCTATTTGGGGAGAATATAAAACAGATATAGCAGCAAGTAGAAATTTAACAGTTGCCGAAATAGATAAAATAGCAGATAGTTTGTTAGGAAGAAATGTAGATTTAGCATTAGAAAACAAATTGATTAATAAAAGTATTTATTTAGACGAATACGATAATTTATTAAAAACAGAATTAGGAGTAGATAATGACAAAAAATTAAATATAGTAAGTTTGTCAAAATACATCCAATCAGGAAAAGGACGAGTTAAATCAACAGCAAAAGATAAAATAGCAGTAGTATATGCACAAGGAGAAATAAAATTTGGGGAAGGAGATGAAACGTATATAGGACAAGAAAAAATAATAAAAGCCTTACGTAAAGCCGTAAAAGATAAAAAAGTAAAAGCAATTGTATTGCGAGTTAATTCACCAGGAGGAAGTGGTCTAGCATCCGATATGATATGGAGAGAATTAGAATTGACAAAAAAAGAAAAACCGTTGGTAGTATCGATGGGAAATTATGCCGCATCAGGCGGATATTATATAGCATGTAATTCGGATAGAATATTTGCTGAACCAACCACAATTACAGGATCGATAGGTGTGTTTGGAATTATTCCAAACTTTAGTAAAATGGCAGATAGAATAGGAATAAATGCAGAACAAATAACTACAAATAAACAATCTTTAGGATATAGTGCTTTTGAACCAATGAGCGATCAATTTTATAAAGTGGCTAAAGAAGGAGTAGAAGATTTTTACGAAACATTTTTAGATAGAGTGTCTAAAGGTAGAAAAATGACAAGAGACGAAGTAAATGAAATTGCACAAGGAAGAGTGTGGAGCGGTAAGCAAGCGTTAGAAAAAGGTTTGGTAGATGAGTTAGGAAACTTAGATGATGCAGTAGCACATGCAGCAGAATTGGCTAATATTTCAGAATATAAAGTAAAAAATTATCCGCGATACGAAAAGAGTTTTGAAGATGCATTTTCTAAAATGCCATTTATGAAAGTGAATACAGAAAGTATTATTTCTAAAGAAATTGGAGCAGAAAATTATAGAATTTATAAAAATATGAAAGCATTTTCTGAGTTAAAAGGAGTACAAGCAAGAATGCCATTTATGATGGAAATTAAGTAATAAAAATGTACAAGTACCTATTTTTTAAATATATTCTATCGTGTGTTATTTTTATAATTATATGGATGCTTTTAAATTATTTCACAACATTACATGCAGGAATTAAAGGAGCAATTACAGCGATATCAATATTTGTTTTTTCTCCAAAAATTAAAAGAATAGATACATTATCAGGAAAGAAGTTACAAACAAAATGGTTTTTTTCAAAAAAGGTACATACGAAATAATAAAATATGCATTTCGGGTTAAAAATAATGATTCAAGGCTTCTTTTTAGGAGTATTTATTATAGGATGTAAAAGTAATAAAATAAGTAAAGAAGATGAAAAAGAAGGAACTCCTTTTTCAATAACAAAAGCAACATACCAAAATTGGTACGGAGGAATACAAGATGAGAAAGGAACAATAATTGTTATCACAGGAAAAGATTTAAGGACAGATGTTGTTTTAAAAACGCTTTATTATAAGGGTAAAAAAAGCAACATCATTCCTAAATTTAAAAGAGAAAATTTTGTTTTGAAGATAGACATAAATACTTCAAAAAGAGATCGAAATTTTGTTATGGATGGAGACACTCAAAAAGAATACGGAAATAAACCACCAGTTAAGAAGAAGTATCCAAATTTAAAAGAGAACGAAGCGCTTATTAGTTTTATAGAAAGTAACAGAGAATACGAATTTCTAGTAAAACTAACCAAAGAAAAAGATTTGTTTTATCCGTAAAAATTTTACCAAAACTATTTTTGGCACAGAGTTTGAATGTTAGTGATCGTAACTATTAAAGTTAAAGATTATGAAAACATTAAAATTAACAATCGCAACGCTAATAACAGCAATTTTCTTCACTTCATGTGTTGTTGTAGAAGATAATTATTACCAAGATGAGGCCTCTTTAGAAGAAGTTTTACAATCTAATGATTTATGGTATATAGATTACAATCAAACAACAGGATCTGGCGACGTACGTTTTTTATCCTTAGCATTTACATTGTCTTTTCAAAACGGAAAAATATTTGCAAATAATAATTTAGTAGATTTAGGAACAGTTGGAGCAGGATACGGAGATCAAATAGGTTTTTATGCTACGGATGGTCACGACGTATTAATCGATCATGATTTAGATGGAAATATAGATTTAGAAGTAGTGCAAGTTACAGGAAATAAGATACGATTAATAGACCATTATTCTAATGTAACCTATACACTTATCGGTTATGGAATAAATAGTTTTGATTTTGATAAAGTTTTTTACGATAATATCGAGTACTTTTTACAAGAGTATAGTGCTTGGGAAAAAATAGATACAACAGGAGGAGTTACAAATGCATTTGATGAAGAAAATTTCTTAGCATTTATACCAGAAAATGTAAGTGCATTTCAGTCTTCAAAAGATAATATAGGAACAAACCTAACAAATCTATTATGGGACTTCACAGGAGCGTACGAAGTGTTCGATGTACAAGGATATGATAACCTAAAGGTTTTAACATTAAATTATGATGGCAACAGCAATGAAGAGTTTGAACTAAGCGTTATAGATGACGGAACAATAAGTTTATATCACAACAATTCGGATACTACTTATGAATTTGGAGGATTAGATAATATTATCTACAAACGAAATAGTGATGCAAAGAAAACAAAAAAACGTTTCAAAGTAACACGAAAAACAAAAGTAAAAAAAGAACACATTACTAAAGAAAGTAATAGAAAAATATAAAGATAAGGTTTGGTTAGTTGATTAGGTTGGTTTAAACCACCAACCGTAGAACGGTTTCTCATTTGAGAAACCGTTTTTTGATGTTGAGTTGGTATTATTGGTAAAATAGCAACTTTGGTAACTTTAATTTGTGCATTTGTAGAAGTGTTAAAAAATAAAAAGACTAAAAGAGTTTTGTATTGCATTTGGAATTATGTAAGATTTTATTCAAAAATACCAGAGCTCAAATATCGATCACCACGATCACAAGCAATGGTAACAATAGTACCTTCTTCTAAAGAATTGGCAAGTTGTAATGCCGCTTTCATGGCACCACCACTACTCATTCCACAAAAGATACTTTCTTTTTTAGCAAGATTTTTCATAGTGGTAATAGCTTCTTTTTGAGAAACATCCATAATGCTATCCACACGATTTTTATCAAATATTTTAGGTAAAAACTCAGGAGACCATCTTCTAATTCCTGGAATTCGAGAACCTTCTTTTGGTTGTGTACCTATAATTTGAATGTTATTATTCTGTTCTTTTAAATATCTGGAAACTCCCATAATAGTTCCAGTAGTTCCCATTGCAGAAACAAAATGTGTGATTTTTTTATTGGTATCCTTCCAAATTTCAGGACCAGTAGTGCGATAATGTGCTTTCCAATTATCGTCATTTTCAAATTGATTTAACACAAAATAATTTTCATTTTTTGCTAATTCTAAAGCATAAGTTCTAGAATATTCAATTGTTTTTTCGGCAGGAGTTAAAATTACTTTTGCTCCATAAGATTGCATGGTTAATATACGTTCTTTTGTTGCATTATCTGGCATTACCAAACTAATAGGTAAATTGTATTGTTGCGCAATCATGGCTAATGCAATACCAGTATTACCACTTGTAGCTTCAATAAGTTTAACTCCTCTTTTATAATTTTCACTATTTAAAAAACCATTAATCATGCTATAAGCAGCTCTATCTTTTACACTTCCTCCAGGATTTTGACCTTCTAATTTTACAAAAATTTTAACTTTAGAATTAGTGTGTAAATTTTTTATTTCTACTAGAGGAGTATTTCCAATTAAATCTAAAATTGTATGCATAATATTAGCCTTTATAATAGGTTTTAGAATTTGGTGGTAAAGATTGTGTTAACCAAGTATTTCCACCAACGATACTATGATGTCCAATAACCGTTTTGCCACCTAAAATAGTCGCTCCAGCATAAATAACAACATGATTTTCGATAGTTGGATGTCGTTTTGTTTTAGCCATATCCTTTTCAACACTTAAAGCTCCAAGTGTTACACCTTGATATACTTTTACCCAATTTCCGATGGTTGTTGTTTCACCAATTACAATTCCAGTACCATGATCAATACAAAAATATTCGCCAATTATTGCGCCAGGATGAATGTCGATACCAGTTTTACTATGTACATCTTCACTTAAAATTCTCGGTAAATATTTGATGTTTCTTTTATAAAATTCGTGTGCAATTCTATGGTAGTAAATAGCTAAAAAACCAGGGTAAATTCGAATTACTTCTTGTATGTCATGAGCAGCAGGATCTCCCTTGCAAATTGCTTCGGCATCTTTTAAAAGGGTTTCGTAAATTTTTGGTAAATTATCAAAAAACAGGTTTACAATTTCGGTGGCATTATCTCTGTTATTTAAGTTTTGAATAATATTTTTGAGTTTATTTTTTACCTGTATAAGTTTGCTTTTTATTTCCGAAATGTCCGAAATTTCATACGCTGCAAGTTGTGGAAATAATACGGCTAATAATTCATCCATAATATTGCAAATATCCTTTTTAGAAGGTATAAAACGTTTGTTTTGATGCGAATTAAATAATTGTTGTAAAAAAGTAGTATCCATATTAGTTGAAACTATACAAATATAGATTTTTTTTCGCAGTGACCGATTAAAAATTAGAAACCATTATTTAATTTAATTTCAAAATGCGCTAAATAGATTTGAACTATTTTGATGTTGAGTTGGTATTTACGTGCTCAATTAAAATATTTTTCTAGTTGATTAAAATGAATAAAGTCAATTGTATTTTAGTAATAACCGTATCGTAACCGTTCCGATACGGTTATTATTTAAACATTTATATTTCATATAAAAACTTTTTTAGTTACTAAAAAAGTAACGATTTAAAAAGTAAAATAGAATAGTAAAAATCGCAATAAAACATTAATTTTGCTAAAACTAAAAAATAACATGAACTCAAAAACACCAAAAGAGTCATTGACCATATTAACAGATATGGTATTGCCAGGCGAGACTAATGCGTTAAATAACTTATTTGGAGGAGAGATATTAGCAAGAATGGATAGAGCTTCAAGTATTTCTGCACAACGACATTCACGTCGAATTGTAGTAACTGCATCGGTAAATCATGTTGCATTTACAAAAGCGGTACCAGTAGGATCTGTTGTAACTGTAGAATCTAAAGTGTCTAGAGCTTTTCGATCATCTATGGAGATTTTTGTAGATGTGTGGATAGAAGATAGAGAGTCGCAAGAAAGAACCAAAGTAAACGAAGGTATATATACTTTTGTAGCAGTAGATAGAACAGGAACACCAGTAAAAGTACCAGCGATTACACCAGAAACCAAACTAGAAAAAGAACGATACGAAGGCGCTTTACGGAGAAAACAATTAAGTTTGGTGTTAGCAGGAAAAATGCAACCAGAGGAAGCTAAAGAATTGGTAGAATTGTTTACAAAAAAATAGAATGAGTATAGATTAAAAATCAAATTATGAAAAAGGTAGGAATAATTTTATTACTTTTAATAATGTCTTCTTGTGCTGCAAAAAAAGTAACTATAGAAGAAATAGGTAATTCAAAATCTATTTCTGTATATGAAACTACTAAAGATTTTATTAATAATGTTATGCAACTAAATGCAAAAATTATTATTAAAGAAGAAAGTAAAAAACATATTAAAGTATCCAAAATATTTGATTCAAAAACGGAACTAAAAATTAAAAACTGGAGATCTTTTTGGGCAATAGAGTATAACAATGAGTTGTATTTCAATTTATTATATTCAAAAGAGTTATTAAGAGAAAGAGTCTTTGCTAAGTTAGATATAAAGGGCAAACTTTGTGCGGTAATTATTGATAAAGATTCGCCAGAAATTTTAAAACCATCAAAGCATTCTAATGTTCATGTGGGAGCAAGAAGTATTTCAATTGATATTTATAAATCAAAAAGGGAGCAACCATTAGGTAAACATCATTGGAAAGATAAAAATGGAAATAGCAAAGCAATATTATTAATTGAAACAGTTTATTTAGTACCAAAATTTGCTTCTAGAAAAGAAGGAAGTTTTGGATTTTATTTAAATTATAGCTTCTTAAAAGATTTAATTAAAGATTATAATATTAAAAATGTTGGAAATTTAAAAGATGTTAATTTTGAGAGAGTTATTGAAATAATACATGAAATAAACAGACAATAAATAATAAACTAAAACAACCAAATGGCAAAAAAAGTAACTCCATTAATGAAACAATACAATGCAATTAAGGTAAAATATCCTGATGCTATGTTGTTATTTAGAGTTGGCGATTTTTACGAAACCTTTGGAGAAGATGCTGTAAAAGCAGCAAAAGTATTAAACATAACCTTAACAAAAAGAGGAGCAGGTTCGGATAGTGAAACAGCATTAGCAGGATTTCCGCATCATTCCATAAATACTTATTTGCCAAAATTGGTAAAAGCAGGAATGCGAGTAGCAATTTGCGACCAATTGGAAGATCCAAAAAAAACAAAAACCATTGTTAAAAGAGGAGTTACCGAATTGGTAACACCAGGAGTCGCACTAAGCGATGCGATTTTACAAGCTAAAACCAATAATTTTTTAGCAGCAGTACACTTTTCTAAAAAGAAAGAATTAGGAGTTTCATTTTTAGATATTTCTACAGGAGAATTTCTTACCTCACAAGGTAATGCAGAATATATAGATAAGTTATTACAGAATTTTAAACCAAGTGAAATATTAGTCCAAAAACAGTATAAAAAACAATTTACTGCTATATTCGGAACACAATACCCAACTTTTTATTTAGACGATTGGTTATTTCAAACCGATTATGCAAACGAGAATCTACAAAATCATTTTAAAATACAATCACTCAAAGGTTTTGGAATTGAAGATTTAGAATTTGGAATCATTTCCGCAGGAGCGATACTCTATTATTTATCCGAAACACAACACAATAAATTGTCACATATTACTTCCATAAAACGAATAGTAGCAGACGATTATATTTGGATGGATCGATTTACCATTCGCAATTTAGAACTGTACTATTCCACAGCAACAGAAGCAGTAACACTGTTGGATATTATAGACAAAACCATATCGCCAATGGGAGGAAGATTGTTAAAACGATGGTTGGCACTTCCGTTGAAAAATATTAAACAAATTCAGAAGCGACACGAAGTAGTAAAGTATGTAATCGATAACAATCAATTTTATAAGACAACGAGTTACCAAATTAAGCAAATAAGCGATATAGAACGATTAATATCAAAAGTAGCAACAGGAAAGATAAATCCACGAGAAGTAGTACTCTTAAAAGATTCATTACAAGCAATATTACCAATAAAAGAAGCAGCCGAAGCAAGTACAAATAAATCCTTACAAGAATTAGGACAAAAATTAGATACTTGCGAAAAACTAATAAGCGAAATAAAACGCGTATTACAAGCAGAATCGCCAGTACATATCTCTAAAGGAAACGCAATAGCAGAAGGAGTAAATACCGAATTAGATGAGTTGCGAAGTATTTCTAATTCTGGCAAAGCATATTTGGACAATATGTTACAGCGAGAATCAAAACGAACAGGAATCACATCTTTAAAAATAGCATCTAATAATGTATTTGGCTATTATATCGAAGTACGAAATACGCACAAAGACAAGGTTCCAGAAGAATGGATTAGAAAACAAACACTAGTATCGGCAGAGAGATATATTACCGAAGAATTAAAAGAATACGAAGCAAAAATATTAGGAGCAGAAGAGAAAATCAGTCAGTTAGAATTTGAACTATTCCAGCAATTATTAGAATACATGTTGCATTATTTGCAACCAGTACAACAAAATGCACAGCTTGTAGCACAATTAGATTGTTTGTGTTCCTTTGCAAAAACAGCAGTGGATAACAATTATACCAGACCAATATTAGATAAATCTACCGATTTAGAGATTAAAAATGGAAGACATCCTGTAATTGAAAAGCAATTGCCAATTGGCGAAGAATATATAGCAAATGATGTGGTTTTAAACCGAAATCAGCAACAAATTATTATGATAACAGGACCAAATATGAGTGGTAAATCTGCTATATTACGGCAAACAGCCTTAATAGTATTACTAGCACAAATGGGTTCTTATGTACCAGCACAACAAGCAAAAATAGGAATAGTAGATAAGATATTTACTAGAGTAGGAGCAAGTGATAATATTTCGATGGGCGAATCTACTTTTATGGTAGAAATGAATGAAACGGCAAATATTCTAAATAATTTATCGGATAGAAGTTTAATTTTACTCGATGAAATAGGAAGAGGAACAAGTACTTACGACGGAATCTCTATTGCATGGGCAATTGCAGAATATTTACACGAACATCCAACCAAAGCAAAAACATTATTCGCCACACATTATCACGAATTAAATGATATGACCAAAACATTTGAACGTATAAAAAACTTTAATGTATCGGTAAAAGAGCTAAAAGATAATGTAATTTTTTTACGTAAATTAGTAGCAGGAGGTTCCGAACATAGTTTTGGAATACATGTAGCAAAATTAGCAGGAATGCCAAGTTTGGTAATACATAAAGCAAATAAGATATTAAAACGATTAGAAAAAAGCCATTCTTCGGATGATATAAAAGACAAATTAAAAAAAGCAACTGAAGAAGATGTACAACTCAGTTTTTTCAAATTAGATGATCCACTTTTAGAAGATATTAAAGAAGAAATATTAGCGGTAAATATAGATGCTTTAACACCAATTGAAGCCTTAATGAAACTAAATGAGATAAAGAGGATGCTAGTTAAGAAATAATAATAGGTTATTTTGTTTTATTTTGCACATAAGAATTTCCAAAAAATCTAAATTTTAATAAACTTTTTTATATTATTTTAAACTTTTCTTATGCGTAAAATAGTTGAACTATCTACATGTTTAAGAACATTAAACCAAACAAATTAAATCACAATAATCTCATCATCATTTAACAATTCTAAATTACTAAAACGCAAGAGTAGTTGTGCTACGGCAATTGTATCTTTTTCGCAATATGTTACGATGCGTTTTAGATTTTTTTCTTGGTAATAAACTTGTCCAACATCACTACCGTTTATATCGTCTTTTGGAGATGGAATGCCTAAAATATTGGTTAGTAAACTTAAGGAAGTATAATGTTTATAATCGCCGAACTTCCATAGATCTAAAGTGTCTATATGCGAAATTTCCCAAGGTTTTTTGCCAAATAAGTTTAATTTTTCTGGAAGATTAATACGATTAATAATCATCCTACGAGCAATGTAAGGAAAATCAAATTCTTTTCCGTTATGAGCACATAGTATGTGTTTGGGTTCTGAAAAATAATCTTCTAATAATTTTTTAAAACCGAGAAGTAATTGTTTTTCATTATCGTTAAAAAAGGATTTAATTTTATAGGTTCTGGTTTTTTCAAGCGAAGAGAAAAATCCAACAGAGATACAAATAATCTTCCCAAATTCTGCCCAAATACCAGCACGTTCGTAAAAATTTTCTGGTGTAAACTCTTCTTTACGTTGGTATTTTGTTTTCTCGGCAAAGAGTAATTGTTTGGTTTCGGATAAATCGTTAAAATTTTCTGTTTCTGGTACGGTTTCAATATCTAAAAATAAGATATTTTGTAGTTTTATTTTTTCTAACATAGCATTGTTATTTTTTATTCAAATATACTAAATATTTTGGTTTTAGTGGACATTGTAAATTTTAGTAGTCAAGAAACCAACTTAGATAGTCAGAGCTTTGTTTTAAGTGAAACTCTGACTTTAAATTAGATAATTTCATTTAAATCATTTCCAAAACCTGCTCTAAATCTGCAATTAAGTCGGTTGCATCTTCAATACCAACACTTAAACGAATAAGTGATTCGGTAATTCCAATTTTTAAGCGTTCAGGTTCTGGTATCGAAGCATGTGTCATGGTCGATGGATGGTTGGCTAAACTCTCTACACCACCAAGCGATTCTGCTAAAGTAAATACGTTTAAATTTTCTAATAATTTGAATGCTGCTGCTTGTGAATTGTCTTTTAGTTTAAAGGATAGCATTCCGCCAAAACTTCGCATTTGTTTTTTTGCAACTTCGTAGTTTGGATGTGATGTTAATCCAGGATAAAATACTTCTGCTACTTTTGGATGATTTTCTAAAAATGTAGCTACTTTCATGCCATTTTCTGAATGCCTTTCCATTCTAATAGCTAAGGTTTTTACACCACGAAGCGCTAAAAATGAATCCATAGGTCCAGTAATTGCTCCAGCTGCAAATTGAATAAATTTTAATTGCTGATGTAATGCATTATCATTAACCATTAAAGCTCCCATAACTAAATCGGAATGTCCACCAAGGTATTTTGTTGCTGAGTGCATTACAATATCAGCTCCTAAATCTAATGGATTGTGAATATATGGCGTTGCAAATGTATTATCTACCGCTGTTATTAAATTATTTTCTTTGGCAATTTTAGTAACTGCTTCAATATCGGTTACTTTTAATAATGGATTTGTTGGTGTTTCTAACCAAATCATTTTTGTGTTTTTGGTTATTGCTTTTGCTACATTTTCTGGATTATTCATATCTACGAAAGAGAATGTTAATCCATATTTTGAAAATATTTTAGTAAACATTCTGTATGTTCCACCATACAAATCATCGCCTGCAATAATATGATCGTTTGGACTAAAAAGTCTAATTACACAATCTATCGCTGCTAATCCTGAACCAAAAGCTAATCCGTGCTTTGCATTTTCAATGGCGGCAAAAGCATTTTCTAAAGCATCTCTTGTAGGATTTTCGCCTCTTGAATACTCATATCCTTTATGTTTTCCTGGACTTGATTGTGCATAGGTTGAGGTTTGATAAATAGGAACCATAACGGATCCTGTTGCTGGTTCGTGTTGTTGTTTTCCGTGAATTACTTTTGTGTTGAATTTCATATTTATTTACTGATATATTTTATACAAATATAATAATATAGAAGAATTGATATGTAATTTTATTTGGTAATTTATTACCAAGGACCATCTCTAGTTATATAAATAAATTTTTCTCCTTCTAATCGATAAGAACCTTTAAAGCCATTACACCAAATTCGGTTATTAGAATCTTCAAAAATATTAAAAACTACACTGCTTAATCCTTCTTTTTCTGAGTATGATTTTACTATTTTTCCGTTATAACAATAAACGCCAAAACCTTTAACACTAAACCAAATATTACCTTGTTTGTCTTCCATAAGAGACCAAACTTCTTTTCCTTTAGTAATTGGTATATTTTTAAATGTTTCTCCATCGTAATAACATAAGCCATTATGTGTGGTTCCAAACCAAATATTACCTTGTTTATCTTCTAATATTACATTGACATTATTATTACATAATCCGTCTTTTTCTGAAATATTGATTAAGGTTTTTCCATCATAAAAATATGCGCCTCCATTTGTACCAAACCATACTTTACCTTTAGTATCCACCATTATACTGTGTACAATCTTAGCACTTGTAACGCCTCTTGTATGATCTGGTTCTGCATCTGGAATTTTAAAATTAGTAAACTTTTCTCCATCAAATTTACTTACTCCTTGTAAAGTACCTATCCAAATTATTCCTTTTTTATCTACGGCTAAACTCCAAATATCGTTATTAATTAAGCCATTTTTTTCTGAATAATTTATAAAATGTTTTCCATCATATTTAGTTAAACCATCATGACCAATCCAAATATTCCCGTTGCTGTCTTCTACTATTGCTTTTACAGTAATTGAGTTACCTAAACTGTCTTTAATATCAAAATAGGTAAGATATTTGTCTTTTAGACAACATAATCCATTTTGAGAACCAAACCAAAGTAAGCTGTTTTTATCTTGTATCATTGTTCTAACAACACCACTTATTGGGTTTCCTTGTGGTTCGTCTGAATGTCTGTATATTTTAAATTCAGGTAAAAATTCTGTAGTGTAACTTATGCTATCTGCTACTATTTTTACGAGTTCATTACTTATCTTAACTTTTTCTTGACCTTTACAAGAAAAAAATAAAAATAATGGTAATAACCAAAGTAATTTACATGTACTATTCCATTGTTTAATCATATTTTTAAAATGTATTGTTTAACTCAATCTCTTAATCAATTTCCCAACAGTTAGACCTTGACCTACAATAGAGAATACAACAACGGTATAAGTCATTACTAAGAATAAATCTTTATGCATTGCATCGGTTAGACTTAAAGCCAATGCAATCGAAATTCCTCCTCGCAATCCTCCCCAAGTCATTAATGTATTGGTATTTTTTACAAAATCTAGTTTTTTAGAATAAAATTTAATTGGCAGTAATAAGGATAAATATCTTGCAAATAATATTGCAGGAATTGCCAAAATACCAGCTAAAAAATATTCCTTTTCAAAAGTTAATATTAAAAGTTCCATACCAATCATTACAAATAGTAACGTGTTTAAAAGAACGTCAATTAATTCCCAAAATTTATCTACGTACATTTCGGTTACTTTACTCATGGAACTTTCTCTAATGGTATCGTGTCCTACAATAAGACCAGCAACTACCATTGCTAATGGTGCAGAAATATGTAATTTTTGGGCTAATAAAGTTCCACCCATAACTGCTGCAACGGTAATAATAACTTCGGTATCGTAATCGTCTATAGATTTTAATAAAAGGTAAGTTCCGTAACCTAAAAAACCTCCTAAAACTAAACCACCACCAACTTCTTGTATAAATTCTAAGGCTGTATGTGCAATAGAAAAATGTTCCATTCCTTTACTTGCAATTCCAAAAATAGTAATAAATATTACCACACCAACACCATCATTAAATAAAGACTCTCCTACAATTTTAGTTTCTAATTGTTTTGGCGCACCAACTTTTTTGAGTATTCCTAAAACTGCAATTGGATCGGTTGGAGAGATTAATGCTCCAAATAATAAACAATAGATAAAATCTACATCTAAATGAATGACTTTTAATCCGTAAAAAACAAAAACACCAACTAAAAAGGTAGAAATAAATGTTCCTAAAGTTGCAAATGCTAATATTGGTTTACGTTGTATTTTTAATTGCTGAAAGTTGGTATGTAAAGCACCTGCAAATAGCATAAAACTTAGCATTCCATCTAATAAAACGGTTTTAAAATCGATATTACCAATTAGTTCTCGTTCTTTTTCTAATAAAGTTGCATCAAAATAACTCAATGCAAAAACCAACATGGTAAAGACAATAGTTATTAGCATTAAACCAATAGTATTTGGTAACTCTAAAAAGCGTACATTGATGTATCCAAAAAGTGCCGATAATACGATTAATACGGTTGCGATTAAATAAAAATCCATGTTATATAGTTTAGACCGAAAACGGTAGATTATTTTTAAAATTCAAAAATACACCAAATAAAAATAGTTTTTAATGGCTATAATATTTTTTTGATAGAAAGTATGATTCCAAAATGAATCCCTTCATGAAATAAATTAAATTGTAAAGCTTCTTCTACACTTTTTAAAGTAATACCGACACTTGTTGTGTATGGATTATACGTTTTAAACGTACCATTTTTTAAATCTTTTTTCGTTTGTTTAATTGCTGGAATTAATTGGGTTTTAATTTCGTTAATTTCTTCTATTGTTACCGTTATTTTAGGTAAAGAGCCTTTGCCATATATTTTTACAAATTTTTTATCGACCGACAAATCCAATCCAGACAAACCATAACTCAACATTTGTTCTGTAATTAATATATGTCCGAGATTCCATAAAATATTATTTTTAAAACCTTTTGGGATAAAACAAAGTTGTTCTGGAGTTAAATTTTCTAGTAAATATAATAAACGTGTTCTAGTAAAATTAGTAGCTTGAAAAATCATATATTTTTAATTTGTATAAAAATACTAGTTTATTTACTGTTTTACGCATTTTATTTTGATATAATTATTACAGTATGGGTAAAATATTGGATAATAATGATATTTTCTTTATTTTTGATTGAAAATAATACAGTATAATTTCTAATTCAAAAATATGATTAAAGGTTTATATGAAACCCATTTATTTGTTGAAAACTTAGAACGTTCCATTCGTTTTTATGAAAAAATTTTAGGCCTACAATTGTGTTATTACGAAGAAGAACGAAAGGCAGCATTTTTTTGGATCGGAGATAAACCAAAAGAATACATGCTAGGTTTATGGGAAAAACCAAAGAGCGAAATTGATGTAAGACATTTTGCGTTTACTTGCGATAAAGAATTTATATTACACGATGCTATTCCATTTTTTAAAAAGCACCGTTTAAAATTTCGAAATTTTTTAAAAGACGATACCGAAAGACCGATGGTTTTTGCTTGGATGCCAGCATTATCTATTTATTTTGATGATCCAGATGGACATTCTTTAGAATTTATAGCCATTTTAGATGGTAAATCTAGACCAGAATTAGGCGTTGTTTCTTACGAAGAATGGATTAACTTAAATGAAAAGTAAATGATACAAATTAGTACAGATACATCTAAATTAGATGTAAATTATATCCATCAATTTTTAAATTCAAGTTATTGGGCAAAAGGTAGAACTTTAAAAGAAGTAGAAAGTACAATAGAAAACTCTTTGTGTTTTGCGGCTTATTTGAATGATAAACAAATCGGTTTTGCAAGAATTGTAACCGATAAAGCGATTTTTTCTTACCTCATGGATTTTTTTATTGATGAAAAACACCAAGGTAAAAAATACGGACAATATTTCTTTTCAGAAATATATAAACATTCGGATTTAATACATGTTAAAAAGCATTATTTGCATACAAAAGATGCACAGAATTTTTACAAAAAATTTGGTTTTGAAATTTACAAAACACCAAATAGATGTATGCTTAAAATTGTAAGATAGATTTCACGTTAAAAGATTACAGGCCATTAAAGCGAGATACCATCTATCCAAAAATAGTTAAGCGAAAAAAAATCAGAAGAAATACAGCCATTAAACCTGTTATTGG
>Ga0256840_1002097_pt1 | contig 17876 bp, 15 predicted proteins | sample 355202metaG_FD_185969 | JGI IMG/M metagenome (GOLD analysis project Ga0256840, IMG submission 185969) | Hydrothermal vent microbial communities from Mid Atlantic Ridge, Atlantic Ocean - 355-202 | ecosystem: Environmental > Aquatic > Marine > Hydrothermal vents | place: Atlantic Ocean: Mid... | reverse complement strand
TCCATAATAATCCTTTTCAAAACAGACTCTTCCGAGTAGTATTGCTGGATTAATACCGAATTTTTTTCCTAATTCAATTATTTTTTCATCATTTAGAGGTAAATAATTATTTAAAATTTCATTCCAGATGCTAAGTGATATAAGTTTACATTGAGCAAAATTATCAGCTTCCTTTTCAGCAATACTTTTATTCTTGACTCTATAAATATCAATATATTCTGCATCCTTATTTTTAGATAAATGTTTTGCTATATGACCTATTTCGTGCATTATAGTAAAAGCAAAATTATCAATTCTTGTGTGCCTCAAAGTAATTGCAATTGCAGGATTGTTTTCTGACCAAAATGAATAACCGTCAATTGGTGTTTTTTCTAGTTTAGGGATTGAGACAAACTTAATTCCATACTGATTTAATATCTTTTTTGTTTCAATTACCGTATTTTTATTTTCATAAAACACTTTATTGAGTTGAATACATAACCGGTCTATATTCTCAAAATAAAAAGTGTTAACTTCTTGTTTTGAAGCTTCAAATGAAGCTAGAGAAGTCCAAGCAAACAAATTTTTTTCATCAATTTGAAGTTTATTAGACTTTCTAAAAAACGCAAATTTATTTTCTGCTACAGAATTAATTAATCCGTCTATTGATTTTACATTATATATTGAGAATATTGTGTTAATATCTTGTTTTAATGAATCTGTTAGATACTTATGCTTTTTAAAATATTTTACCGGAACATACTCTTTAATTATATCCCAAACTTCAATGTTTTTAATTTTTTCAATATTCTTTTCTTTAATTCTTGCTTTATCAATCTCAAATTGGGTTTGAAATTTCATCCAATAATTAGCAGGAATTTTAAATATTTTTTCTAAAATAATAGCATAATCTGCTGTAAGAGGTCTTTTGCCTTTTATTATTTCGTTTAAAAATGAAGCTTTAACACCAAGCTCTTTAGCTAAGTCTTTTTGGTTAATATCTTCACGAGCATCTAATTCATCTTTTATTAGAACACCCGGATGAGTAGCTTCAAATGGAATTATGTTGTTATTTTGTGTTGCCATATCTTTTCTATTTGTAGTGATTACTTAATTCAATTATCGAACAAATCGTAATACAGTTGGGTTCTTCTCCTTCTATTGACGAAATAAATTCTATCCGATATTTTTGGTTAACCCTTACTGATTCAATTCCTTTTTTGTCTCCAATTAATTTTTCATAATTTAAACTTTTAAAAACATACAAGTCTTCTATTTTTTCAGCAACTCGTAACTTGTCAATTGTATTTTTATATTTTCTGATAATAACTTTCTGAAAGCGATACTTTTTATTTTTCGCCTTACCTTCTTCATAAAGCTGTTTTAAATATTCCTTTTCAAATTTTATTACCATAAACAAATATGTCTTTCATATTGCAAAGATATATAAATATATATAATTATTCACTTTTTTAGTGAATTATTTTTATATTTTAATCTAACTTCAAGATTAACTTTAATTATCAGTAGCTTACTCAATTTAAAATTTTTCGTTTTTTTCTTTCCGTTAAAAAAATATTAAACGTAAGTATTTCGGTAGGATGATTTTTTGGAAACAAGTGGATAAAATCAATAAAAAACGTTAAATAACTTCTTTTTAACATAACAATCTATTTTAAAGTCCGTAACAAATTTTTAGTGCTTTCTTGTGATGGTCTTGGTGCATTTGCATTTACTATTTTTCCCTCCTTATCAATTAAAATAAAACGCGGAATGCCACGTATACCGTATTTTTTGATAAAATCGGATTGCCAGCCGTTATCGGCAAACAATTGAATGCCACCAAGTTTATTCTTTTTAACAAAATTACGCCATTTTTCTTTTGCTTTATCCCAAGAGCCGCCATTTCTGCGAGCATCATCAACCGAAATACTTACAAATTTAATTGGTTTACCTTTAAATTCTTCTTCTAATTTTTTTAAAAACGGAATTTGTTGTTTGCAAGGACCACACCATGTTGCCCAAACATCGATAAATACATGATTTCCGCGTAAATCTTTTAAAGATGTTTTTCCTCCTTTATAGTTTTCAAAAGTAAAATCTGGTGACGGATTACCTGTTGCAATAGTTTGAACAGATGTATGATTTTGTTTATAAGCCATTTCCATATTAGAAATAATACGGTCATATTCTTTTTTATATCTTGTCTTAATTACCGAATCAATTTTTATGTCTGTCAATAATTCGGCTGTTTTATTTTTGTAAAATTCGATTTTCTTTTTAAAATTTTGCGGATTTAAAGCGTATAATTTTTTTGTGTTATAAAAATTATTTTCGCGTTCAAACTTATTTTTTTTTGCAAGAAATGTATTTGTTGCAGCTCCTTTTCCTTTAAACTCCAAAAGTTTTTGTGGATCTTGATAATCGTATAATATATTTAAGTTATCGCCTCCGTTAAGGTATAAATAAATCTTATTTTTACCATCATACAAGGTATAAAAACCTTTGTTTTTTAATTTAAAGGTTTTAGAAAAAGTACCGTCTGGATTTACTAGAATAATTTCTTTATTTCCACGACCGATTACTTCAACCGTATTTTCCTTTTTGTGTGCTATTAATCCGCTTATTTTAACCGAATCCTTAGGTATAATTTCTTCTTTTTCTGTTTTACAAGAAACAATAAATAAGATTACCGAGAGCAACAATAGTATTTTTTTCATTTTTCTATTTTTATTAAAATTAATTTTCTTTTTAAAACTAAAAAAGCCATCTAATACAGACAGCTTTTTTAGTTGTAATTGTGTGTTTATAGTAATTTGTTCAATTCTTCTTTTATTTTAGAACTACTTGGTCTTGGAGCATCGGCATCTACAACAACACCGTTTTTATCGATAATAATAAAACGCGGAATACTACGTACTCTAAAAGCTTTGATGAAATCAGAATTCCAAGCATTATCAGCAAATAATTGAATTCCGCCCATTTTTTTATCGGCAATCATTTGTTTCCAACCTTTTTTTGCCGCTTCTTTAGAATTATTAGGATAACCTCTACCTTCATCAACTGAAATACTAACAAAAGCAATATTTTTTCCTTCATATTCTTTTTCCAATTCTTTTAAAGCAGGAATTTCAGCTTTACAAGGACCACACCAAGTTGCCCAAATATCCATATAAATATTCTTACCTTTTAAATCTTTTAAAGAGATCTTTTTTCCGGAAACACTTTCGTAATTTACAAATTTAGGTGCAGGTTTACCTACCAAATCAGCAAATTGAGCTTTTCTTGCTTGACGTTGTTTGTATGCACCTTTAATGCCTTGTTTAAAACCTGCCAATCCTTTCTTTTCATTAGCAATTAATAAAGAATCAACGCCTTTTTCATTTTGAGCGATAAAATCTTTTAATTTGGTTTCAATTTTATCAACTTCTTGATCAAATTCTTTTTCGTCTTTATCAAATAAATCTCCTGTAAATAATTTTTCTTGAAACAATGTTTTTTTAGCTAAATAATTATTGGTTTCAGCTCCTTTTCCTTCGAAAGTTAAGCTTTCATCAAATTCTTTATCATCTAAATTCACTTTTACATCGTAACCGTTTTTTAGAAAGAGAGTGGCATATTCATTTCCGTCAAACAATTGAAACATCGTCTGTCCTGACGGTACTTTTAATGTATCTTTAAAAGTACCATCTTCGTTTAATTTTATTTTTTTAAGGTAATTTCTTCCTTTAATTACAATTTCGTTACCTGAGTGATTTTTAATTTTCCCTTGTAAGGTTACGTAATCTTTTACTTCTTCTTTTTTACAAGATGTAAAAGAAATTACAAATAATAATGCTAAAAGTTTAAAAGTTGTATTCATAATGTTTTTTTAGTTAGAAAATGAGCAACAAATATAATTAATTCTAACAAATAACTTTCTCTATTTTAATATTTATTTTCTTGTATAATCCGATAAGTTTATAGACTTTTGATGAAAATTTGTATTTATGGAACACAAAATTACTTCGGTTAAAAACCCTTTGATCAAAAAGGTGCTTCTATTAAAGGAAAAATCGAAAACACGAAGACTGGAAAATCGCTTTATCATTGAAGGTTTACGTGAATTAAGCCTCGCCGTAAAAGCAAATTATACAATTGAAATGATTTTGTTTTATCCGGAATTAATTTCAAAAGAAGAACTTGAAGGCATCTTTTCGCCCTCCAATTTAATTGAAATATCTAAACCGGTTTTTACAAAATTAGCACATCGTTCTACAACCGAAGGTATTATTGCTATTGCAAAAACAAAAGATCACAGTTTAAATTTGATTAGATTTCACTCTGAAAATCCGCTTTTATTAGTTGCCGAAGCTCCTGAAAAACCCGGAAACATTGGTGCTATTTTACGAACTGCAGATGCAGCAGGAATCGATGCGGTTTTAATTGCTAATCCGAAAACAGATTTATACAATCCAAATATCATCCGTTCTAGCGTTGGATGTATTTTTACCAATACAATTGGTGTTGGTTCTACCTCCGAAATTTTAACCTTTTTAAAACAGCAAAACATCACAATTTACGCGGCTGCTTTGCATAAAGAATCCGAAAAATATACCAATCAAGATTACACCAAAGCAAGTGCTATTGTTGTAGGCACAGAAGCAACAGGTCTAAGCAACAGTTGGTTGCAAAACAACAAAAAAATAATCATACCAATGCGTGGTGTTATCGACTCGTTAAACGTATCGGTATCGGCTTCCGTAATTTTATTTGAAGCAGTAAGGCAACGCGATTTAAACTAAATAAAGATGACTCCGAAACTATTATTTTATTTTATAATTGGTATTTTAATTTTACAATTTTTACTGGAAAGCATACTTGATTTTTTAAATGCAAAACATTTTGACGATCCAATTCCTAAAGAATTAAAAGATGTTTACAATAAGGAGGAATACCATAAATCACAAAACTATAAAAAGGAAAATTCCAAATTTGATTTTTTCAGTTCCCTTGTATCTGTCATTTTAACCATTGCTTTTTTCTTTTTTAAAGGATTTGCTTATGTAGATGCTTTTGCTAGGCAATTTTCGGATAATGAAATTGTTTTAACATTGCTTTTCTTTGGTATTATTTTATTGGCAAGCAGTCTTATTTCACTTCCTTTTGACTATTACCACACTTTTGTTATTGAAGAAAAATACGGATTTAACAAAATGGATAAAAAAACATTTTGGTTGGATAAAATAAAAAATGCTTTTTTAAGTATTCTTATCGGAGGAATTTTACTCTCTATTATCGTTTGGTTTTATCAAAAAACAGGAAAAAACTTTTGGATTTACGCCACTGTTTTGGTCGCATTATTCTCTGTATTTATGACTTTGTTTTATAGCAGTTTAATTGTTCCATTGTTTAATAAACAAACTCCTTTAAAAGATGGTGAACTTAAACAAGCGATTTCAGAATTTGCAAAAAAAACAGGTTTTAAACTCGATAATATTTACGTTATCGACGGCTCTAAACGTTCGACCAAAGCTAATGCTTATTTTAGTGGATTTGGTGCTAAAAAAAGAATTGTTTTATTCGATACCTTAATAAAGGATTTAAATACCAATGAAATTGTTGCCGTTTTGGCACACGAAATAGGACATTATAAAAAGAAACACGTTTTTATAAATATGTTGCTCTCTATATTACTTACCGGTTTAACCTTATACCTTCTTTCTTTAATGGTAGATAATTCAATTTTATCGGAAGCTCTTTCGGTTAAAAAACCAAGTTTTCATATTGGTTTGATTGCTTTTGGCGTATTATACACACCTATTTCGGTAATAACTGAAATGATAATGAACCTTATTTCCAGAAAAATGGAATACCAAGCCGATGATTTTGCTAAAAAACATTTTAATGCAACGGATTTAATTTCTTCCTTAAAGAAATTATCCAAAAATAGTCTGAGTAATCTCACGCCTCATAAAACTTATGTTTTTTTTAACTACTCACATCCTACTCTTTTTCAACGAGTTAAAAATTTACTTCAAGTTTAAATTAAATTTCATTAAAAAAAGTAAGAAAAACAGGCTTAAAATTTAAAAAAAATTATACTTTTATTCTATGGCTTATACAGCAACAATAGAAGAGGAAAAGAAAGAAATTGCAAGACGTTATAAGGATTTAATAAAAGATTCTTATGAAACGCTTACTGCGGATGATAAAAAATTAATCCGTAAAGCATTTGATTTGGCTGCTGATGCTCATAAAGACCAAAGACGTAAAACCGGAGAACCTTATATTTTTCATCCAATTGCTGTTGCCAAAATTGTAGGAAACGATATCGGACTTGGAGCTACATCTATTGCCGCTGCTCTTTTACACGATGTAGTAGAAGATACCGAATATACTATTAATGATATCGAACAATTATTTGGTGAAATCATTGCCAGAATTGTTAATGGGTTAACCAAAATATCACATTTAAAAAAGGATAGTATTCCTTCCATTCAGGCAGAAAATTACCGGAAATTATTACTCACTTTAAATGATGATATAAGGGTGATTTTAATAAAAATTGCAGATCGCTTGCACAATATGCAAACAATGGATGCAATGCCTCAACACAAACAAGTGCGTATAGCAAGTGAAACTTTATATATTTATGCACCACTTGCCCACAGATTAGGGTTGTATAATATTAAAACACAACTAGAAGATTTAGGTCTAAAATATACCGAACCGGAAGTCTATAACGACATCAAAAACAAAATTACCCAAAGTAAAGAAGAGCAAGATATATATATTAGAACCTTTATAAAAGAATTAAAAAAGTTATTAGAAAAAGGAACTGATTTTGAATATGAAATCATAGGAAGACCAAAATCCATTTATTCCATACGCAGAAAAATGCGTAACCAAGGAGTTTCCTTTGATGAGGTTTATGATAAATTTGCCATTAGAATAATCTATAAAACAAAACCAGGTGAAGAAAAAGTTACCGCTTGGAAAATATATTCATTAATAACCGATAAATTCAGACCAAATCCCGAACGGCTAAGAGATTGGATTAGCACGCCCAAAACAACCGGTTATGAAGCACTTCATACCACTGTTATGGGATTAAAAGGACGATGGGTGGAGATACAAATTCGTTCGGAACGGATGAATGAAATAGCCGAAAAAGGATATGCAGCTCATTTTAAATACAAACACGGTGATCAAAATGAAAGCGGTTTAGAAAATTGGCTGAATAAATTAAAAGAAACACTCGAAAACCAAGATACTAATGCCATAGATTTTGTTGAACAATTCAAATTAAATCTTTACGCAAAAGACATCTATGTTTTTACACCAAACGGTGATATTAAATCTTTACCAAAAGGAGCAACAGCCTTAGATTTTGCTTTTTCCATTCATACAGATATCGGACTTACTTGCCGTGGAGCAAAAGTAAATGGTAAAATTGTACCCTTAAGCTATGTTCTAAAAAGTGCTGATCAAGTAGAAATTATTACTTCGAAAAACCAAAAACCTAAATCCAGTTGGTTAGATTTTGTGGTAACAGCAAGTGCTCGTTCTAAAATAAAAAATGCTCTTAAAGAAGATCAAAAAGAAATTGCAAATCAAGGAAAAGAATTGTTAATGCGTAAATTACGACATATTAAAATTCCTTTTAATGAACAGACTGTAAATGAATTGGTTAATTTTTTTAACCTCAAAACAAGCCTGGATTTATTTGTTCGCTTTGGAAACGGTACTATTGAAAATGCAGAACTCAAAAAATTTGCTGCACAACGGAGTAATTCTTTCTTAAATTTCTTCAAATCAAAAATTAGAAAAAAACAGATAAGCCCAAATCTAAATAAAGAAGAAACATCTACCAATTACGACATGCTTGTATTTGGTAAAGGTGAAGAAAAACTGGAATACAAAAAAGCTAAATGCTGCGATCCAATTCCCGGCGACAAGGTTTTTGGATTTATTACAATTAACGAAGGTATTAAAATTCACAAATATACCTGTCCAAATGCCGTTGCATTACAAGCAAATTACGCTTATAGAATATTACCTGCAAAATGGATTGATTCTTCACAACAAGAACATAAAGTTTCGTTACTATTAAAAGGAATTGATCGTGACGGTTTAGTAGGTGAAGTATCTAACGTAATAGCCCAAAACAAAAAAGTTAAATTATATAACATTAATATTGCCGGAGATGACGGTTATTTTGAAGGGATTATAACTGTGAGTATCCAAAATAAAAAACATTTAAACACACTAATTAATTCCCTTAAAAAAATTGAAGGAATCGATAAAATAAGTCGCTTGGATTAATTGCGTGTTTTTTTCATTATAATAGAAACCATTTCCACATCACCATCTATTGGAGGATTTATTTTAGATATGGCTACTTTTGCTTTTTTTACCATAGTACTTTCTGATAAAATCCGCTCTAAAATTCTATTGGCAACTGTTTCTAATAATTTAGAACGTATTGCCATTTCTTCTTCGATAACTTTATTTAAAAAAACATAATCAACAGTATCTTGTAGATTATCGGTTTTAGCAGATTTAGACAAATCGGCATGCACAACTAAATCCACTCTATAATCCGAACCGATATGACCTTCCTCAATCAAACAACCGTGATAAGCATAAACTCTAATATTTTGTAACTTGATTTTCCCCATTGTAATTCTCTATTTTATTTACGACAAATTTTTTATACATTTACATCATAAAAATACAACTATTCTATGAAAGTTCGCGAAAAATTTATCTTAATTTCTTTTATTACCATTTTATTTACTTTTATCATTTCTTATTTTTGGAAACCTTTTATTTGGAGCTTTTTACTAACGGCACCTCTTATCCTTATGGGAATTTTTGATATTCTACAAAAAAAACATACAATTAGAAGAAATTTTCCGGTAATCGGCAGATTACGTTATGTATTAGAATCTATTAGACCGGAAATAAGCCAATATTTTGTAGAAACCGATACTAGTGGAAGACCTCTTAATCGCATATTTAGATCTTTGGTTTACCAACGTGCAAAGAATGTAAATGACACAGAACCATTTGGAACACAAATGAATGTCTATCGTTCGGGTTACGAATGGATGGATCATTCGATGTACGCTATTAATAAAAAAATTACCAATTTCCCAAAAATAAAAATCGGCGGTAATGATTGCAAACAACCTTATGAAAGTTGTGTGCTTAATATTTCTGCAATGAGTTTTGGTTCGCTTAGTAAAAATGCCGTTATGGCAATGAATAAAGGAGCAAAACTTGGTGGATTTGCTCAAAATACCGGTGAAGGTGGTCTTAGTCCGTATCACTTAAAATTCGGTGGTGATATCATTTGGCAAATTGGCACCGGTTATTTTGGTTGCCGAAACGATGATGGGACCTTTAATGCCAAATCTTTTACCGAAAATGCCAACAAACCGGAAGTAAAAATGATTGAAATAAAAATTTCACAAGGTGCAAAACCCGGACATGGTGGTATTTTACCAGCAATTAAAAACACTCCGGAAATTGCCAAAATAAGACATATAAAACCACATATAGATGTTCTATCTCCTCCTTCTCATAGTGCGTTTAGCAATCCAATTGAATTGATGTATTTTATAAAAAAACTCCGTGAATTAAGTAACGGAAAACCTGTTGGTTTTAAACTTTGTGTAGGAAAAAAACAAGAATTTATCGACATTTGTAAAGCAATGATTGAAACCGGTATAAAACCAGATTATATTGCTGTTGATGGTGGCGAAGGTGGCACGGGTGCTGCTCCGGTTGAATTTACCAATTCCATTGGAATGCCTTTACGTGAAGGATTGGTTTTTGTTCATGATACGTTGGTTGGCTTTAATTTAAAAGACGAAATTAAATTAATGGCTTCCGGTAAAATAATTTCCGGTTTTCATATGGCAAGAGCAATGGCTCTAGGTGCTGATATCTGTTATAGTGCGAGAGCAATGATGCTTTCGGTTGGATGCATCCAAGCATTACAATGTAATAATAATACTTGTCCTGTTGGAGTCGCAACACAAAACAAATCTCTTATGAAAGGTTTAGATATTGAGGACAAAGGACAACGAGTAGCTAATTTTCATCATGCTACTGTACATAGCTTTTTAGAGTTACTCCACGCTGCCGGATTAGAAGATCCTAAAGATATTTCAAGAAAACATATTAATCGTAGAATAAGTATGCATAAAATAGCAAAATATAGTGAAATTTATCCGGGATTAATTAAAGGTTGCCTGTTGCAGAAAAAAACCAGACCATTAGAATACCAACAATATTTTGAAGAAGAGAATATGTTAGTCACAAACTAGAAAACGAAAGGAATCAAACGATACGTTTGTTTTTTATATTGTATGTATTCTGCTCCAAATTTTTGTTCTAAAAAACGCTCTTCCATTTCTATTTTCATTAATAAAACAAATGTTAATATAAAGAATAGTAGTAAACGAACAAATGTAAAATGACCAATCACAGCGGCACCAAAAAATAGAATAATTCCTATATACATCGGATTTCTAATAATTTTATATGGTCCTTTTTTGTTTAAATTGGCATTTTCTTTGACTTCCGGTTGGATATTAAACTTACCAAATTGCATGACAAGAAGTCCCCATAAGGCAATAATCAAAGCAATAATTTGAATAATTAACAATATAGGTTTGCTTTGAAAACTACCATCTAAAACAAAAAATCCCATAATGGCAAATTGTAAAAAAACGAGTATTTTTGATTTCTGAGACATCGATTGATTTAAAATCGCAAGGTAAAATTTATTTGCTAAAAAATTGTAAATTTGTAGCTTAATAATCATCTTATGAAAAAATATTTATCACTTCTCTTAATCTTATTTTTATTTTCTTGTAATAAAGATGACCATAAAATTAAGGTTACCTTTCTTCAATTAAATGATGTCTATGAAATTGCTCCTTTAGAAGGTGGTAAAGTTGGCGGAATGGCAAGAGCCGAAACCATCCATAAAAAATTACTAAAAGAAAATCCCAATACATTTATGGTAATGGCAGGTGATTTTTTAAATCCGTCGCTAATAGGTACAATCAAGGTAAATGGCGAACGTGTTAGAGGTAAACAAATGATTGAAGTGATGAATGCCATGGATTTTGATTTGGTTGGCTTTGGTAACCACGAATTTGATTTAAAATACAAAGATCTTCAAAAAAGACTTGATGAATCTAAGTTTCAGTGGATTTCAACTAATGCACAACACCGCTTAGACAGTAGTAAAGTTGTTCCTTTTTACACAAAAAAACAAGAAAAACAATTAAATATTCCTAATACATATATTAAAGAATTTAAAGATGCAGACGGAACAGTTTTAAAAATTGGTTTTATTGGACCAACAATCAATTCCAATCCAAAAGATTATGTTGACTATGGTGATTTTTATGAAGACTCCAAACGTGCTTACAAGCAATTAAAAGATAAAGTTGATATCGTTATCGGTTTAACACATTTACAACAAAATCAAGATGAAATGATTTTAAAAATGTTACCTGAAATCCCTTTAATTATGGGAGGACATGAACATACAAACAGATTAGTTCCCGTTGGAAACGGTAAAATTGCAAAAGCAGATGCCAATGCTAAAACCGTATATGTACACAGATTAACTTATGATACAAAATCAAAAAAATTAGACATTGTGTCTGAATTGGTTCCTATTACAAACAAAGTAAAAGAAGATAAAACCGTTGCTAGAATTGTACAGAAATGGGTAAATTTACTAGATGACAAAATCAAAACATTTATAAAAAATCCGGATGAAATTATCTACATAGCTAAAGAGCCTCTAGACGGAAGAGATACACCAATTAGAAGTATCCAAACCAATTTAGGGAAAATTATTGCTCGCTCTATGGCGTACGGTTATAACGATAAAGTAGATGCTGCATTGGTAAATGGTGGCTCAATTCGTATAGATGATGAATTGCAAGGCGATATTACAGCTATTGATATTTTTAGAGTTTTGCCTTACGGCGGAAGTGTTTTAAACGTTAAAATTAAAGGTGATTTATTAGAAAAAGTACTCCAATACGGAAAATTAAAAGCCGGAAACGGAGCATATCTACAACGCTATAATGCGAATTTTGATAAAGATAAAAAACAATGGCTTATAAATGGGAAACCAATACAAAAAAACAAAATTTACACCGTTGCTTTTAGCGATTATCTGCTAAAAGGCTACGATATTCCGTTTTTAAAACCGGATAATAAAAGTGTTATTTCCGTTTACCATCCTAAAGAAAATGAGATGAGTAGCGATATAAGAAAAAGTGTGATTAATTATTTAAAAACAAAATAAAATGAAATTATTTTTAACTGTTATCTTAATATTTATAAAGATCCTATTATTTTCTCAAGAAATTAAAATCAGTATTGATCCAATAAAAATATCACTTAGTAATTCTAATGATTTCTCTCCTTCTATTTATAAAGATGGAATACTTTTTCTATCTGACAGAAAATCAAAATATCCTTTTTATGATTTATATTATTATGATAATAAAAAATTAGTTAAAATAAAATCAGATCCTTCTTGGAACGTCGGTCAAGCTTTTTATGATAAAAAAAATGATGAACTCTACGTCGTTAAAAATAATACCAGAAAACATTATGAAAATAGTGTTATTATGAAAAATAATCTTGCTGTTTTTAAAGCTCGTCTAATCAAAAATAAATTGAAAATTGGTAAAAAATTAAGTTTTTGTAAACCCAAATTTTCTTATAGCTACCCCTCTATTTTTGATGATAAAATGATAATATTAACCAATGACTTTTCGGAAACTAAAGAAAGCTTATACCAATTAGTTGAAATGAAGAAGGTTAATGGTAAATGGGTAAAAAATAAAATTATCATCAGTGAAGCAACACCCATGGTTGGTGCTTTTTACCTGAATAAAAATAATATAATATTTAGTTCTAAAAGAAAAGGTGGCAAAGGAGGCCTTGACTTATATATAATTACCAAAAACAATAAAGAACAATGGTCAAACCCTATAAATTTGGATATTTTTAATTCTGAATTTGATGATTTTGATCTAATTTTTACCGAAAAAAATAAAGGCTATTTTTCTTCGAATAGAATAGATAATAAAGATCATATTTTTAAATTCGCAATTGAAAAAAAATAAAATGCAAATAGATATTATTTCGGTAATTCCGGAACTTATGGAAAGTTTTTTTAAACATTCCATCGTTCAAAGAGCAATCGATAAAAATTTAGTAACCATAAAACTACATCACCTAAGAGATTATGCAATAAATGATTATGGTAAAATTGATGATGCACCGTTTGGCGGTGGTGCCGGAATGGTTTTAATGATTGAACCTATTGATAAAATAATTTCCAAACTAAAACAAGAAAGAGATTATGATGAAATTATTTATATGACGCCGGATGCTCCTGTATTTAATCAGAAAACAGCAAATACTTTATCACTCCATCAAAACATTATCATCCTAGCCGGACATTACAAAGGAGTGGATCAACGTGTACGCGATTTATTTATTACCAAAGAAATTTCCATTGGTGATTTTGTTTTAAGTGGAGGCGAATTACCTGCAGCAGTAGTAACTGATGCTATTGTTCGTTTAATTCCGGGTGTTTTAGGCGATGAAACCTCAGCTTTAACCGATTCTTTTCAAGATAATTTATTAGCTCCCGAAGTCTATACCAGGCCTGCAATTTATAAAGGGAAAGAAATACCCGAAATCTTACGCTCCGGAAATTTTAAAAAAATTGATGCATGGCGAGAACAAAATGCTCTGGAAAGAACCAAAAAAATAAGACCGGATTTATTAGAAAGCTAATCTATCTCCTGAGAAATTCGCGTACGCAATTGACGTTTGTAATCATCTTCTAACCATTTTACATAGTTACGCGTATTTTTTATAATACAGAATGAATATTGTTTTACACGATGTTTAATATCATCATCTAATAATTTCATTAAAGTCCATGCATCATAAACATCTTCTGAGTTTTCTACACAAATTTTAACATGTTGATTTAATGAATTATCTAACGCTGTTTTCGATTTTAATCCTAGTTTGGTAACTCGATCATACTCTTTTTTAATGTCAAAAGAAACATCCTCAGAATTAGGAAATTGTTTTCTAATTTCTTCCGGCATCTGATAAACAAAACTACGTTCTAAATCTTCATCATTAGCAATATTTTCTAAGAAATAATTTGGAGCTCTAAAAATTTGTTGCCAATCAATACTATCTGTCCAAGGACCAAAACGGGCAATATTATTTCCTAAATCAATTAAATTAAATGTTTTTTTATCTCCAATCACACGAGAACCACGACCAATCATCTGAAAATATAATGCTAATGATTTTGTAGCACGATTCATAATAATTGTTTCAATAGTAGGCTCATCAAAACCTGTGGTTAAAATTCCAACGGAAGTTAAAATTGCATCAGGCGTATTTTTAAACCACTCCAAAATTTCTTTTCGTTCTTGTTTACCAACAGTACTGTCTAAATTTCTAACATTATATCCTGCCTCTTTAAACGTATCATAAACATACCACGATGTACGAATACCGTTATTAAAAATTAATGTTTTTTTACCCTTACCTACTTGTTCATAAGCAGATAAAAGTTTGGATTGCATTTGATTTTGAATGTATAATTCCTCTGAAGATTTAACGGTATAATCACCATTCATCCCAACTTTTAAAGAAGTTAATCCTACATTAAAAGTATGCGGAATCGCTTTTGCTAAAAAACCGTTTTCAATTAAATTAGATATTGATTCACCAACTAAAAGCTCGTGATAAATATCTTTCATTGGTGTTTCTATATTTGAGCTTAACGGAGTTGCTGTAACACCAAGAATAAAGTTTTTCTCAAAATACTTAAACAGTTTTCTAAACGAATTATAGTGTGCTTCATCGATGATGACCAAACCAATATTTTTTAACTCAAATTTTTCTTCTTTTAAACGGTTATTTAGCGTTTCAACCATTGCCACAAAACACATATAATCATCTTGATCCGGCAAATCTTTCACCTCACTGTTAATTACTTTGTTTGGCACGTGAAACTCCGTTAACATCTTAGAAGTTTGTTTGTATAACTCTACACGATGCGTTAAAATCAATACTTTTTTATTGGTTTTCTCAATATAACGCCGTGCTATTTCCGAAAAAATCACTGTTTTACCTCCACCTGTTGGCAATTGGTAAACCATATTATAATATTCAGGTAATTCATCTATTTTATTTAAAATAGCATTAATAGCATTTTCTTGATAAGCATAAAGAGTTTTGGTTGTTTTTTTTGCTATTGAATTTGCCATTTTTATAGAGTATTTTGTTAATTTGAGAATTGCAAAGATACGTCCTTTTACAAGTTTTAAAAGAATAAAACAGTTCTTTTTTTGTTAAACTTGTAATATTTTAATAATCTGAGGACTTTTATATACAAAAAAACAACTAAAAATAGTTAACAATTAAAGATTTAACAAATACATTTCGGTATTTGGACCTTCATTAAATAATAAATCCAAAATGCTTAAATTTGGTATAAATCCGTGTTTTTCATGAAAAACTTGTGTGTATTTTGGTAAATTAAGCGATATTTCTTTTTTAGCATTTACCAAATAACGAAAATCATTATCTATCTCTTTATGATATTCAGAAGTTAATTGAAATGGAATATCTATCTGTAATACTTCATTAATTATCGAAAATATAGAAATATTTAAGTCAAGTAAATATTTTTTTTGTTCCATAAAAACCGGCATCAATTCATCAATATAAAATTCGAAAAAAGGAGAAGATTTATAAGCCGAAATCAAAGATTTTACATGTTCTTTTTGCCAATTAGCACTGTAATTTATTAAGATATCTTTTGTTTTTTGCTTTCCGGACACTTTGGTTACCGGCACATTTAGTAACTGTTTTCCGTTGGCTCCATAGATGAAACAACGATTGCGATAGGTTTGTTTTTGATAGTTATCTTCTACCTCAAAAACTACCTTTCTACTTTGCAACATTTTTGCATATTGGTAAATTGTAGGGAAATAAGTTGGGTGAAAAACAGGAAGTTCTACCATTATAAATACACCAATTAAGCTGATTTTTTCTTTTTATACTGCTTGTACCCAAAATAAAGCACTAATCCCAAACCGAAAACCCAAAGATAAGACACCGGTTTTCCACTACCGCCAACTGTGGTGAACCAACGTTCGAAACGCGGTTTTTTACCATCCCAGCTCATCCAGATAAACACCGGTTTACCAACCACATGATCAAAAGGAACATATCCCCAATATCTGGCATCTAACGAATTTTGTCTATTATCACCCATCATCCAATAATAATCTTGTTTAAAGGTATATTTATTGGTCTTTTTGCCATTGATGTAATATTCATTTCCATTTTCGGCAAAACTCACACCTTCGTAACGTTTTAATAAATCGCGATAAAACGGAATTGTTTTTTCATTTAAAGTTACTGTTTCGCCTTTTTTAGGCATGTAAATAGGTCCGTAATTATCAATAGACCAAGGATATTGTGCATCGTGTGGAAAAATAGATTTATCAAATCTGCCTTTTGGCGTAATTTGTTTTTCCAAACTCAAAACATTTGGATTATTTTTAATTCGTTTAGCCAAATCATCATCCAAATTTACATAAATACTACCATCACCACCACGCCTTGCTTCTTTAATTTTATAGGTTTGCAATAAAGTATTTATCTGATTAAAATCTTTTAAAGTAATTTTATAAAAAAACTGTGGTTTGGCACGGTCCGGCATTTTAGATAGTTTTCCGTTGATATAAATATCACCGTTTTTTATTTCCATTGTATCTCCGGCAACGGCAACACAACGTTTTACATAATTGGTTTTTTTATCGATTGGTTTATAGGTAAACTTACCGGAATGATCGCCCCACATCGTCTTTAACGTATCAGCAGGCCAATTGAAAACAACAATATCGTTTCGTTTAATTTTTTGCAATCCCGGCAATCGCATATAAGGCAATTGCGGTTTTTTAAGGTACGACGGCAAACCTGTTCCAGGGATGGAGTCGTGTACCATAGGCAAAGCTAATGGTGTCATTGGCACTCTTGCTCCGTAGTGAAATTTACTCACAAACAAGAAATCACCAATTAAAAGAGATTTTTCTAACGAAGAAGTTGGTATGGTGTACGGACGCATAAAATACGTATGTACAATGGTTGCGGCAACTACGGCAAATAAAATGGCACTTGTCCAACTACTCACATTTTTTACCATTTGTTCATTATCACGACCAACATATTGGGTGTTTTTATTAAAATTTACATACACTAAAAACAAACCTAATGTTAATATTGTAAGTAATGTATAGCGTTTTTTACGATAACCGAACACATGCAAGAATTCATAAATTACAACAATTAACATAATATTTCCTACCACAGGAACAAAGAGCAATAAAGTCCACCACCAAGGTCTTCCTATAATTTTTATTGCTACAAAATAATTGTAAATTGGCACAAATGCTTCCCAACGTTGTCTCCCTGCTTTTACAAAAAGATTGCTAAAAACCAAAACTCCTATTACAAAGGAGGTTAAAATGATTATTCCTATTAATGTTGTGTAATCCATAATTTTATTTTTTTCTGCTACGATTTTATAGCATTTTTTTTATCTATTTATAAGCCCAAAACATCTTTCATGGTAAAAATACCTTTTTTATCTGCAACAAATTCTGCTGCGATAACCGCTCCAAGAGCAAATCCTTCTCTGTTTTTTGCTGTATGTTTTATTTCAATCTCATCTATTTTGGAAACATATTTTACAATATGCGTTCCCGGAACATCATCTTCGCGTTTTGCAAATATAGGTAGTTCTTTTTTGTTTGAAG